>Ga0187779_10000274_pt1 | contig 35956 bp, 38 predicted proteins | sample 1015_Q2_SP10_10__FD_132435 | JGI IMG/M metagenome (GOLD analysis project Ga0187779, IMG submission 132435) | Tropical peat soil microbial communities from peatlands in Department of Meta, Colombia - 1015_Q2_SP10_10_MG | ecosystem: Environmental > Terrestrial > Soil > Wetlands > Peat | place... | reverse complement strand
GGTCAATCTGTTTCTGCAGGTCCTGAACAAGCGTCTTGTTGGTCTTCACGTCCTGGCGTAAATCGGTCATCTCGGACTGCGTTCTGACGAGTTCGGCCTGAGGGGCACAGGCGACTGACAGCACGAGGATACTTAAAATGGCGATGAGGGGATTGGTTGTCATAAGGCTCGTAAGAATTCCTTTTACCGCGGCGATGAACGGGAAATGGCATGCGGAGAACCTAAGGAGGAAAAGGAGAATGCGGGGGTATTCTCCCGCATCTCAGATTCTCCTCCTGTTTCATGACGCTCCAGTTCTTACTCCGTCAAAGCCACGAAATCATCTCTGCGGTTTTTCTGCCAGCAGTCTTCTGTGTGCTCCGAACAGACAGATTTTTCCTTACCGTAGCTGATGAGCGAGATTCGTTTTGCTGAAATTCCCATATCGGTAAAATACTTCTTTGCGCTCGTTGCACGGCGCTGACCAAGGGCCTGGTTGTATTCCTTGGTGCCTCGTTCATCGCAATTCCCCTCGATCCGGATCTTTACCTTGGGGTTGGCTTTAAGCCATTCTGCGTTGGCCTTCATGACGGACCGTGCATCGTCCCGCACAAAAGACTTGTCGAAATCGAAGTAGATCGGCTGCAGGCCGGCTGATACGGTCGCCGCACGTTCGATGGGCGCTTGCGCTGGCATTTCCGTCGTGACTTGTTCCTGCATCGGCGCAGCCTTTTGCTCTTCCTTGGCAGGGGCCGGTGCGGCTTCCTTCTGTGGTTCAGGCGCGGTAGTCACTTCAGCCTTCTTGGGACAGCCCCAGAGAACAAAAATACTCAACAACACGATAACCGGCACATACATACGTAGTCTACTCATCATATATCCTCCTCTATTCTGATATTTTTTAAAATGAATATGACAGGAGCAACAAATACACGACACGCTGCGCAGGGATACCTTTTGAACATAGCATACAACCAAACTCTTGTCAACGGCAAAGGATTTTTGACCATCAAACATCCTGTTGTTAAGTGCACGGTACCCTGCGTATCTCATTCGTATGCCCGCTCGATGCGATTACGTTTGCGTGCGCTTCATGGTTCCTCACGCTTTTCATTGTGCCCTAGCCGTTTCAGCATTCGGGATGGTTCGGGTCCCGGCTGACGGCTTCGAAGGACCGATCGTGTTTTTCTCGCCATGGCACAACCTGATTTTCCTCTGATCTGTTTGCTGCAAGTCACCAGCCGTTATCATGGACCCGTGAGCCGTCGAAGTGATCCTGTCCCGGCTTGACCTCAGCCGGGAACCCGAGCGGAAGGAGAGAAAATGGTACGATGTGTTCCGGCAGACCCAGCAGGCGACGAAGATTTATGACGCGGTCCTCCGTCGGATATACACCGCACCAGACCGAGCCGAGCCCCTTTGCATGGGCGGCGAGCAGCATGTTCTGCGTGGCCGCCGCGCAGTCAAGAACCCAGTATCCTTTGAATTTTTCCAATGTCGGATCGCCGCACACGAGGATCGCCGCATGAGCCTGTTTCAACATTCCCGCATACGGATGAAAAGTCGGAATCTCATCCAGGATCGCTTGGTCCGTCACGACAATGAAATGCCACGGCCGTTCGCCGCCCGCCGAAGGGGCGCTCATCGCCGCCCTCAGGATTTCCTCGATTACTGCGCGGGACACTGGCTTCGGTGTATAGAGCCGGATACTCCTGCGAGTAAAGATCGCTTCCAGGGTTTCCATGCTGTCCTCCTTGCCGTACCTGTTCAACGCTCCTTCATCTGATACGCTCGGACCAACTCCTCGACGCCCCGTTCCAAGGTATACTCAGGTTCCCAGTTGAGCAGGCGCCTGGCTTTCTCATTGAGAAAGAGAAGGTCAGAAGCCGCATACTGCACATAGGTATGGAGGCTCAATTCCACCTGAAAGAGACCTCCGAAATAGTCTATGATTTTCGAGGGGACACTCAGTGCAGCGGTCGGGATGGGCAGGAACCTGAGTTTTTTACCCAGTGAAACGGCAATGGCGTTGAAGAAATCGTACCAGCTGTGCGTTAAGCCATCGGTAAGATTGAACGTCTGGCCCGCAGCCTCCTTCCTCATGCCCGCAAGATAGATGGCGTGAGAAAGGTCTTTCACATGGATGAGTGGAGCAACATTGTTTCCTTTTCCGATAAAGGGGAAGCCAAGCGCTCCGAATCGTTCCACAGCGGCAACTAACCTTCCGAGGTACCGGGAGCCCGAGCCGAAAACCACGCCAGGCCTGATGATGACATACTCTGCCGCTGTCTGCGATGCAAGAATTTCTTCACACCGTCTCTTATAGGCGGTGTAATGCTCCTCAGGGACCAGCTTCGGTTTCGTCTCTTCCGAGGCCGGAACCGTCGAGGGAATGCCTGCCACTGTCAACGAACTGATGAAGATGAAGCGCTTGATACCCGATTTATCAATATCGTCCAGTATTCTCTCAACGAGCTGTATGTTCTTCTTTGCTGCAAGGGGCGATATGTTCTTCACTTCGCCGATGTGATAGAACACCTCCATCCCGGCCATTGCACTGACGACCGAGCCGGTATCCTGGAGGTCCCCCTGAAAGACGGAAACCGCTTTCCCTGCGAGCCCTGCGGGAAGTTTATCCCTGCGCATGAAGAGGCGGACGGAATGACCGTTTTCAACGAGCAGATCGACAACCTTGCTCCCGATGAATCCCGTACCGCCGGTGACGAGTGCTTTCATACATGCCAGCTTTCAATCGTTGATAAAGCACTGCGGGTCTTCCGCGAGGTAATCTTCAATGCCCTGTGAACATGCATAGGCGTAGGCAATGGCCCGGCAGCCCCTGCACTTCGCCCAACGGCTGCAGGCACGGCACTTGCCCTTGTATTTGTCCCGATCCCGCAGCGCATCGAGAACTGGCGACGTTGACCAGATCTCTCGGAGAGAATCTTTCGTCACATTGCCGAGAGAGAGGGGCAGTCTCCGGCAGGGCGTGACAGTTCCATCCGGTAGGATGGTCAAGCCGGCAACACCAGCCGAACATCCGCTGCTCGCCACATTCCCGGCGTCGTTGTTCGTCTCCTCCCGCATCTGGGAAGCTACCGGGTCTCCGGTCACGATTTCTATACCATCATACACTAACGATAATTCCGTTTCATAGAGGTCCCTTACCTGCTCTTTGGTCAGCATTTGGGAAAGCAAGGCTCTTCCTTTCCCGGCGGGCACCAGGCGGGAGAACCCGACCCGTTGCGCTCCTACCTGAGCGCAGAAAGCGGTAATTTGTTTCACGGCCGAAGCATTGACGGCCGAAAGCGTGACGTTCAGCGTAACCGGAAGTTTTTCATCGACGAGGCACTTGATGCCCTCTTTTGATGCACGGAAGCTCCCCTTGCCACGAATCGCATCATGGACATCCTCCGGTCCTTCAATACTTACCTGAACTCCGTCGACACCGAGATCACTCAGTTTCCGGGCCCGGTCCCGGGTTACGAGGGTTCCGTTGGTGAGAAGGTACATTTTGAATCCCTGTCGCTTGATTTCTCCAAGGAACTCAAAAAGGTCTTTTCTCATGATCGGCTCGCCCCCTGTTACATTCATGCTTGGGGAAAATGCAACGCCGTAGGTAGTGGACCAATCCGTGATCATGTCAGACACTTCGCCGATCACCCGTGTCATTTCCGTCAGCGGCAGCTCCTCTGTGCACCGCTCGCCCTGGTAACAGTGCCTGCACCGAAGGTTGCAGTTTTCCGTTATATGCCACTGGATAAAAAACTCGTAGGGATTAATGGTTGCCATAAGAATGATAAAACGAGACCAGAATGCGAATAGATTCCTTACCCGCGATTGCAATCTTGACAATCGGACAGAGGCAGATATGGCTTTCGCACCAGGACCTTGAAGCGACGGCTCGCACCAGCCATATCTGCCGCTTTGGTTTCGTTGCTGACCAGCAACTTTAGCTCTTTCAGCCCTTTCATTTGCGGCATACCGTGCCAGGATTCTGCTTATCGAGAAGCCTCTGTGCAGCCCAGTATGCAGCTTCTTTTGCGAGAGCGTCTTTGCTCATAGCCTTCTTCATCCTGTTTCACCTCCTTTCCCCTGTAGGTGGTCGCTACGGAAATCATACCACAAAAAATGTGCGCTAGCGGTAAAACTCCTTGAGCGGCATTGCATTACCAGGAGTGCTTCCCGCGGCTTCCCTGTCGAGATACCACGCAACGGTTCCATGCTCGGTCAAGACCAGTCCCGCCGGATATCCTTCGGAATTTCCCTCATAAAGGATATTTTGGAGCACGCGTGCTTTGGCTCTGCCGGCAGCAAGAAAAAGCACCTGAGATGCATGATTGAGGACCGTCAGCGTGAGGGTGACACGGTTAACTTGGGGATCTTTCAAATAGACGGGAATGGCGAGCCGGGCAGCTTCAAGGACCCCTGCCGAGCCGGGAAAGAGCGATGCAGTATGACCGTCCACACCGAGGCCCAATATGATAAGGTCAAAGCTCGGGATAGTTACCGTGCCGTAAAATGCCTCAATGTTCTGTTCGTAGGCACGGGCGGCCACTTCGGGGTCAGCTTCGCCTTGCACGTTGTGTACATTGCTCTCGGGCATTGGAATGTTCTCCAATAGCGTATCGCGGACCAGCCCATAATTGCTTGCAGGATGATCTGGCGGTACGCATCGCTCATCTGCCCAAAAGAGATGAACACGGCGCCAGTCAATGGTGTTTTGATACGACGCTGACCCGAGCAGTGCATACAGGAGGCGGGGAGTTGTGCCGCCGGAAAGGGCGACCGCAAACCTTCCTTTTGCGGAAATGGCCGTGCGTGAAAGGGATCGAAATAATTCTGCTGCGCCCTGACTCAGGGCCTGGAGGTCATCGAAAACCGATATCCGCACGCTATCCCGGCCATTCACAAAGGCCTCCAGGAGCGTCCGATTCTTCTTAGCAGGCGCAGCGCCTCGGCAGGACCATCCGTTCCAGCGGGATACGGCGCAAGCGGCACCCCTTTACCCGAATCAACGGCATCAAGCACCGGGGTAAGCGCTGACCATGCAAGCTCCACGCTGTCTTCGCGCATGAAGAGCATGTGGTCTCCGATCATGCAGTCCAACAGAACCCATTCGTAGGCGTCAAGTGCCACGCCGCGAGGGTAATTGTACTTCATCTCCACAGGGTTCAAGCAGATCTTGGTGCCTGCCTCCTTGGTCTGAAATGAGAGGCTCATGCCTTCTTCCGGTTGTATCTTCAGAATGATCGCGTTCGGCTCAATGGGGCCGCTTACCGAATCAGGAAACAGGGAATGCGGTACTTCACGGAATTGAACGGCGATTTCCGTTTTCCGGACCGCAAGCCGCTTGCCTGAGCGGAGATAAAAAGGAACCCCCTGCCAGCGCCAGTTATCGACAAACAATTGCATTGCTGCAAAAGTCGGCGTGTTAGAGCCATCGGCGACACCCTGTTCCTGGCCGTAACCGGCAACTGCGCGGCCATCAACAGTCCCTTTGACGTACTGGCCGACAACGAGCTCATCATTCAGCTTGTCCAGGGAGAGGTGCCTTAAGGATCGCAAGACTTTTGCCTTTTCATCCTGCACGCGGTCTGCGATGAACACTGCAGGCGGCTCCATGGCAATGAGGCTCAACAGTTGAAACATGTGGTTCTGGAACATGTCACGGATCACGCCGGCTCCTTCATAGTATCCCGCCCGATGCTCTACACCAATGGTTTCGGTGGCCGTAATCTGCACATGATCCACATACCGGCGGTTCCAGAGCGGTTCGAAAATGGAATTCGCAAACCGGAACATCAATATGTTCTGCACCGTTTCTTTGGCGAGGTAGTGATCAATGCGGAATATCTGGTTTTCCTTGTAATGGGCATGCACAAGCTGGTTCAATTTACGCGCGGATGCGAGGTCATGTCCGAAAGGCTTCTCGATCACGATATGGCTGCAGCCCTTTTCCTCACGCGACAGGCCTGCAGCGGCCAGATTATGAATCACGTTTTCAAAGACTGTCGGTGGTATGGCCAGATAAAAGATGCGATTACCCGCTGTCTTGTGTTTACTCTCCAGCCTCGGCAAGATGTCAACGAGATCAACTGTGTACGACGCCAGGTTCTCGTAATCGAAGGTTGAGTAGTAGAGGTGGCTCTCAAAGTCTTCCCACCGGCCCTCTTCAAAATCGCGGGGAAGCGCGGCTTTAACCGCATCCCGCATACTCACGCGGAATTGTTCGGACGTCATCTTGATACGGCTGGTGCCCAGAATGAAAAACTGCTGGGGGAGCATCGTGTTTGTAAAAAGCCGATACAGCGATGGCAAAAGCTTCCTCCGCGTCAGGTCTCCCGATGCCCCGAAGATGATCAGTCCCGCGGGCCGTGGGACCTCTACCTCGCAATTCTCGATCCGGCGATAGTCCGTCCTCGGGCCCGTGTCCAACGGTTCCAACCCTATCCTTTTTTGATCGACAATGTCATCCATGATCAAGCTATCTTCCTTTTTTCCGGTTTTATCAACCTTTTCCAGTCCTCGGAAAACCGCTCCATCCCCTTTGTCGTCAGTTCATGCCGGATATCGTAGTCTTCCCATTTGTTGTCGAGTTTTATCTCCTTGTACGGAATCGGTTTTAACGACCCGGCATTGTACTGGTACGTGTCTCCCGGGATAGGCATCCCCTTGTCACCCCAGGCTTTCAATACTTCAAAAGGTGCGGTAATAATATCGGTCCCTAGTTTCAGGGCATACAGCAGATGCTCGATGCTCCTCACGCTCGCGGTCAGGACTTCCACATGGCCGTCGCCCTGCGCGTACATGCGGAGGATGTTGGCGATCACGTCCATGCCGTTTTCACCGCGGTCATCGAGCCTCCCGACGAATGGCGAGACGAACACCTGTCCTTTCTTTGCGCCTCGCGTTGCCGCATATACCGCCGCAGCCTGTTCCTGCGAGAAACAAAGCGTCATATTTACACGCATGCCTGCTTCTACGGCCCACTGTGCCGCTTTGAGCCCTTCCCGAGTCGTCGGAAACTTTACATGGGCGTTTGCAATCCAGGAGAACATGTCTTTGGCCTGATTCAGCATCGTATCGGCCTGGGTCGTTACATCGGCGTAAACTTCAACCGATACTGATCCTCCTGGCACCAGCCCGCATAATTCTACTACAACTCCTCGATAAAACTGGAGTATTGCCTCTGCGCTGAACTTCTCTCCCCGCTCTAACCTTTTCCTCGATTCAGGATTCTTCGAGATCAGGGTCGGATTTGTAGTTTGACCGTCGAGAAAACCGAGGAAAGCTTTGATCACTTTCGTTTCCTCGGGATCCCCGCTGTCTAAGAATATTCTTGCTTTCAGTTTTTGAGGTCTCATGCCATTCCCCCCTTCTGCCAGTTTAGGCAATTTTCCTTTTTTCCCCTTTCTCCACCTCTTCCGCAGATGCCTTCACCTCGTGGCCGCCGAATTGATTTCTCAACGCTGATACGATCTGTCCCGCGTAGCTGGGATGCGCCTGCGACTGGAGACGAAAATCGAGTGCGCCCTTGATGATGGGCGCCGGGCTGCCAAACTCCTTTGCGGCCTCAATGGTCCAGAGAGCCTCTCCGCTCTGAGCAGCTGCACCTGATATCCCCACGAGGTTTTCGCCGTACGTTTCATAGGCAGCCTTAAGCCACCCAACCAGCCGCGATTCAATCACGCTCTTATGGTTGTACAGGTCGGCGACCTTCACCAGATCGAACGCGAAGCCCGATTGCTTGAGGATTGCAAACCCTTCGGCAAGGGCTTGCATCATGCCGTATTCGATCCCGTTATGAACCATTTTCACGAAATGGCCGGAGCCCGCTTTACCGACATGCGCATACCCACGATTGACCGAGGCATCACGGAAAATCTGTTCATAGGCGTGAAAGACCTCTTCATCGCCGCCAACCATGATGCATGCCCCGATCCGTGCGCCTGCCGGACCGCCACTCACGCCCACGTCGAGGAAATTGATGCCCTTCATTCCCAACTCATGAGCGCGTCGTATGGACTCCTTATAGGGTGAGTTGCCGCCATCGATGACCGTATCGCCTGTAGCGAGGAATGGAGTAAGATCCCTCAAAACAGCGTCGACAGCATCGTAGGGGACCATGATCCAGACGAGCCTTGGCGATTCCAGCGCCATGACCAGCGATCGAGGTGAATCCGCCGGTATCGCCCCTTTTTTCGCGATTTTCTGCACAGGTTCAGCATCCTTATTAAAGACAACGATCTGGTGACCTTTCTCGAGCAGCAGCTCCACCATGTTATAACCCATTTTACCCAATCCTATATATCCCAGTTTCATGCCAGTCTCTCCTCCACGAGCTCTCGTGTGAATTTTCGCGACCGCATTACCCGCGAACACCTCTCCCTTTCAAGCGGCGCAGGATCTCACTCTAGCGTTTTAAGAGTTCCCGTTCGATTTCTGCAACCTTGGCCAGCCGCCTGACGTGCCGCTCCGCACCGGAGAATGTCGCCGTCAAAAACGTTGTGACGATGTCCTTTGCCAGTTCCGCGCCTACGACCCGCGCACCGAGGCACAAGATATTCATATCGTCATCTTCTACACCTTGGTGTGCCGAGAAGGTGTCATGGCAAATGGCAGCCCGGATTTCCGGGAACTTGTTCGCTGCTACGCAGGCCCCAACCCCGCTGCCGCAGATAAGGATCCCGCGCTCCGCCTTCCCCTCGATGACCGCATTCGCAACGGCTCGGGCATAATCCGGATAATCGACCGGATCGCTGCCATAGGTCCCTAAATCACGGACGGCATGACCGAGCGTTTTCAAGTGTTCCAGAAGAACGATTTTCAGGGGAAATCCCCCGTGGTCGGCACCGATGGCTACCTGCACTTGTTTTGCTCCCCCCGTGTCATCATCAACAGTAAAGCGGATCGGCGCAGCTCAGGACCTGCTCGCTTCTGCTGCCGCTGCGAAAAATCGTGATGCCCTTGACGCCCTCCCGATAGGCGAGCAGAAAGGCTTTCCTCACATCTTCCTCAGTGGCACTGGCCGGAAAGTTGATCGTTTTACACACTGCATTATCCGTGTGGCGCTGGAACGCCGCCTGCATGCGCACATGCAACTCCGGGGCGATATCGAAGGCCGTCATAAAAAGACGCTTCACGTCGTCAGGCACCTCACTCATCCTCTGGATCGATTCACCCGCCATGACGCGCATCAGAAACACGTCGCTGAAAAAACCTCGCTTTTTCGCCGTTGCGAGGAAGTGTTCGTTGATCTCTGTAAGGATGACGTCGCCGAGAATGTGGCGCTTAAACGCGAGCGCAAAAAGCGGCTCGATGCCGCTTGAACAACCGGCAATGATCGAGAGCGTTCCCGTCGGCGCAATAGTTGTCACCGTGGCGTTCCTGAGAGCCGGCCCTCCCGCTCGATCATAAATGCTCCCGGGATAATTCAAGAACACTCCGCGTTTACGGGCAAGCTCCGCTGAATACGCCCACCCGTTTTCCTCCACAAACTTCATTATTTCTTCACCCTTCCTGAGCCCTTCCTCGGAATCGTAGGGAATGCCGAGCCGGATCAGCATATCTGCCAAACCCATTACTCCAAGTCCAATTTTACGATTGCCCTTTGCCATCCGGTCTACCTCGTCCAGCGGATAGCGGCTCACATCGATCACATCATCCAGGAAGTTGACACCCACCCGTATGGTTTTCCGCAATTTTCCCCAGTCTACCTCAGTTCTGCCATTGGAGTGCCTGATCATCGTACCGAGGTTGATGGACCCAAGATTGCACGGCTCGTACGGCAGGAGCGGTTGTTCTCCGCAAGGATTGGTGCTCTCCATCTCCCCAAGATGCGGCGTGGGATTCGCGCGGTTGATGCGATCAATGAACACCAAACCGGGATCTCCCGTTTTCCAGGCCATTTTCACGATCCTATCAAAAACTTCCCTGGCCCTCACCGTCTTGACCACCTGTCGGTTGTGAGGATTTACAAGCGGCAAATCTCCGCCGATCTCGACGGAATGCATGAATTCCTCGGTCACGGCAACCGAGATATTGAAATTCGCCAGTTCGCTGTTGTCTGCCTTGGCTGTGATAAATTCCAGAATATCGGGATGATCGAAACGCAGAATCCCCATGTTCGCTCCGCGCCGGGTACCGCCCTGTTTGATCACTTCTGTCGCCATGTTGAAAACCCGCATGAAGGACACCGGCCCACTCGCCGTGCCGCTCGTGGTACGTACTGCGTCGTCCCTGGGCCTCAGTTTGCTGAAGGAAAAACCGGTCCCGCCTCCGCTTTGATGGATGAGGGCAGTGTTCTTGACGCCATCGAATATGGATTCGAGCGAATCCTCGATGGGCAGCACAAAGCACGCCGCCAGCTGTTGCAGGGGCCTGCCAGCGTTCATCAGCGTCGGGGAATTCGGCAGAAACTCAAGATTTGCAAGTGCCCCGAAGAATTCTTCTTCCGCAGTTCGTATATCCGCGTGCCCGTTATATTGGAGCTCGGCTTGGGCAACGCTGTTTGCCACACGACGGAACATCTCTTCCGGTGATTCTACGACCCTTCCCTGGTCGTCTTTTTTCAAATAACGCCGGGAAAGCACCGCGACCGCATTTGAGGTAAGGGCAACATCCTGCGTGTTTACAGTCATTTTGAGCCTCTTAACTCTATTTTAGCACTCTTGAAAGCCACCTGTACTTCCCTCTGGATTGATCAGCATGGAATGCCATCACGACCTTAGTAGTAAGAGACGAAGAGGACCAGGAACAGGATGCTTTTTGCGACCTCGATCCAACCGGTAGTCTGCAGCTTGACTTTATAAAGCGTGGCTGCTGCGATGAGGTTGTCCAGCAGCGGGAGGAGTATGATTGCCGGGATATAAAAACGGCGATAGACGAGCAGGGAAAAGAATACATACAAGGCAGCCATGATGCGGTGCTGTATCTTTTTTGATAGGACGGCCTTTATCTTAAAAACTCCTGCCGTAAAGTAAAGTGCGACGCCGATGAAGAGCCTCACATCGATACCGCCTGTCAGCAGAAATTTTGCCAGTACGGCTGCAAGACTGATGAGAGCAAATCCCAGAACCTCCGTACTCAGAGCATGCTCGCCCAAAACCCTGTTCGAGAGCACATACAAGACAGGTATGACCAAAAGTGGCAATAATCTCGGGATATCGCCGCTGAAAATAACTGCAAGGATTGCGGCAGCGACCAGGACCTGTCCCAGCATGATAAACAACGATATCCGGTCTTCCGTTTTCCTGACCCATTTCATCATTGCCTGCTTGGAATTGATCAACAGCGCAAGCGCTGCGAAGAGTGGAATGAGCAACCATGAGAATGCGTGGGCGACGCAGGCACCTACCAGATATGCTACGAGCAATACACTCCAGGAGCCGTACTCTTTCAAGAGGTATGTTTTTACGTCAGCTATCATGCTGAAAGTATAGCATGAGTTCGAGGAGGGAGCTCCGGAAGGAGCTACGAGGGGGACTTAATCCGGATATGACGATGTTGTGAACATCGGCTCCGCCGGGTCGGTGAGGAACCGTGCGTCTATGCAGGATAATTGAAGTCCTCATTCCATAATACCGTAGTTGCATGCTATTTATTACACTTCCTTGACAACTCCAGGTGCCGTGATACGCTATAAGTAAAATGATACAGGGAAAAGGCAAGGAGGGAAGAACGATGAAAAAGATTATTGCGACATTAGGAGCATTGGTTTTCGCTCTTGCAATCGGCAGTGCATTTGCTGACCCTTCAACTGAACAGGTCATGCCGAGCGATATGAGCAGCTATAGCTTTGCGACGAACGGAATCACCTTGTTGGATACCGGACCGGGATGTTCCATTGCTGAAGGCGCTGCCGCAGGTGGTTTGGCGTACGATACGCCGGGATTGATTTTGCAGAACGGGGTAACGGGCTTTAGCGAAGAGATGTCCAGCTTCGTTGCAAGAAATGGTTGTGAGGAGACAGAGCTTTCATCGGGACCATCCAGAGATAACGGCGTTACGATTTTTGACACGGCTCCCATTGACGCGAACTAGAAGCCTCCTAAGCCGTGAATACCTCGAGGATACTGCAATAGGTACACGGGGTGAAGATGTGCGAAAAAAAAAGCGGGCTTGCCAGCAGCCTGCTTTTTTTATTTTCACGACGTTCGTGACGACAGCAAGGAAATCCTAGGGGAATATCGCACCCTGCGTAAGTCCATGTTGGGTACTTACATCATAGGCCTTCTCATCCTCGTTCAGTTTCTTCAATTTCAGGCGGCAAAGCGCCCGCACTTCCCGGTCCAGATCGGAGCAGTTTTGCGCCGGTGATAATTCTGCCACGGCACGGGAGAGTTCAGCTACAGCTTCCACGGCCATGTCTCGATGCCCGTTTTCATGAACGGTCAGGTTTTTCAGGTAACTGTTCCATTTTGCCACAAGCGCCTGGGACACCCCCTCATCGTGGACCCATTTGGGAAAGCGGAAGACTACTTCAAGAGAGGCCTTGAAAGCGACCGCAGCACACGATTGGGGAGCGCGATCATAATCGTAGTCCCATTTCACGCGCCAGCTTGTGACAGAATCGTACTTTTTCCCATCGTCCCATCTGCAGCTGTTATGATTCATATCACAGCGCAACGCTGATTCGTTCCCCCCCTGCACCTCATAGTATTCATACTTTTCTATCACGACAGGGGAAACCGAAGGTTTTATCAAGTGAAGTGGCGTGTCTTTTTCAACGCTCGCAACTTCGACTTTATCTTGAGCTGCGAATACACTCAAGGAAATGCTTATCAGCAGGATACAGAAGAACGTAATTTTCACCATTCCAGGACTCCGAAAAATGACTTTGATTATAAGCGCTTATATCCTCTATGAGTGGCGTTGAAACGCTCAAGCTCAGAAGGTACCATCGCGCCATGAAGGTCAGGAATTCTTTTGTAAAAATACTTGGTCAACTGCGATTCGATCTTGCCTCGAGGGCTTATCCTTGAACAAAGTCGCGGCCTGTTTTCAAATGATACAACTTTCAGTTTGTCGAAGCAAGGGGTAAATGAGCGTATCGTGCATGCACTGGCGCGCGCTGATTTAGCCCTTTCGTCTGCCTGCATCTTGATTACAAAGCAGATATGCGTTCGAGGTTACGGCTTATCGAACTGCTTGGCAAAAGCCTGTTCAGTCACGGAAATAAAAAAGCCAGGCACTATGGCCTGGCCAGTTGAAATACATTCTTTTTTTCGTTTTCTTTACTCCAAAGAATTCTTTACATGATTCCGGTGATCGAGGCACGCGCATAATTCAGAATATCCGCAGGGTACACTCCGATAACGAGCACGGCGGTCGCCGAAATCGCCAGCGCCAGGGCAAGGGAAGGAGATGTCGACAGCTCGATGCTTCCTTTCGGCTCATGCATATACATGACCATGATGACCCGGAGATAGAAATAGGCGCTTACCGCCGAGAACAGCACACCTGCGACGGCAAGCCAAATGAGCCCGGCCTGCACTGCAGATTTAAAGATATAAAACTTTCCCACGAACCCGGCAAGAGGCGGGATGCCGGTGAGCGAAAACATGAAAATCAGCATGAGAAAAGCCGCGGTCTTGTTGGTCTTGCCGAGCCCCGCAAAATCGGAAATTTCTTCGCCCCGCTCCCCCGCTTTTCTGAGCATGATCACGACGCCGAAAGCGCCCATATTCATGAGGGCATAGATGCACACATACAACATCACACTAGCAGCGCCGTCCGGACCACCCGCTGCGAGACCGACGAGCGCATACCCGGCATGCGCAATTGATGAGTAGGCGAGCATCCGCTTGATGTTGGTCTGGGATAAGGCCATGATATTGCCAACGGCCATCGTAAGAACCGCAAGCCCGGAAATGATCACTGTCGAATGTTCGTGCAACGGTTCAAAGGCGTACAAAAAAACCCTGAGCAGCACGGCAAAACCGGCAACTTTCGGTCCCGCAGACATAAAAGCGGTAACCGAAGTCGGCGCGCCCTCGTACACATCGGGCACCCACATATGGAACGGCGCCGCGGCAACCTTGAATCCGAAGCTCACGACCAGCATGATCATGGCTAAAAAAACGATGGGATTGGTAAGGTCGGTACTCCGCAGATACATCAGGATGCCGGTGAGATTCGTCGTGCCTGACAGGCCGTACAGAAGCGACATGCCATAGACCATAATGGCTGAGGAGAAGGCGCCGAGGATGATATATTTGATCGCAGCCTCGTTCGACCGGTTGCTCCGTCGCATAAAACCCGCAAGGATGTAAATAGAGAGGGCCATGAGTTCCAAGCCGAGGTACAGCGTAATCAGGTCCCCCGCCGACGCCATGAGCATCATGCCGCTCGTGGCAAAGAGCATGAGCGCATAGTATTCGCCGCGATGAATGCCCTCAATCTTGAGGTAGTTGATCGCGACCAGAATCCCGAGTCCGCAAGCGATGTAGAAGACGAACTTGAAAAATGTGGAAAAGGCGTCCAGGTGAAAGGTTCCGGCAAAAAAGACGGCGTTCACGCCCATTAACTTATAGGTAGCAATGGCCGCACCGATGATACCGAACACGCTAAACCAGCCGAGTGTCGATTTTCGGTCCTTATCGATGAATAGATCAAAGAGAAGCACGAGCAAAGCAGTGCTGATCACGACAGTCTCAGGTACTATCGGAATTATCGTTTGCAGAAATTGTTGATACAAAGTGGACATGATTTCTCCTTGCCTTATTTTCCCATCACGGTGCTGAGCATCTGGCCGACTGCCGGGGCTGAAGCCACCTTGGCATTAACCTGCTGAACCAAGTTCGCCACCGAGGCATGCATCACACCAAAGGCGGCGTTCGGGTAAAGACCGATGAGGAACACCAGCACGACGAGTGGAAATGCAGCAACGACTTCGCGCGCGTTCATGTCTGCAAGGTTCTCGTTGTGTGGATTGGTTATCTTGCCGAAAGCAATACGCTGGTAGAGCCAGAGCATGTACCCTGCGCCAAGGATGATGCCCAGCGACGCAATCACGGCATACATTTTGTGGTGTAAAAACGCGCCCACGAGGATCGTGAACTCTCCGATAAAACCGTTTGTGCCCGGCAGGCCGATTGAGGAGAACGTGATGATCATCAGGAACGTGGCGTACAACGGCACCCGGGCAGCAATCCCGCCGTAGTCTGCGATCTGCCTCGTGTGGGTCCGCTCGTAGATCACGCCCACGGCAAGGAACAGCGCGCCGGTCGAGACGCCATGGTTCAGCATCTGGAGGATCCCGCCTTCGAGGCCCTGGAGGTTTAACGCAAAGATACCGAGGGTTACAAATCCCATATGGCTTACACTGGAGTAAGCAATAAGCTTTTTGAAATCGGTCTGTGCAAAGGCCATATAGGCGCCGTAAATGATCGCAACGACCGAGAGCACGCTGATGGCAGGCGTCCATGCAATGGCCGCGTCGGGAAAGAACGGCAGCGAGAAGCGCAGAAACCCGTAGGCCCCCATTTTGATGAGGATGCCCGCAAGAATAATACTGCCTGCAGTCGGCGCCTCAACGTGGGCATCCGGCAACCAGGTATGGACGGGGAACATAGGGACCTTGACGGCAAAAGCCGCGAAGAAGGCCGCAAAAACCCACAGTTGGAACGTGTGCTCGAATTTATGATTCATGAGCGCTAGCACGTCGAAGGTATGCCCGGCCGCGAAATAGACCGCGATGATCGCGATGAGCATGAGCACGCTGCCGACCAGCGTGTAAAGGAAAAACTTGACTGCTGCATACAGCCGGTTCGGCCCACCCCAGATCCCGATCAGAAGGTACATGGGAATGAGCATGGCTTCCCAAAAGATATAAAAGAGGAATAGGTCCAGGGACACAAAGACGCCGATCATTGCCGCTTCGAGGAACAGCATGGCGATCATGAACTCGCGCACCCGGTCCTGGATGGCAGTCCACGATACCATGATGGAAATGACCGTTAGGAGCGCAGACAGCGCGACGAACAGAACACTGATCCCGTCAACGCCAAGCCGGTAGTTGATGTTCCAGGCTGCGATCCAGGGCATGCTTTCGCCGAACTGCATGTTGGCGATGGAACCGTCGAAGTTCAGAAGGAGCGGTATGCACAGGCCGAGTTCGATGATCGCAAAGACGAGCGCTGTCCAGCGCGCGACTACTGCGTTTTTAATGAACAGCAGCAGAAACGCCCCGGCCACGGGGACAACGATAAAAAGGCTCAGCAGCGGATAATCAAGCTGATTGAGATTCAATTCAAGCATGGATAAACTCCTTCATGAAGCGCAGCGTACTCAGTACAAAGATCAGAGTGATTCAGTATTCGCTAGCCTGTTGAAATCGTCCTTGATCCGAAGTCGGGACCTTATCACGGACATTGTACTTCGCACGTTTAGTTGAAAATGTAGTATAATCCTACGAGCACCACGAGGCCCAGTCCCATCGTAAAAGCATATTGCTGCACGTAACCGCTCTCGAGGCGCCTGCCCTGCTCGCTCGTTTTGCCGATTGCAGCGGCGAACCTGTTTATGAAGCCATCGATGATTTTCACGTCGCCCACACTGTGGAGAAACTTGGCGAGTTTGTGGACCAGGCCATCGACAAAGATATAGTTGTACAGCTCGTCAACTTTGTACTTATTCAGGAGCAGGTTGTACGTGCCGGCGAACCTGGCCGCCATGCGATCGGGCGCTGCTGTATACTTTACGTACATCATATACGCAAGCCGGATGCCGGCAACTGCAACAGCCACTGAGAATACCATAAGACCAAGCTCGAGCCAGTGGCTTTCTGCGCCAGCATGCTCAGCGGACGGGAAGAGCGGTGCCAGAAAATCACTGAACAGGTTAGCATTAGGAATGATCGCTCCCGGGATGCCGATCCAGCCGATCATCGCCGAGAAGAATGCGAGGATCATGAGCGGCACGGTCATGACCTTCGGCGACTCATGCACGTGGTGTTCAACATCGTGGTCTAATCGGGACTTTCCGTAAAAGGAAAGATAGATCAGCCGGAAAGAGTAGAAGGCGGTCAGGAACGCGCCAATGACGCCGAGCACCCAGAGTGTGCGTCCTACGGACGAGGCGTTGTATGCGCTCCAGAGGATTTCATCTTTACTAAAGAACCCGGCCAGGGGGAAGATACCGGCAAGCGCAAGTGAACCGATGATAAACACGGCGTGGGTAATTTTGATCTTGGATTTGAGTCCGCCCATCTTGCGCATGTCCTGCTCGCCGGAGAGCGCGTGGATCACACTTCCCGAAGCAAGGAACAGGAGTCCTTTGAAAAACGCATGCGTCGTGAGGTGGAAGATGCCGGCGGAGAATGCCCCAACGCCGAGGCCGAGGAACATGTACCCGAGTTGGCTGATGGTGGAATAGGCGATGACTCGCTTGATGTCGTTCTGCACGAGGCCGATCGTTGCGGCAAAAATAGCCGTCAGGCCGCCAACGATCGCCACGGTGTTCATCGCCGTCTCGGACAGCGAGAAGATCGGTGCGCAGCGCGCCACCATGAATACCCCGGCCGTCACCATGGTCGCAGCATGGATCAAGGCGCTGACCGGAGTCGGACCTTCCATGGCATCCGGCAGCCAGACGTACAGGGGAAGTTGTGCTGATTTGCCGGTGGCTCCCAGAAACAGCAGAAGCGCGATCAACGTGATCACGCTGATTTCTCCTCCGAAGATCTGATAGGTATGGTTTGTGACCGACGTCCCCATTGTGGCAAAGACCTCGGAAAAATCGAGGGTGCCGCAGGTCAGGAAAATGAGCAGAACGCCGAGCACGAACCCGAAATCGCCCACGCGGTTCACGACAAAAGCCTTGACTCCCGCATCGGCGGCCGACTTCTTCTCGTACCAGAATCCGATAAGAAGGTAGGAGCACAGGCCCACGCCTTCCCAGCCTACGAACATAACCAGGAAGTTATTAGCCATCACCAGCACGAGCATAAAGAACGTAAAGAGCGCGAGGTATGCGAAGAACCGGGGATACCCCTTGTCGCCGTGCATATATCCGATAGAATAAATATGAATGAGCGAGCTGAGCGTGGTCACGACCAGCAGCATCACCGCAGTGAGCTGATCTATCTGGAAGCCTACGTTGATGGTCAAGGTCCCGACGGAGATCCAGCTGTAAAAATTCTCGTTCAACTTTGCCCCGCCGACGACATCGGCGAACGCACTGATGGAAAGGATGAACGCCCCGATCACGCCCGCGATGGGGAAATAGGCGGCCCTTTCTTTCAGAATTTTCCCGAACAGCCCCGCTATCAAAAAGCCGGCAAACGGCAAGAGCGGTATAAGTGCGTATGTGAGCATGTCATGCACCTCGATTTATCGACGGAATAATACTATCTCCTGGGCGGTCCGAAACTCAGCCCTTCATGATATTGAACTCATCCACATAAATGCTCCCGCGGTTCCGCGAAAGCAAGATGATAATCGCGAGCGCCACGGCGGCCTCTGCTGCGGCCACCGTTATGACGAAGATCACGAAGATCTGTCCCGTCAACGATTGCAGATAGTGTGAGAACGCGACAAGATTGATGTTCGCCGCGTTCAGCATAAGCTCGATGGACATCAGAATGATGAATATGTTCCGGCGGCTTAAGACGCCGATGATGCCGATCGAGAACAGCGCAGCGCTCAACATGATGTACCAGGACAGGGGGATCATAGTAAAACCTCCAGAATGCGGTAGAGCAGGCGGGAGACCGGAAACCTGCAGGCTCTGGCTACCGTCTACAGTTTTCCAGCTACTCGTTACTCCTCTTCTTCGCCAGCATGACGGCGCCCACCAGACCTACGAGCAGGATGATGGATGCTGCTTCAAAAGGTACTAGATAGTTCCGGTACAGAAGTCCACCCAGTTCCCTGACGCCGATGCTGGCAAGCTGTATGGTCTGCTCTCCACTTGCAGAGAAGGTGCCGCGCGAGACAAGGAGGATGATCTCGGAAGCGATCACGACGCCAAAACCGACCATCCACGGCCAGTAACGGTTTGCGCGCGCGGCGGAACTCTCCCTATCCACGTTCAAGAGCATCACCACGAAGAGGTAGAGGATCAGAATTGCCCCGGCATATACAATGAGTTGCACTGCTGCCAGGAACTCAGCGTTCAGGAGCACGAACACTCCGGCAATGTGAAAGAACAACAGCAGCATGAACATCACGCTGTGAATGGGGTTCCTCCGGGTTATTATCAGGACCGCCGACAGCAGAATGACGGTCGCAAAGTACAGGAAGATAAGCTCGAGCATCATGTCTTTTTTACCGCCTTCCCGCCCATGAAGTGATCGCCTACCTCGATGAGACGGTCCTTGGTATAGAACGCGTCTTTTCTCGAATAACAGGCCAATTCGAACTCGGGCGTCATCAGGATCGCCGATACGGGGCAGGCGTCAATGCAAAATCCGCAGAACACGCACCGGAGGAGGTCAAGCTCATACGAGTTCACGAGTTTTTCGTGCTCAGGCCCCTCGGAGGTTACCACGGTAATGGCTTTCGATGGGCAGACCGCCTCGCACAAACCGCAGCCTATGCATGCCCCTTTTCCCGTTTCATCACGCCGCATGGCATGGAGCCCGCGCGAACCGGGGATCGGTTTTCGCTTGAAGGTAGGATACTGCCGGGTGACGGCCGGCGTCAGCATCGTCTTGAGCGTCAAGGCCATGCCCTGGGCTATTTCGATCAGAAAGATCGTTTTGAGCAACTGTTTCACTTTTTTCATCGTCGTAGACCTCTTGCTCCTTGCTCCGACTCTTCACTCCTGAAGTTTCATTGATTCGCTCACAGCCATCCCATCTGTTTCATGCCTGCTGCAACAAGTAAGGTAACCAGCGACAACGGCAGTAATATTTTCCAGGAAATGGCCATGAGCTGGTCATACCGGTATCGAGGGAGCGTGGCGCGGAGCCACATATAGAAAAAGATAAAGAAGTACAGTTTGCCGAGCAGCCAGATGGTCGGTGGAATGGCTGCCAAGAGCTTGTTGACCAACGCGATGGGGGCGATATGGCCAAGCGTATGCGGCAATATCTGCACCGGAAGCCAGCCGCCCAGGAACATGATGGAGACGAGGAGAGACACTACGATCATGTTCATATATTCTGCCATGTAGAAGATGCCGAAGCGAATGCCGCTGTATTCGGTGAAGTATCCTGCCACGAGTTCACTTTCTGCTTCGGGAAGATCGAACGGTACGCGGTTCGTCTCGGCAATGCCGGCCATGAGGTAAAGGAAGAACGCCACCGGACCGACGGGCAGCGCCACGATGAACCACTTTTGCGACTGGGCATTCACGATTTCGGACAGGTTCAGCGACCCCGCCATGAGCACGACCGTGATGATCGCGAAGGCCATCGGAATCTCGTAACTGATCATCTGCGCAGCCGATCGGAATCCTCCCATGAGGGAATATTTATTGTTGGAGGCCCACCCCGCCATGATGACGCCGTAGGTGCCTACGCTGGAGAAGGCAAGAATATAGAGCACCCCGACATTCAGGTTCGCAACCCAGAGGGGAACTTTGTTCCGTAAGAGGCCGAAAAAGTCTGTGGGCGGACCGAAAGGAATCACAACCATTGCTCCGAAAGCCATGACGAGCAAAATCAAGGGTGCTATCCTGAACACCCACTTGTCGGCCCGCGCAGGGATGATGTCTTCTTTCATCATGAACTTGACTGCATCTGCGATCGGCTGAAGTATCCCGTGCCAGCCGGTCCGCATCGGACCGAGCCGTCCCTGCATATGGGCCAGCACTTTACGCTCCATAAGCTGCAGGTACATGGCGTTTGCCAGGATGAACGCGAGGAGAACGGCAACGGGGATCCCCAGCGTGAATACATAATGAAGTATTTGGTTCACATCGGGCATGTTCTGCTCCTATACTTCTGTCTTGTAGTGTCGAATCGTACCGATTTCTTGAGAACGTGTAATCATTCCGCCTGACGAGAACAGCAGGCGTTCCGCGGTGATCACTTCCTGCTTCATGATTGAATCTGAGGAAAGGGAAAGATCGTCGGCAGTTCCGGCAAGGGGCGATTGCTCACGGACCCAGCATGCGCCGATGCTGAGGTCTTTATAGAAGGGAACTACGGACCGTATCTCTGCCAGGATGTCCCTAACCGAGCCGTAATGCATGGAACCGCCCATTCTTTTTGCAAGGTCTTGGATGATCTCCCAGTCGGGCCGGGACTCCCCAAAAGGTTCCTCGGCCCTGTTGATCTGCTGGAGCCGGCGCTCGAGGTTTGTGAATGTCCCGCTCTTTTCCGAAGAACTTGCAGCGGGCAGCACGACATGAGCGAGCTTTGCCGTCTCAGTCATGAAAATGTCCTGCACCACGAGGAATTCGAGCTTCTGGAGAAGTGAGCCGAGAGACGGATCGCTCCCCACGGGATCGTCGCCCATGATGTAAAGCGCAGCCAGCTTGCCCGATGCGCTCGCGCTGATCATCTCGACGGCGTTCATGCCGGGCTGTTCGGCTTTTCGATACCCCGGCAGGTAGCCGGATATTACCCCCATATCGAGTGAGCCCTGGAAGTTGCTTCTCCGGACGAGCGGATAGTAGGTAACGCTCGGGAGTTTTCCTGCAAGGTCTTCGATCAGGGAAAACTCGTTGTCCGTTAGCCGCGCGGGAACAATGATTGCGACTTTCTTCGCTGTTTTCAATAACTCGGCCGCCTTTTTGGCCTCGTCGGTCCCTGTTGAGGAGGAGTATGCTTTGACCAGGTCCGCCAGCGCTCGCTCCGTACTTGTCGGCAGTACCACCCTGGCAATTCCGTTGAACTTGTTGAACTCGTCGTTCACCAGAATCACCTTCCGGTCCTTTTTGTTGAAGGCACGGACGATTTCGACGCCCGTGAGAGGATTGATCTCGCCGACATTCTTATCAAGCACGAGGATAACATCATGCTCGGCCATCCGGTTCAATTCTCCGGAGAAAAACGACGTATTCAGACCCCGCGGTACTTTGAGCCGAGCGAGCGTATCGATGTTATCGGTTTCGACAACGGTGCGCAGGAATTTCTGGAACGTATAATTGTCCTCGTTCGTCGTTCGTACCGACCCGAGCCCGCCGATCTTCCCGGCGCCGTTCTTACTCTTGATCACATTGAAGTTTGTCGCGATAACCGAGAGCGCCTCTTCCCAGGTACAATCGACCAGCTCTCCCCCTACCCGCATCTTGGGATTCGTCAGACGCTCGCTGCTGTGTACGGCGTCCCAGCCGAACCGCCCTTTTGCGCAGAGGTAATTGTTCCGGGCAGGGCTAACCCTCATGATCATCCCTTCACGCGTTTCATAGCTGATCCCGCAACCGCAACCGCAATAGTTGCAGACGGAGGCAGTTGGTTCCAGATTCCATGACCGGGCCTTATATTTGAACTGGCGTGTGGTGAGTGCACCGACAGGGCAGATCTCGACACACTCGCCGCAGAACTCGCAGTCGAGCGGCATGTCGAAACAGGTGCTGATGCGCGCCCGCGTTCCCCGGCGCGTGAAGGCCCACTCGCCCACCGCGTTCTGCTCATCGCAGATCCTGACGCATTTGCCGCACAGGATGCAGCGGCTGATGTTGCGCTCGATGACCGCGCTGGCGTAATCCGGCGGAAGATATCCCTTTTGAGCGTCGAACCTGCTCGGGCCAAGACCGTACTCATGCACGAGGTCCTGAAGGTTGCACTCGCCGGCTTTGTCGCAAACAGGGCAGTCGAGGGGATGCTTGATGAGGAGCAGTTCGAGCACCATCCGACGTGCCTCTGTGATCGCCGGCGTCGAGGTTCTGACGACCATATTGTCCGTGATCGGCGTGGTGCACGAAGGAGTGAACTTGCGCGGAGTTCCTTCAACCTCGACGAGACAGATACGACATGCTCCGTAAGGATGAAGTTTGTTGTCATGGCACAGGGTAGGGATGCGGGATCCCGCGGCAACCGCCGCCTCGTAGATCGTGGAACCCGCCGGGACCTCCACTTTTTTTCCGTCAACTGTTACCGTCATTTTCTGCATATATGGTTACCTTCGCGTTCGTATCGTAAATAGTGATTTTAAATTATTAATCAATCGCCCAGAAGCGACAGTTCTTGATGCAGGTTTTGCATTTGGTACACTTCTCCTGATCAATATAGGCGACCTTGCCCTTTTCCCACGTGATCGCATTGACCGGACAGTTCTTGAAGCAGAGGCCGCATTTTTTGCACTTCTCCTCGTTTACCTTAAACTCAATCAGTGGCGTGCAAACCCGGGCGGGACACTTATGGTCCTTAATGTGCGCATCATATTCGTCACGAAAGTACTTGATCGTGGTGAGCACCGGGTTCGGCGATGTCTGGCCGAGACCGCAGAGCGACGTATCCTTGATCTGCTGTGAGAGATCAAGCAGCAGTTCGATGTCGCCTTCGCGGCCCTCGCCGTTCGTGATGCGGGTGAGGATCGAGAGCAGGGAATGGTTTCCGATCCTGCAGGGCACGCACTTGCCGCAGGACTCGTCTTCGGTGAACTCAAGGAAGAACTTGGCCATGGCCGGCATGCAGGTCGTCTCGTCCATTACCACCATACCGCCGGAGCCCATAATCGCGCCGGTCTTGTTGATGTTCTCGAAATCCACGGGCGTATCGATGAGCGAGGCGGGTATGCAGCCGCCCGACGGCCCACCCATCTGCACGGCCTTGAACTTCCGGTTGCCCTTGATACCGCCACCTATGTCGAAGATCACGGTCTTGAGCGGGATGCCCATGGGCACTTCAACGAGCCCGATGTTGTTCAGCGCACCCGATAGTGCGAACACTTTCGTGCCCTTGCTTTTTTCGGTCCCGAGGCTCGCAAACCAATCCGCCCCGTTCAGAATAATGGGTGGCACGTTGGCAAAGGTTTCGACGTTGTTCAGGACCGACGGCCGCTGCCAAAGTCCCTTGACCGCAGGAAACGGCGGTTTTGCCTTCGGCATACCACGTTTCCCTTCGATGGATGCCATGAGTGCCGTCTCCTCACCGCAGACGAACGCCCCGGCTCCCTGATAAATCTCGATTTCCAGATCGAATCCGGTGCCGAGGATATCACTGCCGAGAAGTCCCCGTTCCTTGGCCTGTTCAATCGCGAGCTGCAGCCGCTGCACGGCAAGGGGATATTCGGCCCGGACGTAGATATACCCATGATGGGCATTGATTGCTTTAGCGGCAATGATCATGCCTTCGAGCACGGAATGGGGATCTGCCTCCATGACGCTGCGATCCATGAACGCTCCTGGGTCGCCCTCGTCTCCGTTGCAGAGGATGTATTTGATCTCGCCCTGGACACGAGCACAGAGTTCCCACTTGAGTCCGGTCAGAAATCCCGCTCCCCCCCGGCCGCGAAGACCGGATTTTTTCACCTCGCTCACGATTTGTTCCGGCGTCATCTCGGTGAGCGCTTTAGCCGCCGCCAGGTAGCCGTCGCGTGCAATGTACTCCTCGATCTTCTCGGCATCGATAAGGCTCCGGTTCCGTAGCGCACGCAAGACCTGGTGCTTGAAGAAGGGGATCTCGTTCATTACCGGGATCGTCTTTTTTTCCGTCGGCGGCGTATATAAGAACTTCTGGACAGGGCGGCCCTTGATGAAGTGCTCCTCAACGAGGTGCGGTACATCCTCGGGCTTAACGAGCTGATAGAAAATATCCTCAGGGTAGACGACCATGACCGGCCCCTTGGCGCAGAACCCGTTGCAGCCGGTCAGTACGATCTTGACCTCATTTTGAAGGTTTCGCTTGATAAACTCGGTCTCGAGCGCGTCCCTGACCTTCAGCGAACCATTTGCCACGCAGCCCGTACCTGCGCAAATCATTATGTTTGAGCGGTATGTCGTTTCCACGTTACGTTACCCCATTAAACAGTTTAAGCGGTCTCACAGTTCAAACCGTTATTTTAATACGTCGTCTCATGACCGACGACTAGTGCATATTCTTGAACCGGCTTGCCTCCCACCACGTGTTCGGCGAATATCTTCCGCATCTTCTCATCCGTCAGCGAGATATACTTCACCGGCGGCTCGCCGGCAAGTTCTATCGAGGCCATAGGCTCTTTACTGCAAAGCCCCGCACAGCCCGAAGTGGTTACCGCAACATCCTTGAGGTTTGATTTCGCGAGTTCATCCATGAGCACATTCATGATGCCGCGAGCACCCGCAGCGATGCCGCAGGTCCCCATATGCACCGTTATCTTGACCCGGAAACCTCCCTCGCGCAGTCCCTGATGGTACTCTTGCTTAATCTTTTTCAAATCCGCTATCGTCAACTTAGCCATAGGCCCCCCCGATGGCGAAATCCTCATTGCAACTATCGGCGTTCTGAGCGTTTCCGCATGCCGATTTTATTGGAAATGTCGGATTTCGTGCATCGAACTATCCCTCAATCGTATTTCTTTACGATTTCCATCACCTTGGTAGCCGCCACGTCCCCGTACGTGTCCTGTCCAATCACGACGACGGGCGCGAGTCCGCAGGCGCCGAGGCACCGCACGGCCTCAATGGAGTATTTTTTGTCTCGCGTGATCTCTCCAACCTCAATGTCCAACTCTTCCTTCAGCTTATCGAGGATTTCCTCGCTCCGCTTTACATAGCAGGCCGTACCGAGACAGACGCGTATGACGTGCTTGCCGCGCGGCACGAGGGTGAAGAAAGAATAGAACGTAGCCACACCGAACACAACGCTCGGTGACATCCTCATCCCTTTGGCGATATACCTCTGAACCGCATGAGGCAGATAGCCGCACACCTCCTGCGCCTGCTGGAGCACCGGGATGAGTGAACCAGGTTTGTCTCTATACCGTTTAATGATCGCGTCGATCTTCCGGTACTTCTCCGGATCGACGACATCGAGCTCATCGTTTGCCGTGGCGCTGTTTCCGCTGCCTGCGGGTTGTTGGGCTATCGCTTCATTACTCATGTTCTACCTCTTTTACTCAGGTGTTGTGTCACTGTTTAAGTTTTATTTCGTCCTGCAACATGCCCCTGATCGCTGCGAGTACCGCTGGCGCATTGATTGGGACACCTTCGAGTTCGGCTCTGAGTTCCCTGGTATCGAATCGGAAGGTGTGTTCTCCCTCCCGTTCTTCATATATATAGTCCCTGTCAGCGTGGCCGGCGATCAAGGCAATGAGCGTTTCCGCCATGTTCCCTATCGCCGGACGGTCGATATGACTGAGGCCAAACGTGACCTGCACCCTCGTCCCCGCGCCCGGCGCCGATTGAATGACCAGCGTTCCTCCGGTCTGCTCGGCTGCTTGGGTCAAAAGGGGAATCCCCAAGCCTGTTTTCTTGTGTTTCGTCGTGAAGAACGGGTCCCGTACTCTGGCAAGCGTCTCTGCATCCATTCCCCTGCCGTCGTCAATCACTTCAACCCGGAGCAGGTCGTTCTTCCCGTCCCGGACAACGAGTATCGAGATGCTTTTCGCATCGGCCCGGATCGAGTTCTCGGCGATGTCGAGGATATGGAGCGAAATATCTTCCATGACCTCAGCACTCCGTCTTCCTGCCATCCCTGCCGATCAGTGCTTTTTTAATTTCTGCTACCGTTCCGTCTTCGACGGTAAACCGGGTGAATCGTTTCCCGATATCCGCCGGGCTGTGTGCATCAGACCCCGTGATGATCGGATATTTCCTGCAATCCGGGAACCGCTCCCTCGCGATCGTTGCCGTCATCTGTGCCGATACTTCCACGGCGTCCAGATCGAGCGCGGAAGGGATGAACCCGAGCTGCCCGATAAGGCTGAAGGATTCGCGATCCACGTGTGCGGCCACCACGAGACTTTCGTTTTTCGCTCGCCTGGCTGCCGCGACAATCGCTTCTGCCGGAAGCGACGTCGCTGTGATCAAGAGGCGGTCACAGAAACCGCTCACGCCATCTTCATCGTCAGCGATCACCTGCATGCCGAAGGCATGTTCATCATTCGTGCCTTCCAAGTGCCGGTATATGAATTCCTGAAAGCTCAGCAGATCATCGTCGTCATCAAAGAAAACCAGGATGTGCGCTTCTTCGGACGAGGTTACTTCCATCCCGCAGAGCACCATCAGCCCGTTTCGGCTGCCTGCCTTCTTCACGGCCAGCGCGTTTTCCGCCGAATTATGATCGCACACGCCGATCAGATCAAGGCCCTTCGAAAGGGCCGCATTCACGATTTCGCGCGGCGACATGTCCAGGCCGGAACAGGGCGACAAACACGTATGCACGTGCAGGTCGGCTTTAATCCGCCTCAGCGCCACGGATCCCCGCCTTGTACAATCTGCCGACCAGTTCGAAGGCCGAAAGGTCGCTTACGAGAATCGGTATATTCTCTTCTTCAGCCTTGGCTATGGTATCTTCTTCCGGCTGCCTGCCATGGACCAGAACGATCCCCGAGAGCCCCTTGTGCGATGCCACTGCTACGATATTCTGATGTATGTGGAGGGTGACCCAGAGAACCCCTTCGCCTGCATGCGCCATGACGTCCGACAGTAAGTCGCTCACGTAACCGCCGGTCACTTCCCTGTCGAGATGAGAGGAACCGGTTTTTACTTCGAGGTTAAATTCTTTTACGATGTCGTTCAGGTTCATGGCAGGCTTCCCCGTCAGCTCGTGTAAAAAAATTGCATGGTCAGGTGCGTTCCTTCAGGCACCGACGATTTGAGCGCCATTTCATCGGCGCATTTCTTCATATTTACGAGCCCCATGCCCGCACCGAACCCCATTTCCCGGACCCAGTCTGGCGCCGTGGAGTACCCCGGCTGCATAGCCTTTTCGACGTCCGGGATGCCGGGACCTGCATCGATCGCTTCCACGGTGATCCCCCACTTTTCTATCTGGGCCCGGATCTCGCCGCCCTTCGTGTATGAGGCAAGGTTGATCTCTGCTTCATACGTTGCCACTCCGATCCTTCTGAGGAGCGGCGGACAAACGCCTAATTTTTTGAGCGCGTTCTTCAACTCGCTCGCGGCCTTACCCGCGTCCTTCAAGGTTTGTCCGGCAACTTGATATTTGAACGAGAAGCTGATCTCGTCAGCAGATATATCTTCAAAAAATTTCTGTACGGTCGGTCGCAGACGCACCACCGCTGCTTTTGACTCCGATTGTTCGTATTCTACCTCGAGTTTCCTGAGCAAACCCTCGACGATGCTCCCCTTGGTAATGATTCCGACCAGTTCATCATCCCGGTTCAGGACAGGATATCGCCGGTATCCGAATTTTGAGAACTTGGCGATGCAATGGACGAGAAGTTCGTCGCTGTACAGGCATTCGACCTTCTGCGTCATTCGCTCCCGAACGGGGGCGCTAATGGCATTGTCAGTGAATGCAGTGATCAGATCTTCAATGCTGATCATGCCGACGAGCTTTCCCTGCTCTACCACGGGTGTGCCGGAAATGCGGTTGTCACGCAGAACAAGCCTGAACCCAGACATCGGGAGATCCGGGCTCACGCTGACCATTTTGGTGGCCATGACCTCGCCGACGGTGAGTTCATAGACCATCTCCTGGGTTTTCGTCACGCGGTCCGTCGTCTCTTGCTCTTTGCCCCGTAGTGCCATCGTCTTATTGCCGCTCGGCTACCCCCTTGAGACCGTTTGTATACAAAATGCCGCATGCTTCAAACATCGTCAGCTTTGTAACGAAGAGGGGGATCTCCTTTTGCTTTGCCAATGCCACGGTGCCCGCATCGGGCTTTTTGCCGCGAACCACGCAGACTGCTCTGATTTCGGCAATATCGGCCGTCCTCACCGCCTGAGGGTTCGTGATTCCCGTGATCAGAATACCGTTTGCATAAGAACGGCCCAGAACATCGCTCATCAGGTCGGCGCTGAAGCACCGGTCGACTTCAATCTCATCGATGAGCCCGTCACCGACGAGGACCTCTGCTTGAAGCAGCTTGATAATCTCTCTCAGTTTCATCGTGCGATACCCATCCGCTACCGGTCGCACTCGCCGAGTACGATGTCAATCGTTCCGATACACGCTATCACGTCCGCCACCATAAGCCCGGTCACCATCTTCGGGAGGGCGCTCACGTGAACATACGAGGGAGCGCGGATCTTGATACGATAGGGCCGACCGCTCCCGTCGCTTACGATATAGAATCCAAGTTCCCCTTTCGGAGCCTCAGTGGCAACGTACACCTCGCCCTTTGGCATTGGCACCCACTTGCTCATCAGCACAAACTGATGAGCAAGCGACGCCATGTTCTGCATCACCTGGGTCTTCTCGGGCACGGCATAGCGCAGGTCGTCGGTGTTGATCGGACCTGGCTGCATCATGTCCAGGCATTGTTTGATGATCCGGTTGCTCTGGCGCATCTCGTTCAGTCGTACGACGTATCGATCGTAAACGTCACCGTTCTTCCCGAGCGGCACATCGAACTCAACCTTGTCATAGGCTGCGTACGGCTCGACCTTGCGCAAATCATAGTTCACGCCCGAGCCGCGGAGCGTACCGCCGGTCAGACCATAGTTGACCGCGTCCGCTGCAGAAAACACGCCGATGCCGACGGTGCGCTGAAGCCAGATACGGTTCTCACGAATCATCGTGTCATATTCTTCAAGCCGCTTGGGAAAGGTCTCGGTGAACTCGCGGCATTTATCCATGAATTGTCGTGTCACATCGTTGCGCAGGCCACCGATGCGGACATAGCTTACGGTCTGGCGTGCGCCCGTCACCATCTCGGTAAGGTCCAGGACCAGTTCCCGTTCCCGCAGGGTGTACATGCAGACCGTCATGGCTCCGATATCGAGGGCGTGAGTGCCGAGCCAGACCAAGTGCCCGGAAAGACGCGTAAGCTCGGCCATCAGCGTCCTGATGAACTGCGCCCGTTCCGGGACCGTGATTCCGGCGAGTTTCTCCACTGCTACCACGTACCCAAGATTGTTGTTCATGCACGTGATGTATTCCAGCCGGTCGGTCATGGGGATGATCTGGTGATAGGTCCTGCTTTCCATCCACTTTTCGATCCCGCGGTGCAGATAACCGGGACGCGGGTCGCAGCCCACGATGGTCTCGCCCTGCAGGTCGAGCACCAGGCGCAGGACGCCATGCGTTGCAGGATGCTGTGGACCCATGTTGAGGGATATTTCCTTTTGAACGATCTCTTTCTGTGCCGATTCTGTTGAGGACATAGGTTTCACCATAGAAAAGGGGCCGGAATCCGGCGTCACGGTCCAGGAAAAGATCCTTTTTCTCCTGACACCGGCCCCAGTTATTTGTCAATAGCCTTTCAGCGGATATTCCTTCCTCAGCGGGTGCCCTTCCCAGTCCTCCGGCAGCAGGATCCTGCGGAGGTCCGGATGGCCGTCGAACTTGATTCCCATGAGGTCATAGGTCTCCCGCTCATGCCAGTTCGCCGTTTGCCATATCGAAGCGACCGAATCTATCCTCGGGTCTTCTTCCGGCACTCTTACCTTCAAACGAACGCGGTGACGGTATTCCGTCGATATCATATTGTATACAATCTCAAAGCGAGGCCCCGTGTCACCAGGGTACCGGGAAAAATCAACGGCTGTCAGATCGGCCAGGTGATCCATCTTGAGGGAGGGCTCATCACGCAGGAACAGGCATACGTCCTTGATCTTTTCCCTGGTGAGCATGACACCCACCTGCCCGGCGTGCATCTCCGTACCGAGCACGTTACCTGCAAATTTTTCTTCTATCATTTTAGCGATTTGTAAAGGATCCATACGACCTCGTCCCGAGCCGCATGCACTGAACGCTCGTAGTGCGCGGTTCTAGCTTCGAAAATTCGTGAGAACAGCGTAATAACGGTATGTGGAGACTTGTTACTTCCGGATGTAGTGCTCAGTTTTAATCTTTTCTTGAAGCTTCATGATGCCGTTCATCAATGCCTCGGGCCTGGGAGGGCATCCCGGGATATAGACATCCACAGGGACAATGTTGTCTACGCCCTGTACAACGCTATAGGTGTTGAATATGCCGCCGGACCCTGCGCAGCTGCCCATGGCGATCACGTACCGCGGCTCGGGCATCTGATCATAGACGCGCCGCACAATGGGGGCCATCTTTTTCGTGAGCGTGCCGGCAACGAGCAGGAGGTCGGATTGTCTTGGAGAGGGACGCGGCACGGTTCCGAAGCGGTCGAAGTCATGCTGCGGCGCTGAATAATATTGGATCATCTCGATCGCGCAACAGGCAAGCCCGAATGTCATTGGCCAGATTGAACAGGACCGGCAATAGTTCAGAAACCCGTCAATTGTTGTCGTCAAATACCCTTCTTCAAAAATATTCTGGATCATTCCCATTCAAGGGCCCCCTTCTTCCACGCGTAGAGATATCCCACAACCAGGATGGCGACAAAAATCACCATTTCCACAAAACCGTACATCCCGATATGGTTATAGGCTACGGCCCAGGGATACATGAACACGGCTTCGATGTCAAAAATGAGGAATAGCATTGCAATGATGTAATACCGGATGGAGAACTTCTGGTGAGCGTCCATGAACGGCGTGATGCCTGATTCGTAGGTGAGCAGTTTTTCTGCATACGGGTTCCGAGGACGAAGAATCCAGCTAAAAACCAGCATGCCGACGCCAACAGCGACGCCCAGCAGCAGAAAAACGACGACTGGCAGAAAATGTTCCGGAAGGTAGGTACTTGGAGTCATACGCTACTCCCTGCAAATGAATTTTTGTTCAGTTTTAAAGCAGACCGATTATGAAAACTTGCGTATGTTATGATAACTTGCATCGTTTGTCAATAAAAAAGAAAATAGCGATATACAAATCGCCGCTTCTATTGACGAACAAAGTATGATTGTTTACTCTCGCTCACTTTATTGAGTTTTGTATTTTCTCCGAGCACTTGTTTTCGCCTTTCCGATAAAGTACAATATCTGCACAACGGAGGTAGACATGGATCCCTATTCCAAGGAGCAGCTGCTGTCATTCTACAACCTGCATTTCAAAAAATTCGGCGAGCGACCGGAAGCGCTCCGTTGGACGCCGCAGGGACAGCTCAAACGTTACCATACGTTTCTCGACATCGCTCCGGACCTTAACAACCAGAATATACTCGACTACGGCTGCGGAATGGCCGATTTTTATAAATTTCTCAAGCGGCGTGGCATCAACGTGAAGTATACGGGAGTGGATATCAATGCGAACTTCATCAACGTGGCGAAAAAAAAGTATCCGGAATGCACCTTCCGCGTGATGAGCGTGGATGAGGATTCCCTGGAAGGATTCTATGACTATATATTCATCTGTGGGGTCTTCAACCTACAGGTACATGGCGTGGACGACGATATGAAGAATGCTCTGGTGACCCTCTTTAAGCATTGTAACAAGGGCCTGGCCTTGAGTGCCTTATCAACGCACACCCCCGTAAAGGACCATGAGCTTCACTTCACATCGCCGGAGGATATGGTCAAGTTTTCCATCGAGAACCTATCGCCTTCGGTCGTCCTGCGTCACGATCGGCTACCGAACGACTTCACGATCTTTGTATATACATCTTACAATGAGATAAAACTGTGGTGAGAATGACGGATGAACCGTCATGCAAGACTCACGCGACCGCCCCTCTCGCACTGCCACTTATTCTCCCTATCGTTGACATCCTCTCCGGCCTCTAGGCCGAAGATTCCCGCATCAGGTCCTGCTCCTCCGGGCCACTGCTGATCCTGTTTTCGGATGCGGCAGAGATGTTTGCCGCGTCCCCGATTCATGGGCCATGAACATACCCTTGTTTTGCGCTTTCCGCTTCAGATTCAGTCGCGTGGTATTCGCGGTGGGGTCCCAGCCGACACGCAAACACTGACGGACCGATTCTTCTCAAGCGATAACCTGCATCTGGCTCGTCGCGACTTTTCAATGCCGATCTTGCCGCATCTCGTTCTCTCGTTCAGGAAGAAGGCGTCAGGAGGTAGAGTATGTCCTCTCCTAGCGCATGCGGGTGTCATTTCACAAAAAGCTTTTGCAGTGTTCTCCCGGACTACCAAGGTAAATAAGAGTGTGAAACGCAAGAACAGATAGGTACCGGTTCTCCAGAGCGTGTTCCTGTCAACACACCGGATATCAGTCGTCTTTTGCTTTTCATCTCCGCTATTCTATGCTATATTGCTGCCGATCAGGCTCAGGATAAGAGATACGTACTGAAAGGGTCATCCTTAACAGCTGGAGAGCTGGCATTTCTTTATAACGGGGAAGGAATAACAATGAATATGTCAGAAATGATCAAGGTGGCATTGGAAAAAAAGGGCTATCGGAATCTCAAGGATGCGTCAAAGATCCTCGGGATAAGCCCTGAACTCGTCCGGGTAATAATCAATAAAGGGCATGTCCCGAAAGATAAAACGCTGAGGATCATCGCTGCCAAACTCGGTCTGGACAAGTCGTCCTTGATCCTGGCAGCACATCAGGAAAAAGTGCCCCTTGAAGTGAAAGGGTATTTCCTTGCCCCGAGTGAATCGAAGTACCGGGAGGGGAAACGTATATATCCTCTCTCCCAGGAGCAATGCACTTACCTGGAAATGGTCTTGAACACGGAAGAAATACAGATGATAAGGAAGTATCGGCAGGTGTCCGAAGATGGCAAGACGCAGATTGCTGGCTATGTCGATTTCATATTTGCTTCCAAAAGAGAGCTGCAGCGGTGAATCTCCTTGAGCAACTGCGGGAATCTTCCTGAACGATCCAGGCGATAGTTTTGCGCGTGCGCTGCAGACAGCCGCCTCAGCGTCAATAGCGGCGGTGTTTTTCTTGCGGTCCCCTCATGCTTCGAGGCCAAAGCTCTTGCGCTGAGGTTGGTCTTCTCCGGCTCTGCACCGGTAGTTCCCTTCAGCAACGTGTCGGGTGCGCTTGAAAATTTTCTTGTCAGGAGCATTCTCTCCGGCCATGTTCGTCAATGATCCATTCTGATCCATATGTTGCAGAGAGGTTCGCGGGAGGGTTTCGTGGAACAGAACGCAAGCGTTGATTTCCGCCATATTTTCAGCCTGCCTGTTATTGTTGCTGCCCTTGGTTATTTTGTCGACATTTACGACTTGGTTCTCTTCAGCATCGTCCGGGTGCCGAGCCTGAAGTCCTTGGGGCTTTCCGGACAGGACCTGATCGATCAGGGAGTGTTCCTCTTGAACATGCAGATGGCAGGCATGTTGATCGGAGGGATCATCTGGGGGGTCCTCGGCGACAGGAAAGGACGGCTCAAAATCATGTTCGGCTCGATCTTCCTGTATTCGGTAGCCAATCTTGCGAACGGTATGGCAATATCCCTGCCGGCATACGCGGCTCTGCGCTTCGTCGCCGGAGTCGGCCTTGCCGGAGAACTCGGCGCGGGAATCACACTCGTTTCCGAGGTCCTGCATACCCGTATTCGGGGATATGGCACCATGCTCGTGGCCTCTGTGGGCGTCTCGGGCGCCATCCTCGCGAACGTCATTGCCAATGCCTTCGACTGGCGGAACGCCTTCATCATCGGAGGCATTCTCGGCCTTCTTTTGCTCGTTGCCCGCATCAGCGTTGCCGAGTCGAGCATGTTCCGCGCTATGCAGGCGAGAAGCGGCGTGACCCGCGGGAACTTACTTGCTCTATTTACGGAACGTCGGCGTTTTCTCCGCTATCTTAACTCTATCCTGATCGGAGTCCCGATTTGGTTCGTGGTTGGCGTCCTGATCACTTTTTCGCCGGAATTCGCCAAAGCGCTCGGAACGACCGGACCGATTTCCGCAGGGAATGCGGTCATGTTCTGCTACCTGGGGCTGGTCTTCGGTGATCTTACGAGCGGTCTTCTGAGCCAGGCGTTAAAAAGCAGGAAGAAAGTCGTCTTCCTTTTCATGTTTCTGATCTTGGCAGCCATCAGCCTGTACTTCCTGCAGGGGAGCGCGAGTCCGGGCTTCTTCTATGGTGTCTGCCTTTTGCTTGGATTTGCAAGCGGCTACTGGGCCATCTTCGTGACTGTTGCCGCCGAGCAGTTTGGCACCAACCTGCGTGCAACCGTCGCCACGACCGTTCCTAACTTCGTACGGGGAATGGTTGTTCCCATCACACTTCTTTTCCAGGTATCGCGCCAATACCTAGGACTCCAGTACGGAGCACTGGTAGTCGGTGCCCTGTGCGCACTTGCGGCATTCTTTGCATTGAACGCCCTGGAAGAAACCTTTCACAAGAATCTGGACTATTATGAGGAGTTTCCCTGATGCCCGCGGGAACAGGGTGCACGCACATTAGGTCGAGCTGATGTCCATGATACCATAGAAGCTCAGAATTGTTAAAAAAGAGTAACGTCAGGAACAATCCGCCTCGACTAAACGCACGAACTGACACTTTCTATGAGGGTTCCGCCCTATATTCATGAATTTCCCCGCCTGCGCGCTTCCCATTCTTTCTTGGCCGGCAAAATTTGCACTTGCACTTAAAAACCAAAAAATATCTTGACACAACCTCGCCAGCATGGTATTAATGAAAATGGTTATCAATATCATTTATAAGGCCCGGTGAGGAGTTTCATTCCTCGGATAGCTTCACGTGTTCTACCTGTATGGCCAAAGGCGCGCACTACGACAACCCTATTTGCGCCAGATACAGCGCAGCCGCTGAATTAAAGAGCGAGCACACACAAGCGTTCCGACGCGATGCGGGGAGGACTCTCTCCCACACTGAGCTTTACATTGAAAAAGAATGGCATGTGAGCGGCGTGTAAGCAGGAGCAAGTCCAGTAGCAGGAGACAGCAGTTTCACCTACCAGTTTGTCTTAGCGAGCGATAGGTAAAGCTCGGATGCGTATTGACAAGATCGGTTTAACGCTTTGCTCATCAGAATGTCCCTTTTCAGAAGCGGAATAGCCTCTCCAAGGCAGTAATATTCTGCAAAATAGTCCCGTTTCATCCTGAGTTTCAATCGAAAGTTGCATGCATGACAGACATAGCGCAATAGTTTTAATTGAAAATGAATATCAATATCAGATGAGGGGTCTCGCTGAAAAAAATAGAGTACGCAAACCGTCCGAATTCCTGCGAACGATGTCGCATCG
>Ga0187779_10000273_pt1 | contig 35983 bp, 37 predicted proteins | sample 1015_Q2_SP10_10__FD_132435 | JGI IMG/M metagenome (GOLD analysis project Ga0187779, IMG submission 132435) | Tropical peat soil microbial communities from peatlands in Department of Meta, Colombia - 1015_Q2_SP10_10_MG | ecosystem: Environmental > Terrestrial > Soil > Wetlands > Peat | place... | reverse complement strand
CTACGTCGCCTACACCGTCTCGGTCGAGCTGAACGCCGCGACCGACAACCCGCTCGTGCTCGTCGAAGACGACGCACTCGTCTCGAACGGAAACTTCCACGGCCAGCCGCTCGCGTTCGCGCTCGACGCGCTCGCGCTGGCGGTATCGGAGCTGGCGAGCATCTCCGAGCGGCGCGTCGAGCGGCTCGTGAATCCGAACCTCTCCGACGGGCTGCCGGCCTTCCTCACGTCGGACGGCGGGCTCAACAGCGGCTTCATGATCCCGCAGTACGTCGCCGCGTCGCTCGTCTCCGAGAACAAGGTGCTCTGTCATCCTGCGTCGGTGGACTCGATCCCGACGAGCGCGGGGCAGGAGGATCATGTGTCGATGGGAAACGCGGCCGGGCTGAAGGCCTGGCAGGTGCTCGCGAACTGCGAGAGCGCGGTCGCGATCGAGCTGCTCGCGGGCGCGCAGGCGGTGGAGTTCCACGCGCCGCTCGAGCCGGGCGCCGGGGTGCGCGCGACGCGTGCCGCGGTGCGCGAGCTCTCGCCGCGCCTGCGCGACGACCGGACGCTCGCGCCGGACATCGAGGCGGTGGCGGCCGCGATCCGCGACGGGTCGCTCGTCGGCGCCGTGCAGACGGAAGTGGGGGAGCTGCGATGAGCGTGACCGAGACGAAGGCGGCGCGGGTGGAGGCGCTGTGCGGCGACCTCTCGTCGATCCGCGCGCCGCGCGGAACCGAGCTGAACGCGCGGCAGTGGTCGACCGAGGCGCCGCTGCGGATGCTGCTGAACAACCTCGACCGGGAGGTGGCCGAGAAGCCGGAGGAGCTGATCGTGTACGGCGGCTCCGGTCGCGCCGCGCGGAGCCACGAGGCGCTGCGCGCGATCGTCGGTGTGCTGCTCGAGCTCGGCGCGGACGAGACGCTGCTCGTCCAGTCCGGCAAGCCCGTCGGCGTGTTCACGACGACCGAGAGCTCGCCGCGCGTGCTGATCGCGAACTCGCTGCTCGTGCCGAAGTGGGCGACCTGGGACGAGTTCCGCCGGCTCGAGGCGGAGGGCCTGACGATGTTCGGCCAGATGACCGCCGGCTCGTGGATCTACATCGGCACGCAGGGGATCCTGCAGGGCACCTACCAGACCTTCGCGGCGGCCGGCGAGAAGCACTTCGGCTCGCCCGACCTGCGCGGACGGACGATCCTCACCGCCGGGCTCGGCGGCATGGGCGGCGCGCAGCCGCTGGCTGCGACGATGGCCGGCGCCGCCATCCTCTGCGTCGAGGTCGATCCGCACCGGATCGAGCGCCGCCTCGAGACGCGCTATCTCGACGAGGCGGCCGGCTCGCTCGACGACGCGCTCGCGCGGGTGCGCGCGGCCGCGGCGGAGCGGCGGCCGCTCTCGGTCGGGCTGCTCGGGAACGCCGCCGACGTCGTGCCCGAGCTCGCCGCGCGCGGGGAGCACTTCGACCTCGTCACCGACCAGACGGCCGCGCACGACCCGCTCAACGGCTACGTCCCGCAGGGATTCTCGGTCGAGGAGGCGGCGGCGCTGCGGGCCGCCGACCCGGAGGAGTACCTGCGCCTCGCCGGCGGCTCGATCGTGCGCCACGTGGAGGGGCTGCTCGAGTTCGTCCGCCGCGGCGCGTATGTTTTCGATTATGGCAACAACCTGCGAGGTGAGGCCCGCGACGGCGGCGTAGCGGAAGCCTTCTCATACCCGGGCTTCGTCCCGGCCTATATCCGGCCGCTGTTCTGTCGCGGCGTCGGCCCGTTTCGCTGGGCGGTGCTGTCCGGGGACCCGGCCGACATCGCGGCGATCGACGCGACGATCCGGGCGCTGTTCCCGGACGATCCGCTGCTGCAGCGATGGCTCGAGCTCGCACCGGAGCGGGTCGCGTTCCAGGGGCTGCCCGCCCGGATCTGCTGGCTCGGCTACGGCGACCGCGCGAAGGCGGGGCTCGCGATGAACGAGCTCGTGCGGAGCGGTGCCGTCAAGGCGCCCGTCGTCATCGGCCGCGACCATCTCGACGCCGGCTCGGTCGCGTCTCCGTACCGGGAGACCGAGGCGATGCGCGACGGCTCCGACGCGATCGCGGACTGGCCGATCCTCAACGCCCTCGTCAACGTCGCGGCGGGAGCGACGTGGGTGAGCGTCCATCACGGCGGCGGCGTCGGGATCGGCAACGCGATCCACGCCGGCATGGTCGTCGTCGCGGACGGCAGCGACGACGCGGCTGAACGGCTCGAGCGCGTGCTCACCACCGATCCGGGGACCGGAGTCATGCGCCACGCCGACGCCGGCTATCCGGAGGCCCTCGAGACGGCGCGGGAGCGGGGCCTGCGCCTGCCCTCGGCCGGCCCGTAGCCGCGGCGAGCTCACAGGAGATTCACAGCGGCAGCAGAGGGGCGTCTTAGGTCCGCCCGGTGGAATGGGGCCATGGACGTCGAGAGCGCAACCTGCACCGGCCCGCTCCCGTGTGCCCGCTTCGCGGCGCTCGGCACGACCGCCGAGGTGACGACGGTCGACGCGGACGCGCTGCCGGAGGCGCTCGAGCTGCTCGCGCGCGAGCTGCGGGCGATCGACGCGGCCTGCAGCCGCTTCCGCGAGGACTCGGAGGTGACGCGGCTGGCGCGAAGCGGCGGCCGCTGGGTCGCCGCGAGCCCGCTGCTTCGCGAGGCGCTGGCCGCCGGCATCGAGGCGGCCGCCGCTACGCACGGCGACGTCGATCCGACGGTCGGCGGCTCCTTGCAGGCCCTCGGCTGGGACGCCGACTTCTCCGTCGTCGTGTCGCGCACCGAGCCCGCCCCGTTCAGGCTCGTCCCGGCCGCGGGCTGGCGCCGGATCGAGATCGACGACGACGGCGGCCGCGTGCGCGTCCCCGCCGGAGTCGCGGTCGACCTCGGCGCGACGGCAAAGGCGCTCGCGGCCGACCGCGCGGCCCGGGCAGCGCACGCCGCGACCGGAGTCGGCGTGCTCGTGAACCTCGGCGGCGATCTCGCCGTCGCAGGCGCCGCGCCGACCGACGGCTGGGCGATAAGAGTCACCGACGACCACCGCGCCGCGTCCGACGCGGACGGCCAGACGGTCGCGATCGCGTCCGGCGGCCTGGCCACGTCGAGCACGGCCGTCCGGCGCTGGCGCGCGGGGGCGGGCTCGGCCCACCACATCGTCGACCCGCGCACCGGGCGGCCCGCCGCCGAGGTGTGGCGCACGGTGAGCGTCCACGCCGCCAGCTGCGTCGCCGCGAACACCGCCTCCACCGCGGCGATCGTACGCGGCGCCGGCGCGCCGCACTGGCTCCACGGCCTCGGCCTCGCCGCGCGGCTCGTGCGCCCTGACGGGCGCGTCGTCCACACCGGAGACTGGCCCCGCGGGAAGACGCCATGGGCAGCCTGACGGCGGCACCTGTCTGGTACCTCATGCGCGGCAGCGGCGTCGTCACGCTGCTCCTGCTCACCGCCGTCGTCATGCTCGGCGTCGCCACGACGAGCCGCTGGCGCCCGGGCCGGCTGCCTCGGTTCGTGACGCTGGGGCTGCACCGCTCGATCTCGCTGCTCGCGGTGGTCTTCCTCGCGGTTCACATCGTCGCCGCCCTCGCCGACCCGTACGCGCAGGTGCGCGTGCTGCAGGTCGTGCTGCCGCTGCCGCTCGGTCCCTATCCACTCTGGCTCGGGCTCGGCGCTCTCTCGCTCGACTTCCTCGTCGCCGTGATCGTGACGAGCCTGCTGCGGCACCGCCTCGGCCGGCGCACCTGGAAGAGCGTCCACTGGCTCGCCTACGCATCGTGGCCGCTCGCCTTCGCGCACGGCCTCGGCATGGGCAGCGACGCGCGCACGGCGTGGTTTCTCGCGCTCGCCTCCGCATCTCTCGCTGCAGTCGTGCTCGCCGCGGCATGGCGGTTGCTCGGCTCCCGCCGCGAGCACGACAAGTACCTCGGCGCACCGCTCGAGAGCGGCGGCACTGCATGAGCAGCCTCGCGCAGCGCGTCGGCGAGCAGGGCGAGCCCGCGCCCGTGCTCCCGCGCCTCCTCGACGGCGCACCCGGCGCGCCCGTGAGCCTCGCGGCGCACCTCGAGCGGCACGGCCCGCTGCCGGAGATCGCACGCGACCACGGACAGGAGACGCTGCTCCGCGAGCTCGAGGCAAGCGGGCTGACCGGTCGCGGCGGCGCGGGCTTCCCGGCAGCGACGAAGCTTCGCGCCGTGGCACGCGGCCACGCTCCCGTCGTCGTCGCCAACGGCACCGAGGGCGAGCCGGCGAGCGCAAAGGACAAGACGCTCATCGCGTGCAACCCGCACCTCGTGGTCGACGGGGCGGTCGCGGCCGCGTACGCGGTCGGCTCCCGCGAGGCGATCCTCGCCGTCGGCCGGGCCGATCGCAGGTCGCAGGCGCGGCTCGAGCACGCGCTCGGCGAGCGCGCCCACCTGCACGAGCCGGTCGAGCTGCGCGTCGTCGCAGCTCCGGACAGGTTCGTCTCCGGCGAGGAGAGCGCGCTCGTCCACTGGCTCAACGGCGGCCCGGCGAAGCCGACGACCCGGCCGCCGCGATCGTTCGAGCGAGGTGTTCGCGGGCGCCCGACGCTCGTCCAGAACGTCGAGACGCTCGCGAACATCGCGCTGATCGCCCGGCGCGGCGCAGCCTGGTTCCGAACGGCCGGCACCGCGGCCGAGCCCGGTACGGCCCTCGTCACGGTCCGCGGTGCCGTGCGCGCCCCGGGTGTCGCCGAGGTCGAGCTCGGCCCCCCGCTCCGCGACGTGCTCCACCGCTTCGGCGGGCTCACCTCGCTACCGCGGGCGCTGCTCGTGGGCGGCTACTTCGGCACCTGGATCGACGCCCGCGAGGCGCTCGAGCTGCCGCTCACGGAGGCGGCGCTGGGTGCGCACGGCGCCGCGCTGGGCGCGCGCACGATCGTCGTCCTGCCGCAAGACCGGTGCGGGCTCGTCGAGACCGCGCGCGTCGCCCGCTACCTGGCGGCGGAGAGCGCCGGTCAGTGCGGCTCCTGCCTCTTCGGCCTCGCCGCGATCGCCGCGGCCGTGCAGTCGATCGCAACCGGCGCCGCCGACGCGCCGCACGCCCACGAGCGGCTCCACCGCCTCGCGGCGCAGGTCGCGGGCCGCGGCGCCTGCGCCCACCCGACGGGGGCGACCCGCTTCGTCGAGAGCGCGCTGCGCGTGTTCGCGGACGAGGCCGCCCGTCACCTCCGAGGCCGCTGCTGCACCGAGTCCCGCCGACCGCTGCTGCCGGCGCCCACCGGCGGCCCACGTGAATGGAGATGAGAGAGATGGCGAACGTCCTTCGCGTCGATCCGATCGCCTGCGACGGCTACGGCCAGTGCGCCGAGCTGCTGCCGGAGCTGATCGACCTCGACGAGTGGGGATACCCGATCGTGTCGGGCACGTCGCTCCGGCCGGAGCTCGAGCCGGCGGCACGGCGCGCGGTCACCATGTGCCCGCGGCTCGCACTCACGGTGGTGGACGTCCGATGAGCTCCGAGCTGCGCCGCCGCGTGCGCGACCGCGACCGGAACCTCGGGCGCGTGCGCCGCCTCACCGGGGCCGTCGCCGCCGCGTCGGTCGGAGCGTGTGCGGCCGTGGCCGGGCTCGCCGTCGGCTCGGCGAGGGTCCCGCTCCACAGCGCCAGAGCGGCGACGACGACCACCCGGGCGACGACGACGACCGCGGTGCCGTCGACCGCGCCCGCGGACAGCACGTCGACGGCATTGAGCGCCGCCTCCTCGGCGCCGGTGTCGAGCTCGTCGACGCCGGTGGCCACGTCGGGTGGCTCGTGACGCAGTAGCCTCAACGTGTGCCGACGCGCCTGCTCGTCCGCGACCTCGCACAGCTCGCGACGCCCGCGGGGCGTCACGCGCCGCTGCGCGGCGCCGCGCTCGGCACGGTCGACGTGGTCGAGGACGCGTACGTCCTCTGCAGTGGCGACACGATCGAGGCGGTCGGGCGGATGCGCGACCTTCCCGCGCTCGACGGCGACGTGGCCGAGCTCGACGGCTCCGGCTGCTGCGCGATTCCAGGGCTCGTCGACTGCCACACGCATGCCGTCTTCGGCGGCGACCGCGTCGAGGAATTCTCGCTCCGCGCGGCGGGGGCTGGCTACGAGGAGCTGCACGCGCGCGGCGGCGGCATCCTCTCCACCGTCGCCGCGACCCGGGCGGCCGGGGAGGACGGGCTGCGGCGGGCGGTCGAGCGCCATCGCCGCTGGATGAACCGCCACGGCACGACGACCTTCGAGGCGAAGTCCGGCTACGGCCTCGACCGGGACACCGAGCTCGCCTCGCTGCGCGCGATCCGCGCCGCGGGCGGCATCCCGACCTGGCTCGGCGCGCACGCCGTGCCGCCGGAGTTCGCCGACGCCGATGCGTACCTCGACTTCGCGCTCACCGAGGTGCTCCCCGAGGCCGCTCGCCTCGCCGAGGCCGCCGACGTCTTCGTCGAGCGCGGCGCCTTCGACACCGCGCAGGCGCGCCGCTACCTCGAGGCGTGCCGCGACGCGGGGCTCGTGCTGCGCGTGCACGGCGACCAGTTCAGCGAGCAGGGCGCAGTCCCGCTCGCGATCGAGCTCGGTGCGCGTTCCGTCGACCATCTGGAAGCGACGGGCGAGGAGGGCGTTCGAGCGCTCGCGGCCAGCCCCGTCGTCGGGGTCGTGCTGCCCGCGAGCGCGCTCTTCCTCGGCCGGCCCATGCCTCCGGCCCGCGCGCTCGTCGACGCCGGGGCGGCTCTCGCGCTCGCAACCGACTTCAACCCGGGCAGCGCCTTCTGCGAGAGCCTGCCCCTCTCCTGCTCGCTCGCGGCGACACAGCTGAAGCTCTCGCCGGCGGAAGCGCTCGCCGCGTGCACCGTCAACGCGGCGTTCGTGGTCGGCCGCGCCGACCGGCTCGGCCGGCTCGCGCCCGGCTGTCGCGCAGACCTCGTCCTGCTCGCCGCCCCCGACTGGCGGTATCTCGCCTACCATCTCGCCGGCGAGATCGTCGACCGGGTCGTGCTCGCAGGGGAGCTACGCTAGTCTGCGATGCCCTCGAGGAAGCAGAAGCGGCGCGAGGCGAAGAGCAAGCGGCACGAGTACGAGTTCGTCTACCTCGACTCCGAGGGGAACGAGCTCGACGAGCCGCCCGACGAGCTCGTGGCGTCGTCGCGCGCAAAGGCGTCGAGCAACGGCTCGAGGGCAGCCCCCGGAAAGCAGCCGGCGCAGCAGGCGCGCGGCCGCCGCGAGCCGCAGCCGCCGTCCTGGCAGCGCGCGGCCAAGCGGGCTCTCGTCCTCGGCGCGGTCGTCTTCGCGCTCTTCGCCCTCACGAACAAGAAGGCGGGATACACGGGAGCGCTCCCGCTCGCGCTCATCTACACCGTGCTCTTCGTCCCGTTCACGTACTTCGTCGACCGCTTCGCGTACAACCGGTACCAGGCGCGGAAGGAACACGGTCCGTCCGCGCCGCAGCGGCAGCCGAAGAAGCGCTGAGCCGCGGCAGCGCGCCGTGTGATCGCGGGCCAGAAGCGGGCGTGTATTGCCTGAAGGGGCACTAGACTCGCGCGGATGAGCATCGTCGTCGACCGCTACGGCCTGGGGCCGCTCCAGACCAACTGCTACGTCGTGCGGGCCGCCCGCGGCGCGGCCGAGGCGGCGGTGATCGACCCGGGCGGAGACGCGGCCGACCTCCGGCTCGAGCTCGCCCGCAGCGGGGCCGCCTGCGCCGCGATCCTCATCACGCACGGGCACTTCGACCATCTCGGCGGCGTCGCAGACCTCGCCGAGGGCACGGGTGCGCCCGTCACCATGCCGGCCGGCGAGCGCGACCTCCTCGAGCGCTACGCGGACTTCGCGCCGCTCGGCGCCCCCGGTCGGGCGTACGTCCCGGACATCCTCGTCGAGGGAGGCGAGACGTTCGAGGCGGCCGGCATCGCCTTCGAGTGCGTCGCGATCCCAGGACACTCGCCCGCGCACGTCGCCTACCACGCGGACGGCTGCCTGTTCAGCGGCGACCTGCTCTTCGCCGGCTCCGTCGGCCGGGTCGACATCCCCGGCGCCGACTGGGACACCCTGCTCGCCTCCGTCCGTACGCTCGCCGACCGCTATCCGCACGAGACGGTCGTCTACCCGGGGCACGGGCCGGCGACGACGCTCGGCGACGAGCTCGCCCGCAACCCGTTCCTCGCGGAGCTGCGCGCCTCGTGACGAAGATCGAGGCGCCGCGCGGCACCCACGACGTCCTCCCGTCCGACCAGCCGCTCTGGCAGCAGGTGACAGCGGAGATGGAGCGCTTGTGCGCACTCTACGGGTACCGCCGCATCCAGACGCCCGTGTTCGAGGACACGGAGCTGTTCGCCCGCACCTCCGGCGCGGGCTCCGACATCGTCCAGAAGGAGATGTACACGTTCGAGGACCGCAGCGGCCGCTCGCTCACGCTGCGCCCCGAGGGCACGGCGCCGATCTGCCGCGCATATGTCGAGCACGGCATGAAGCAGGAGCCGCAGCCGGTGAAGCTCTACACGCTCGCGACGATGTATCGCTACGCGACGCCGCAGCGCGGCCGCTACCGCGAGCACGCGCAGCTCTCGCTCGAGTGCATCGGCTCCGCCGACCCCGCGGTCGACGGCGAGGTGATCCAGTACTACGACACGCTGCTGCGCAACCTCGGCGTGACGCGCTACGAGCTCCAGCTCAACTCGATCGGCGACCGCGCGTGCCGACCGCGCTATGTCGAGAGGCTGAACGCGTGGCTCGACGCGAACGCCGATGTGCTCGACGACGACGCGAGGCAGAAGCGCGCGACCAACCCGCTGCGCGTCTTCGACGTGAAGAGCGAGCGCGTGCGCGAGGCCCTCGAGGACGCGCCGAAGATCGGCGACTCGCTCTGCGACGCCTGCGCCGAGCACTTCGGACAGGTGCGCGCCCACCTCGACACGTACGGTGTCGCGTACACGGTCACGCCGACCCTCGTCCGCGGGCTCGACTACTACACGCGCACCACCTTCGAGTTCATCGGACCGGACGAGAGCGCCCAGGCCTCGACGATCTGCGGCGGCGGCCGCTACGACTACCTCGTCGAGGAGATCGGCGGAGCCCCGACGCCGGGCATCGGCTTCGGCGCGGGGATCGAGCGACTCGTCCTCTCGCTCGAGCTCGAGGGGATCGCGGCCCAGCAGCCGAAGCTCGCCGTCTTCGTCGCCGTCGAGCCCGGGCAGAACGGGCTGACCGTCGTGCAGGAGCTGCGCGCGGCGGGGATCGCCGCCGACACCGACTACGCCGGCCGCTCGCTCAAGGGGCAGCTCGGCTACGGCCAGAAGCACGCGGAGGCGACGCTCGTGCTCGGAGCGGGCGGCTGGACGCTGCGCCGCGGCGGCGAGCTCGACGTGCCCATCCGGGACGTCGACCATCTTAGGGAGCTGTTGTGAGCTGGCGTGACGTCACCTGCGGCGCGCTCCGCGCCGCCGACGCCGGTCGCCGCGTCACGCTCGCCGGCTGGGCCGACACGCGCAGAGATCACGGCGGCCTCGTCTTCGTCGACCTGCGCGACCACTCGGGGATCACGCAGCTCGTGATCAACCCCGAGCGGGCGCCCGCCGCCGCCGAGGTCGCGCACGATGTTCGCAACGAGTTCGTGCTCCAGGCCGAGGGGGAGGTGGCGAGGCGGGCCTCCGACGCCGTCAACCCGAACCTGCCGACCGGCGAGATCGAGCTCCAGGTCGACACGCTGCGGGTCGTCTCCCGCTCGGAGCCGCTGCCCTTCCAGGTCGACGAGGAAGGCGTCGACGAGACGCTTCGCATCCGCTACCGCTGGCTCGACCTGCGCACCGAGCGGATGCAGCGAAACCTCCGTCTCTCGCACAAGGTGATCGGTGCGATCCGGCGCACGATGGACGAGCTCGGCTTCGTCGACGTCTGGACGCCGAGCATGACGAAGGGCACGCCCGAGGGCGCCCGGGACTTCCTCGTTCCGGTGCGTCTCCAGCCGGGCCGCTTCTTCGCGCTCGCGCAGTCGCCGCAGCTGTTCAAGCAGCTGACGCAGATCGGCGGGCTCGACCGCTACTACCAGATCGCCACCTGCTGGCGGGACGAGGATCTCCGCGCTGACCGCCAGTTCGAGTTCCGGCAGCTCGACGTCGAGATGTCGTTCATCGAGCGCGAGGACGTCCTCGACGTGCTCGAGCAGGCCGTCGTCGCGTCGTTCGCCGCGCTCGGACGCGAGCCGCCGCCGCGACCCTTCCGGCGGCTGTCCTGGCAGGAGGCCGACGACCGGTACGGCTCGGACAAGCCCGACCTCCGCTTCGGGCTCGAGATCCGCGACGCGACCGAGGTCACGCGCGGCTCCGAGCTCGGCGTCTTCGCGGGCGCCGAAGCGGTGCGCTTTCTCGTCGCCCCGCGCGCGTTCTCGCGCGCCGAGCTCGCCCGGCTGGAGGAGATCGCGAAGGAGTGGGGCGCGAAGGGGCTCGCCTACCTCGTCACCGACGAAGCAGGCGAGGTGCGCTCGCCGATCGCGAAGTTCCTCTCCACGGAGGAGCTCGCGGCGTTCGCGGCCGAGCCTGGCAGCACCGTCCTCTTCGCCGCAGGCGAGCCGGCGACCGTCTCACGCGTCCTCGGCGGCCTGCGCACGCACCTCGGCCGCGAGCTCGAGCTCGCGGACACGTCGCGGGACGAGCTCCTCTGGATCCTCGACTTCCCGCTGTTCGAGCTCGACGACGACACCGGCCGCTGGACGTTCGTCCATCACCCGTTCACGGGCGTGAAGCCCGGCCAGGAGCACCTGATCGAGGCGAACCCCGGCGCCTGCATCAGCGAGGCATACGACCTCGTCTGGAACGGGACGGAGCTCGGCTCGGGGTCGATCCGGATCCACGACCAGGAGGTCCAGCGCGCGGTCTTCCGCTCGATGGGGATGGGCGAGGAGGAGGCGCGCGCGAAGTTCGGCTTCCTGCTCGAGGCGCTGCAGATGGGCGCGCCGCCCCACGGTGGCTTCGCGATGGGGATCGAGCGGTTCGTCATGCTGATGGCCGGCGAGTCCGACATCCGCCAGGTGACGGCGTTTCCGAAGGTCGCGAGCGGTTCCGACCCGCTCACCGGGGCGCCGACGCCCTACCCGGAGGCGGCCCTGCGCGACCTCGGAATCCGATCCATCGCTCCCGACGCTCAAGCGTAGGTGTCGTCGGGCCGATGGAGAAGTCATACTTGACACCGCACGCCCTGCGCGTCTAGCCGCAAACAGGAGGCCGGAAACACCATGGCAACCGAAGGCCCGGGGAAGGCGGCGGTCCCGCCGCTGACATCGCTGCCGAGCCTCGAGGACATCCCCCGCGTCGGGGACGGCCTCGACGCCGATCGCGTCCGGGAGGCGTTCGACGCCTTCCGCCGCCACGTCGCCCAGCTGCAGGCGCAGCTGCGGGTGCTGCAGGCGGCCGGCCGCAGCACGGCCGTCGAGCCGACCGGCCACGCCGTCCGGATGGACGCGCTCCACCTGATTCGCGCGGCCGCCGAGTTCGCCGACACGATCGAGCGTGACGCGCAGACCGCGTCCGCGACGCAGCTCGGCCGCACGGAGGAGGAGGTCAGCCGCCGCCAGCACGAGCTCCAGGAGCGCGAGCACGAGATCGAGCGGTACCGGCTGGAGAGCGAGCGCCAGCGCACCGAGATCATGAGCGCGGCGAAGAACGAGTCGCGCGAGCTGCTCGCGAAGGCGCACGCCGACGCGACCCGGGAGCTCCAGGAGGCCGAGGCCCGCGGCAACCGCCTGCTCGAGCAGTCGCGGCACCAGGCGACCGAGCTCACGAACGCCGCTCGCGCCGAGGTCGAGCAGACGCTCGAGTGGGCGCGCGCCCAGGCGGCCGCCGTGCTCGCCCGCGCACAGCACGGCGCCGAGCAGCTGCTCGCCGCCGCCGGGCTCGGGCCGGAGGCGATCAGCCAGGTCGCAGGGGCGATCCTGCAGGCTGCCCAGGCCGCGGCCGAGCCGACGAGGCCGCATGCGCCCGCGGCAGCCCCTCTCGCCGTCCCGCCCGCGCCGGAGCCGCCGGTGTCCGAGGCTCCGCCCGTCTCGTCCGCGCCGTCCGAGGGCGACGGCAACGCGGACTCGGGCGTGGACGAGGAGCAGTCCGAGCCCGAGCCGTAGGTCTTCCCGGTGCGGCGCGTCTTCGGGCCCAGGTTCGCCGTCGAGGCCGCGTTCGTCGTCGCGGTGCCGGTGGTCGCGCTCCTGCTCGGCCTCGGCGCGACCGACACCATCGCGGCGAGCGCACTCGGCTATCTCCTCGTCCTGGTCGTCGAGGTGACCCTCTGGCGGGAGGGCGCACCGCTGCTCGAGGCCGTGCGGGCCCGGCGCGCAGCGCGCGGAGCACAGAAGCAGTCAGCGGCCGCCTGGCCGACCCCCGCGGCGCCGACGGTCGAGCCTGCGCCGGTGCCGGAGCCGGAGGCCGCGCCCGAGCCCGTCGTATCGCGGCAGCCCGAACACGTCCACGTGCTGCCCGCTGCTCCGCCGCCCGCGCCGGAGCCCGAGCCGGAGCCCGAGCCGGAGCCGGAGCCCGAGCCCGCGGCCGCCGAGCGGCCGCCGCTCGTCGCCGTTCCCGCGCTCGAGCCGGAGCCGGAACCCGAGCCGGAGCCCGAGCGGCAGCCGGAGCCGGTCGCGGCCGTCGCCACGGTCGTCCCGATCGTCGTCGCCGCGGGCCCGCAGCGGTGGAACCTCTGGGACCTCGAGCGCAGGACGCGCGAGCAGGCGGGCGGGGACCTCGCACGCGACGAGGAGCGCACCTTCCTGCTCATGTACCTGCGCGAGTTCGCCGGCCCGGACGGCCTGCTGCCCGTGGACTTCGACGGGCTCGTCCGCGACAGCTTCGGCGATCTCGTGGGCGTCTAGTGCCGTTGGTCTCGTCCACCGGCGCGCGCGTCGGCGTCCTCGCGGGAGTCGCCCTGCTCGCGCTCGCGCTCGCCCTCGTCTTCTCGCCGCTGTTCCGGCACAAGGCGAAACCGGCGTCAGCGCCGTGGTACACGGCGCTCGCCGCGCCGTATGCACCGTCGGGGGGCAGTGCGAAGACCGCCTGCGGACGCGTGATCGGCGCAGCGACGATCGGGGTCGCGCATCCCGTTCTCCCCTGCGGCGCCAAGCTCGAGATCTCGTTCGGCGGCAAGCACGTCGTCGCGCGCGTGATCGACCGGGCCCCCAGCGTGCCGGGACACACGTTCGACCTCACGCGTGCGCTCGCCCGGCTGCTCGGCGTCCACGGGACGCAGAGAATCGAGTGGCGGTTCGCGGGCTGAGTTCCGCCCGCGCTACAGTGCGTCACTCGACCCTGTGCGTGGGTCCGGGCCTCAATGTAGAACCAACGCCTACATCAAGGGAGCTCGTGTCCCGGGGGACGCCGCTTCGGCGGTCGAGGCCGGGCCGGCACCCACCTGCGAGAGCAGGTTCGCATGGCTCGGACGTATCGGCAGGGTGGAGCTGGGGCGGGGCCGCGAGGCCCCGCCCGTCGTTTACCGTGGATGCGTGCTCGAGGCGTTCGGAGACTCCACCCGGGGAGGCGACTGGGCCGCCGTGCGGTTGCTCGTCGACGGCGAGCTGATCGTCGAAGCCGACGCGCCCGGGCTCGCGCGGCCGCTCGCCGGGCTGACACTGCTCGAGGCGGCGGCGGTCGGCGGTGAGACGCTCGCCGTCGACGCGCTCGCGAACGCGCTCGGACCCGTCTTCCGCGCCGGCCCGCGCCCGGGCCGGACGGCCGTCGCGATGAGCGGCGGCGTCGACAGCGCCGTCGCGCTCCTGCGTGCAGCGCCGAACGCGGTCGGCGTCACGCTCCGCCTCTGGCTCGATCCGGACGGCCCCGACAGCGAGCGGGCCTGCTGCTCCCCCGCGGCCGTTCTCGCCGCACGCGAGACGTGCCACCGGCTCGGTCTGCCGCACGTGACGCTCGACCTGCGTGAGGAGTTTCGCCGTGCCGTCGTCGCCCCGTTCGTGCGCGGCTACGCGCGCGGCGAGACGCCGAATCCGTGCATCCGCTGCAACGGCGGCTTCCGCTTCGCCGAGCTGCTCGCGTTCGCGCATCGCGCCGGCTGCGACCGGCTTGCGACGGGTCATTACGCGCGAATCGTCATGCACCGTGGCCGCCGCCTGCTCGCCCGCGGAGCGGACCCGGCGAAGGACCAGTCGTACATGCTCGCCCGACTCGAGCCGGCCCGGCTCGGCCGGGTCTGGTTCCCGCTCGGCGGGCAGGGCAAGGAGGAGACACGGGCGGAGGCGGAGCGTGCCGGGCTCGCGGTGGCGCGCCGCGTCGAGAGCCAGGAGGCGTGCTTCCTCGCCGGCGGCGACTACCGCGCCTTCCTCGGGCGGCACGGGCTCGCGTCGCGCAAGGGCGCGATCGTCGACGAGGACGGGAACGAGCTCGGCGCCCACGACGGCTTCTGGCGGTTCACGCCGGGCCAGCGCAGGGGGATCGGCGTGGCCGCCGGCCTCCCGCTCTACGTCCTCGGCGCCGATGCCCGTGCGAACACCGTCGTCGTCGGTCGCCACGAGGCGCTCGCGCGCCGCCGGGTCTCGGCGAGCGGGCGGCTCTACGTGGGCGTCGACCGCGCCGAGGCGAAGCTGCGCTACCGCTCGCCGTCGGTGCCCGCGCGCGTGCTGCGCGCCCCGCACGGGTTCGAGCTCGAGCTCGACGAGCCCGCATACGGCGTCGCACGCGGCCAGGCCGCCGTCCTGTACGAAGGCGACGCAGTCGTGGGATGCGGCGTCGTCTCCGCCGCGGCGCACTAGTATCCCCTCGGCATGCTCGCCGCTGCCTTCAACTGGGGAGACGCCTGGCGGGCCGCACTCGCGGTCTTTCTGCTCGCCGTGGGCCTCTCCCTCGCGTACCTCCTCGTGCGCCTCGGGGAGACCGTCGGTCGTCTCTCGTCCTTCATCTCCGGCGCCGAGCAGGAGATCCTGCCCGTCATCAACAAGGTCGGCGGCAGCGTCGACCGCGTCAACGGCCAGCTCGACAAGGTCGACCGCATCACCGACAGCGCGGTGGACGCCGCGGACAGCGTCGACACCGCGATCCGCGCGGTGAGCGTCGCGGTGACGAAGCCGGTGCAGAAGGTCTCCGGCCTCGCCGCCGGCGTCAGCTTCGGCGCGGCCGACTTCAAGACGAAGCGCGACTGGCGGCACGCGGTGCAGGCGGGCAAGGAGGCGGCCGCGCGCCGCGAGGAGGAGCTCGCCGACGAGCTCCGTGACGTAGGTCCCGGGGTGTAACGGCCCGCCCGATCGTGCCGCGAAGGGCCGGAGCGAACGCGCAGCGTTCGTGGAGGCCGGATGCACGCGCGCGGGGACGGCGAAGCCGCCACCGTGTGCGCTTCCGAGACCAGTCGCCCACGTCAGAAAAGAGCACGGCGGCTTCGCTGCCGTGCGCTCTGCGGAGCACAACCTTGCCGAACTCAGGCTTCAGCGCACCGCGCTGAAGCCTAAGTTGAGAAGGCGGGTCGCGTCGCTGTACATGTCGCTCGAGTCGAGGACGACCGCGATCAGCGTGACGCCGTCACGTGTCGCCGACACGACGAGGCACGGCCCGGACTTGTGTGTGTATCCGGTCTTGACGCCGTTGGCGCCCGGGTACTCGGTCAGCATCCGGTTGTTGTTGATGTAGATCTTCGCGTACGTCGGCGGCGACCACGACACGTGCTCGACCTTCGTGCGCACGATCCGCGCGAAGCGTTGGTTGCGGAGGGCGACCCGCGTCAGCGCTGCGAGATCCCACGCGCTCGAGTAGTTGTCCCGGTCGACGACCCCGCTGGGCGAGACGAAGTGCGTGTCGTGGAGGTCGAGCCGCTGCGCCTCGGCGTTCATCTCATGGACGAACGTCCACTTGTCACCGCCTGCCGCGATTGCGAGCGCGAGCGCGTCGTCGTTCCCCGAGTAGAGCAGCATCGAGTAGAAGAGCTTCCATGCCTGCACGCGCTCGCCGGCCCGCAGGCCCTCTCGGACGAGCGGGACGCGCGGGACCGACGGGTCGACGGTGACGATGTCGTGCGGCTTGAGCTTCCTCAGCGCGAGCAGCGCGGTCATGATCTTCGTCGTCGAGGCCACGGGCCTGCGTTCGTGCGCCTTCAGCTCCCAGAGCACGCGCCCGTTGTCGTCGTCGACGAGGATGGCTGACGAGGCGAGGAGCGCGGGTACGAAGCGGTGGGTCAGAAGCGAGCCGCCGCTCAGGAGCCGCTCGGGCGACGGGGGGCGCGCCTTGCGCGGGACGACGACCGGCCCGCGCGCGGCGACGGCGACGGAGGCGGACGGCCGTTGTGCCCCGACCCAGGCGCCGGCGGCTCCGGCCAGCACCACCGCCGCTGCGACCGGCGTGAGCCGACGCAGCCGGTAGCGGTAGCGGCGCCGGCCAGCGCGTGAACGGCGTGCGGCCTCCACGCCGCGATCCTACGCCGACCGGCTGCTGTCCCCTGCCGGGCACGGTCCAGGTGCATACCTACAATGGCCGCCGTGCGCACGTCGGCCGAGATCCGGGAAGGTTTCCTCTCCTTCTTCGAGGAGAAGGGCCATCTGCGCCGCCCGTCGGCGTCGCTGATCCCACGCGCGGACGACCGCTCGACGTTGCTCGTGACGGCCGGCATGCAGCCGCAGATGCCGTTCTTCCTCGGACGCGAGCAGCCGCCGGCGCCGATGACGACGCTGTCGCAGAAGTGCTTCCGCACCGTCGACATCGACGACGTCGGCCTCGACACCTATCACCTGACCTTCTTCGAGATGCTCGGCAACTTCTCGTTCGGGCAGTACTTCAAGGAAGGCGCGATCGCGTACGCAACGGAGTTCGTCCGCGACCGGCTCGGGCTCGAATGGGACCGGCTCTGGGTCAGCGTCCACGCAGGCGACCCGGAGCTGAAGCTCGGGCCCGACGAGGTCGCGATCGACCTCTGGCAGAAGATCGGCATGCCGCCGGAGCGGATCGTGCCGCTCCCGTCCTCGGAGAACTTCTGGTCGGTCGGAGGCCCCGGCCCGTGCGGCCCCGACTCGGAGATCTATTACGACTGGGGCGAGGCCGCCGGCTGCGGCGAGGCGGACTGCAGGCCGGGCTGCACGCGCTGCGAGCGCTTCCTCGAGTTCTGGAACCTCGTTTTCATGGCCTACGAGCTGCATCCCGACGGCACGCTCACGGATCTGCCGAAGCAGAACATCGACACCGGTCTCGGCCTGGAGCGCACGGCACGCATCGTCCAGGAGGTCGCGTCGGTCTACGACACCGACGGCTACCAGCTCATCATGGAGTGGATAGCGGCCGAATCCGGTGTCGCGTACGGCGAGACCCCCGACGCGACGAAGGCTCACCGCGTGCTCGCCGACCATGGGCGCGGCATGACCTTCATCGTCGCGGAAGGGGTGACGCCGTCGAACGAGGGGCGCGGCTACGTCCTGCGCCGCATCATCCGGCGGGCGGCGCAGCACGGGCTGCGCATCGGCATGCAGGCGCCGTTCCTGCCGGGGCTCGCGGACACGGTGATCGAGCAGATGGGTGAGGCGTATCCCGAGCTCGTCGACCATCGGCGCGAGATCCACCAGACCCTCGCCGCCGAGGAGGAGCGTTTCGGCGAGACGCTCGAGCGCGGCATGAAGCTGTTCGAGGAGGCCGCCGCACAGGGCGCGATCTCCGGCGAGGACGCGTTCACGCTCGCGGCGACATACGGCTTTCCGATCGAGCTGACGGAGGAGCTTGCCCGCGAGCGGGGCGAGCCCGTCGACGTCGACGAGTACACGCGCCTGATGGAAGGGCACCGCGAGATCTCGCGGGCGGGAATCGCCGGCGGCAATGCGCAGCGCGCGGCCGACTTCGCGTCCGCCGCCGGGTTCCGCACCGAGTTCGTCGGCTACGAGAGGACCGAGGTGCTGACGCAGATCGGCGCGCTCGAGCCGCTCGACGACGGGCTCTTCCTCGCGAAGCTGCGCGAGTCGCCCTTCTATCCGAGCGGCGGCGGCCAGGTCACCGACGCAGGGTGGGTCGAGAAGGACGGCGGCGCGCGCGCCGAGTTGCGCGAGGCGTATCGCTTCGAAGGCGATCAGGCGGTTCTGCTCGAAGGCTCCGGATTCGCTGCCGGCGACCGCGTGAAGGCCGTCGTTCCCTGGGCTGTGCGCTTCCCGACCATGGCGAACCACACCGGGACCCATCTGTTGCACGAGTGCCTGCGCGAGGTGCTCGGCGAGCACGTCAAGCAGGCGGGCTCGGCCGTGCGGCCGGACAAGCTCCGCTTCGACTTCACGCACCCGCAGGCGCTCACCGCGGCGGAGCGCGCGGAGGTGGAGAAGCGCGTCAACGAGCGGGTGTTCGCCAACCTGCCCGTCCGCATCTACGAGACGCCGATCGACGAGGCGCGCAGGCTCGGCGCGATGATGCTCTTCGGCGAGAAGTACGGCGAGATCGTGCGCGTCGTCGACATCGGCGGCTGGTCGGTCGAGCTGTGCGGCGGCACGCACGTGCGCTCGACGGCCGAGATCGGCCCGTTCGCGATCCTGAACGAGAGCTCCGTCGGCTCCGGCGCACGGCGCATCGAGGCCGTGACCTCCGGCGAGGCCTTCGCGTATCTCCACGAGCGCGCCCGTGAGGCCGACGAGCTGCGCGGCGAGCTCGAGCGCGCGCGCAAGCAGGGGAAGAAGACGCTACGGCCCGCCGCTGTCGGGTGGACCGAGCTCGATCGCGCAGGCGGGATGCTCTTCGTCGAAGCCCCGGGTCTGCAGCCGGGGCCGCTTCGCGACCTCGCGGATCGCGTTCTCCAGCAAGAGAGCCACGCCGGAGGCACGGTCGCGTTCTCGTCCGTCGACGATCACGTCAACTTCGTCGTGAAGATGCGTGAGCCGCTCGAGGAGGGATGGGACGCCGTCAGCGTCGCGGCGCCGGTCGCGGAAGCCTTGGGCGGGCGTGGCGGCGGGCGACCGAACCTGGCACAGGGCGGCGGCGGCCGCGTTGAGGCCATCGGCGAGGCGATCGCCGCTGCGAAGCGGGTCATCGAGTGAAGGTGATCGCGCTCGACTTCGGCACCGCGCGCACCGGCGTCGCGATCTCCGACCCGACCGGTGTGGTCGCGCGACCGCTCTGCGTCGTGGAGCGGGCGGCCAGCGACGCAGGGCTCGCCGAGCTCGCGCGGCTGGTGCGCGAGCAGGAGGCCGGGCGGGTCGTGGTCGGCCACCCGCTGACGCTGCGCGGCGACCGCGGCGCGCAGGCGCGCGCGGCCGAGCGCTTCGCGGAGACGCTTCGGGCCGCCGTCGACGTCCCCGTGGTGCTTTTCGACGAGCGCTTCACGACCGATCTCGCGCAGCAGACGCCGTCGACGACGTCGGAGGACGCGCGTGCGGCGGCGCATCTCCTCTCCGGCTATCTCGCGTGGTCGAGCGGCGCCCCGGCATGATGCCGCCGAAGCCGGGGCCGCCGCCGCGGGTGGTGCCGCGACGGCGCGTCGTCGCGCGGCGCCTCGTCGCGGTCGGGGTCGTGGTCATCGCGGGGCTCGCGATCTTCCTGATCGTCAGGATCGCCGGTCGGGGCGGAGGAGCGGCCCCCACCGCACCGACGACGACGGCGGCGCCGAAGCCGTTTCGCGTCGTCTTCCCCGAAGGGTTCACGCGCGCGGAGATGGCGGAGCGCGTCCAGGCGGTTGCGCGGATCGCGCACCGTGAGCGCGGCGTGCATCCGAAGCTGTCGAGCAAGACGTACCTCGCCGCGTCCGGGCCGCGGGTGGTTCCCGGCTTCGGCTCGAAGCACCGCCGGCTCGAGGGGTTCCTCTTCCCGGCGACGTACGACTTCCTCACACGCACGACGTCGGAGCAGCTCGTGCGCGCGCAGCTCGAGGCGTTCCACGAGAACTGGGCGAGGGTGAACCTCTCGTACGCGCGGCGGCAGAACCTCACGCCGTACGACGTGCTGATCATCGCCTCGCTCGTCGAGAAGGAGGCACTCGCGCCGGACGAGCGGCCGAAGATCGCGCGGGTGATCTACAACCGCCTGCACGCGCACATGAACCTCGGCATCGACGCGACGACCCGCTACGGCCTGAACGTCCCCGGCACGAAGTCGCTGACCGAGGCGGAGCTGAACAGCACCAACCCGTACAACACCCGCAACCCGCGCATCCTCGGGCTGCCGCCGACGCCGATCGCGAACCCCGGGCTCGCCTCGATGCAGGCGGCCGCGCATCCGGCGCCGGGCGACTGGCTCTACTTCGTCCGCAAGCCGGACAGGGTCCACCACTACTTCACCGCGAGCTATCAGGATTTCGTGCGGCACGAGCGCCTGTACGGGTACCCGTGAGCATCGGCGCCTCGACGAAGCTCGTCGCGCTGCTCGGGCACCCCGTGGCGCACTCGCTGTCGCCGCAGATGCAGAACGCGGCCTTTCTCGCGTGCTGGCTCGACTGGGCGTACGTCGCGCTCGACGTCCCACCCGAGCTGCTCGAGGAGGCGCTGCGAGGACTCGTCGCGGGCGGCTTCGCCGGCGCGAACGTCACGATTCCGCACAAGCGCGCCGCCGCGAAGCTCTGCGACGAGGCAGAAGGCGACGCCGTCAACACGCTCGTCTTCACCGACCGGCGCGTGCTCGGCTTCAACACGGACAAGGAGATCGTGGCCGGCATCCGATCGGAGCGCGTCTGCCTGATCGGGGCCGGGGGCGCGGCGGCGGCGATCCTTCCGGGGCTCCGCGGCGAGGTACGGCAGTTCTCCCGCAGCGGCGCCTGGCCTCCCGATGCCGAGGGCTGCGACCTCGTCGTCAACGCGACTCCGGTGCGCAACGAGCTGCTCGTCCGGCCGCAGGCGGGGCAGGTCGTCGTCGACCTCGCCTACGGGGACGGGGAGACGGCGCTCGTCTCAGCCGCCCGTGCCGCCGGCTGCGAGGTCGTGGACGGCCTCGAGGCGCTCGTCCGCCAGGGTGCGGCGAGCTTCGAGCTCTGGACGGGGCTCACTGCGCCCGTCCCCGCGATGCGCGCGGCTCTAGGCTTGTCGCCGTGACGCTCGAGCTGGCAACCGCGGGCGAGTCGCACGGGCCCGCGCTCGTCGCGATCGTGGCAGGCCTTCCCGCCGGCCTCGTGCTCGACCGGGCCGCGATCGACGCCGACCTGCGCCGGCGCCAGCAGGGGTACGGCCGCTCGCCGCGCCAGCAGATCGAGACCGACGAGGTCGAGGTGCTCGCCGGGCTGCGCCACGGGCGCACGCTCGGCTCGCCGCTCGCGCTCGCCGTCCGCAACCGGGACCACAGGAACTGGACATGGGGGATGAGCCCATGGCCGCCGGAGGGCGAGCCGGAAGGCAAGGGCACGACGGAGGTGACGCTGCCGAGGCCCGGCCACGCGGATTTGGCGGGGGTGCAGAAGTTCGGGCTCGCGGACGTTCGCGACGCGCTCGAGCGTGCCTCGGCCCGCCATACGGCCGTGCACGTCGCGGCGGGCGCCGTGGCGAAGGCGCTGCTCGCTGCGATCCGGATCGAGGTCGCCGGCGTCGCGCTTCCCGAAGCGGGCGCCGACCCGGCCGCGGTCGACGCCGCGCGCGCCGACCGCGACACGCTCGGCGGCCTGATCGAGGTGCGGGCGCGCGGCGTGCCGCCGGGGCTCGGCTCGTACGCGCGCAGGGAGGACCGGCTCGACGCGCGGCTCGCCGCCGGGCTGATGGGGATCCAGGCGGTGAAGGGGGTCGAGATCGGCGACGGGTTCGCGCTCGCGCGGCTGCGAGGCTCCGTCGCCCACGACGAGATCGTCCGCGACGAGCATGGGCTCCGCCGCGGGACGAACCGTGCCGGCGGCGTGGAGGCGGGCGTCTCGAACGGCGAGGAGATCGTCGTGCGTGCGGCGATGAAGCCGCTGCCGACGCTGATGAAGCCGCTTGCGTCCGTGGATCTCTCGACGGGGTCGCCCGCGCAGGCGCTCGTCGAGCGCAGCGACGTCTCCGCGGTGGAGGCGCTCGCGGTCGTCGCGGAGGCGGCGGTGGCGTGGGAGCTCGCCCGCGCGGCCCGCGAGAAGTTCGGCGGCGACTCGATCGGCGATTTCGTCGCCGCTTGGCAGGCCTACCTCGGGCGCATCGAATGGAAGCGCCGCTGACGCGGCACATCGCGCTCGTCGGCTTCATGGCGGCGGGCAAGTCGACGCTCGGCGCTCGGGCAGCCGAGCTGACCGGCTTCGCGTTCCACGACCTCGACGAGTCGATGGAGCAGGCGGTCGGGGACATCGGCACCTTCTTCCGGGAGCACGGCGAGCCGGCGTTCCGTGAGCTGGAGGAGGCGGAGACGCTGTGGTCGCTCGTCGAGTCGCCGCCGAGCGTGATCGCGCTGGGCGGCGGCGCGGTCGGCTCGCCCGCCGTCCGCGAGGGCCTGCGCATGCGGGCGATCACCGTCTGGGTCGACGTCGACGTCGACGTCTGCTGGGAGCGGGCGCACGGCTCCCACCGTCCCCTCGCACAGGATGAGGCCGAGTTCCGCCGCCTGTACGAGGAGCGGCGGCCGCTGTACGCCGCCGTCGCCGACGCGGTCGCCCGCGACGCGGAGGACGTCGTCCTCGCGGCAGCCGGCGTCCACGTCGAGCGGGGCGCTCTGGGCCGGCTCGGCGAGCTCGTCCCGGGTGACGGGCCGGTCGCGCTCGTCTCCGACCCGCGCGTCGCCGGCATCCACGGCATGGACGCGCAGCTCGCCCTCGGCGCGCGGCTCGCGCAGACGCACGAGCTTCCGCCCGGCGAGGAGGCGAAGACGCTCGCGGCGCTCGACCGGCTCTGGCAGGACCTGCGCCTCGACCGGCGAGGGACGATCGTCGCCCTCGGCGGCGGCTGCACCACCGACGCCGCCGGCTTCGCCGCCGCGACCTACCTGCGCGGCATCCCGTGGGCGTCGGTGCCGACGAGCCTCGTCGCGCAGGTCGACGCGGCGATCGGGGGCAAGACGGCCGTCGACCTGCCGCAGGGGAAGAACCTCGTCGGAGCCTTTCACTGGCCCGGGCGCACCGTGATCGACCCGTCGCTGCTCGAGACCCTGCCCGAGGCGCAACGCCGCGAGGGGATGAGCGAGGTCGTGAAGACCGGCCTGCTCGCAGCCGAGCCGCTGTGGGAGCTGCCCGAGCACGAGCTCGTCCGCCGCTGTGCCGCGTTCAAGGCGGCGGTCTGCCTGCGCGACCCGCTCGACCGGGGCCGGCGCGCGGTGCTCAACCTCGGCCACACGTTCGCGCATGCGCTCGAGACGGCGGCCGGCTACGAGCATGTGACGCACGGGCAGGCCGTCGCGCTCGGCCTGCTCGCGGCGCTTCGCCTGTCCGGGCGCGACATCGGCCAGGTGGAGGAGATCCTGCGCCCGCAGCCCGTCCGCGTCGACCGCGAGCGTGCCTGGGAAGCGATGCAGCGCGACAAGAAAGCGGTCGGCGGCGAGCTGCGCCTCGTCCTGCTCGGCGACGACGGCCCGCGCTGGGACGTGAGCGTTCCGGAGGCGGACGTGCGCGCGGCGCTCGACGAGCTGATTGCAGGATAGAGTCGAGCGCCGTGCGCGTGATCGTCCTCAACGGCGTCAACCTGAACATCCTCGGGCGCCGTGATCCGTCGCTGTACGGCGGCCTCTCGATCGCCGAGCTGGAGAGCCGGATCTACGAGTGGGGCCACGAGCTCGAGCTCACCGTGCAGTGCCGGCAGACGAACAGCGAGGGCGAGTTCGTCAAGTGGTGCCACGACGCGTACGACAACACCGACGGCATGATCGTGAACCCGGCGGCGTGGACGCATTACGCCTGGTCGATTCACGACGCGCTCGAGCTCTTGACGATCCCGATCGTCGAGGTGCACCTCTCGAACGTCGACGAGCGCGAGGAGTGGCGGCGCACCTCGGTGATCCGGGACCTCGTCGCGGCGCGCTTCGTCGGGCACGGGCCGGACGGCTACCGCCTCGCACTCGAATACCTGAAGGAGCACGCATGACGGACCGCATCGCCCGACTGCGCGAGCAGCTCGAGGAGCCGCTGCTCGTCACGAACCCGACCAACGTCGCCTACCTCGTCGGCTTCAACAGCTCCAACACGGTGCTGCTCGTCGAGGAGGAGCGCGTGCGGCTCTTCACCGACTTCCGCTACATCCAGGCCGCGCGCGCGGTCGCCGGCGTCGAGGTGGTGCAGACGCGGCGCGCGGTGCTCGGCGAGCTCGCCGAGACGCTCTCGGGCCGGATCGCCTGCGAGTCGTCGCACCTGACCTACGACCTCTTCCAGACGCTGGAGCGGGGGGGGCTCGACCTCGTGCCGCGCAGCGCCGTCGTCGAGCGTCTGCGCGCGGTGAAGGACGAGACCGAGCTGGCGACGATCCGCCGGGCCTGCGCGATCACCGACCGCGTCTTCGAGCGGCTCGCGGCCGAGGTCCCGTTCATCGGCCGCACCGAGCGCGACGTCTCGTGGGATCTCACGCGCCTCTTCCACGAGGAGGGCGGCGAGGGTCTCGCCTTCGAGTCGATCGTCGGCGCCGGGCCGACCGGCTCGCGTCCGCATGCGCGCGCGGGCGACCGGACGATCGGCGTGGGCGAGCTCGTCGTGATCGACGCGGGCTGCACGATCGACGGCTACGCCTCGGACTGCACGCGCACCTTCGCGACCGGGCCGATCGACGGCGAGGCCGCAGCCGCATACGGCGTCGTCCGGGCCGCACACGCGGCGGCGCTCGGCGCGATTCGCGCCGGCCTGCCGGGGCTGGAGGCGGATGCCGTGGCCCGCCGCGTCGTCGACGACAGCCCGTTCGCGGGCATGTTCGGCCACGGGCTCGGCCACGGGCTCGGCCTCGATGTGCACGAGCTGCCGCGCATGTCCACGGAGACGAGCGACGTCCTCGAGCCGGGGAACGTCGTCACGGTCGAGCCGGGCGTCTACCTCGACGGCCGCTTCGGCATCCGGATCGAGGACGACGTCGTCGTCACGCGGGACGGGATCGAGAACCTCACGGGCTTGGGGAAGGACCTCGTCGAGGTCGGGTAGGTAGTCACTACACTCAGCCGCCGATGGCAGATACGGTCGACACGAACAGCTTCAAGAACGGCATGCACATCGAGCTCGACGGCAAGGTCTGGCGGATCGTCGAGTTCCAGCACGTGAAGCCCGGGAAGGGCGGTGCCTTCGTCCGCACGAAACTGAAGGCGCTCGACTCGGGCGCCGTCGTCGACCGCACCTTCCGCGCCGGCGAGAAGTTCCCGCGCGTGCACACCGAGACGAAGAACGTCCAGTACCTCTACGAGGACGGCTCCGAGGTGCACTTCATGGACGCCGAGACGTACGAGCAGTTCAGCGTGCCCCACGCCGACCTCGAGGAGGAGCTCCCGTTCATGCAGCCGAACTCCACCGTCCAGGTGCTCGAGGTGAACGGCAAGCCCTCGAGCGTGCAGCTGCCTGCCTCGGTCGAGCTCACCGTCGTCGACACGGAGCCGGGCGTGAAGGGCGACACCGTCTCGAACGTGACGAAGCCGGCGACGCTCGAGACGGGAGCCGTGGTCAACGTGCCGCTGTTCGTGAACGTGGGCGACAGGCTCAAGGTCGACCCGCGTGAGCGGCGATACATCTCGCGCGCCTGATGCGGCGGTAAGGTCCGGGCGTGCCGAAGCTCGCCGACACGACGATCCGCCTGCTCGGCCAGGAGCCCCTCGCCGGCCGCGTGCCGACCGCCGAACAGCTCCGTCTCGCGGAGATCCTCGACAAGGCCGGGTTCGCGTACCTCGAGGTGTCCGGCGGCGGCGTCTTCGACGCGGCGGTGAAGCGCGGCATCGAGAGCCCGTGGGAGCGGATCCGCGCCCTCAAGGCGCGGGTGAGCTCTCCGCTCGGGCTCGCGCTGCGGGGGCGCTTCCTCGTCGGCTCGCGTCCCGTGGATGCGGACTTCGCGCAGCGCTTCATCGCCTCCGCAGCGGAGAACGGGATCGACGTCTTCCGCTTGCACGACCCGCTCAACGACGTCTCCAACCTGCGCGAGGCCGCCGAGGCGGTCACCGCGGCGGAACGGGACTTCGAGGCGGGCCTCGTCTACAGCCCGGGCCCGACCGGCGAGATCGACACGCTGATCGAGCGGGCGTCGCTGCTGCGCGAGCTCGGCGCCGTCCGCGTCCTCCTGCACGATCCGACAGGCTCGCTCCAGCCGCACCGGGCGGAGGAGCTCGTCGGTGCGCTCGCCGAGGCGAGCGGGCTGCCGATCGGGATCTACCTGCAGGGCGCCGGCGGCAGCGCGCTCGCGGCGACGCTCGCCGCCGCCCGGGCGGGCGCCGAGCTGATCGCCTGCGCGATCTACCCGCTCGCGCTGACCCTGCACCGGGTGTCGGGCGAGGCGCTCGCCGAGGCCCTCGCGGGGATCGGGCTCGATCCCGGCGTCGACGCGGCGAGGCTCTGGGAGGCGTCGGACCTCGTCGCCGAGCACGTCGGCGACGAGCCGGTCGCGCCGCTGGTTCCGCGCGTGGCGGTCCGGGCCGCGCGGCACGACGTCCCCGCCGGTCTCGTCGCCGGCGTCGATGCGACGCTGCGCGTGCAGGGCGCCGGCGACCGGCTCGAGGAGGTGCTCGATGAGCTCGACCGGATCCGGGCCGAGTGCGGCTGGCCGCCGCTGGCGGCGCCCATCGGCCAGGTGCTCGCCTCGCAGGCGCTCCTCAACGTCCTCTCCGCCAGCCGCTACCTCACCGTCGTCGACGAGCTGCGCGCGCTCGTCTCCGGCCGCTTCGGGGTGCCACCGGGCCCGATCGACCCTGCCGTCGCGCGCGCGCTCGCGCTCACCGCCGACCCGGAGAGCGAGGAGGACGCTGCGCCGCCGCTCAGCGAGGTGCGCGAGCAGGCCGAGGGCATCGCGGCGAGCGAGGAGGAGCTGCTTCTGCTCGGCCTGTTCGGCGAGGGTGCGGAGCGGCTGCTCCTCGGGATCCGCGGCCGCACCCGCCGCAGGCAGGACGACCTCGCCGGGGTCGACAAGCAGCGGGCCGAGCGCATCCAGGAGATCGTCAAGATCGTCCAGGAGTCGGGCATCGGGGAGGTCACGATCGAGGAGGACGGCATGCGCGTCTCGGTGCGCTCGGTCGCCGAGGCGCCTCCCGAGACCGCTCTGCCCGAGGCTCCGCTCGCGCTGCCGGAGCCCTCGGCCGCGCCGGTCGCACCTCCCCTGAACGGCATGGTGCGCGTCGAGTCGCCGATGGTCGGGACCTTCTACCGCTCCCCGGAGCCGGGAGCGGCCGTCTTCGTCGAGGAGGGAGACGTCGTCGCGGCCGGCCAGACGCTGTGCATCCTCGAGGCGATGAAGCTCATGAACGAGGTGAAGGCCGAGCTCGAGGCGGTCGTACGCCGCATCCACGTCGAGAACGGCCAGCCCGTCGAGTTCGGTCAGGTGCTGTTCGACCTGGAGCCGCTGGCGGGGCGACCGCTCGACGCTGTTTGACGGGCGGAGGCGGGGCGTGATCGAGGTCTCGCCGGGTCCTTGGCGAGAGGACTGTGAGTCTCGGGCAGATCGCCCTCACCCCGCCAGAGGCTGCCAGCAGATCGGCGTACGCTTCTGCGTGAGAGCAGTAGCCGTAGCTCTGGGGCTGGGGATCGCGGCAATACCCGCCGCGGGTGCGGCAGCTTCAACGCCACAGACGATCTGGAACTTCTCTAACGCGACACGCGAGGTTGTCTGCCAGGCGGCCGTCCAAGGCGTGAACAGTGGGACGCGCCAGGACGTCGTCGAGTGTGACGACTTGCGACGTTCGGTGGGTCGCAGGACTATCCGAGATCCGCCCTGCTGTACGTCGCCAAAAAGGCGTCATCTTCCGTGCAGACAACGCCGGAGACCCGGAGGATTCACGGAAGCACCCAATCCCCTACGGGCGCGTTTGGCATCGGGGATACTTCACATGTAAGTCCGTGAGACCGGACGGCTTGACCTGTACCTCGTCGCTCACACGACATGGGTTCCTATTGAGCAAGAAAGTCCAGCGCGCCTGGTGAGACCCCGGACGCGGACTCTCGGCGAGACGACCTCGGTGTAGCTCGCTCGGTCGCTCGGGCGTCATTCGCGCGCTCACTGGCGCAGTCGAGGGCTCAGTCGCCGCTACGGCACGTCGGTCAGGAAGCGGATCGAGGCGGCCTACCCGTGCGAACGTTGCGCTTCCAGGCGCGCGTGCGCCTGCTCGGCCAGCTCGCGCGTCCGCCGGGCGTTTGCCAGAACGCGCTCGTGACGGGTATCCCGCTCTGCGCGTTCAGCCTTCGTCAGCTTCTTCTTCGCCATCGTCCTCTCCCAAGAGTCTCTCGATCTTCGTGAGCGTGACCGCGATGTCGCTCACGTTGAAGAGTAGGGCAACGACCTCTGCACGCTCGATCACAGGCTCCTGCACGAATACAGCTTGCGCTACGAGAAGCTGTGCCGCAGTTGACGGATTCGGCGGCGTCCTCGGTGGGCGAAGCCTCGCCGGACATTCCCGGAACCGGGCAGCGGAAGCACGTCCAGGGCGGCTCCGTCGCCCGCGTCACACAGGCGTGTCCGTAGACTCTGCGCGTGTTCAACCGCGTGCTCGTAGCCAACCGCGGCGAGATTGCGGTACGCGTGATCCGCGCGCTGCACGAGCTCGGCGTCGAGGCGGTCGCCGTCTACTCGACGGCGGACGAGAACGGTCTCCATGTCCGGCTCGCCGACCGGGCGGTGCGGATCGGACCGGCGCCCGCCGCCGAGAGCTACCTCAACATCCCCGCGGTCGTCACCGCGGCGACGACGACCGGCTGCGACGCCGTCCATCCCGGCTACGGCTTCCTGGCCGAAAACGGCGCGTTCGTGGACGCGTGCGAGGACAACGACCTCGTCTTCATCGGGCCGCCGGCGGACGTGATGGCGCGGATGGGCGACAAGGCGCAGGCGAAGGCGGAGATGCGGGCCGCCGGCGTGCCGCTCGTCCCCGGTGTCGACGTAACTGCGACGCCGGCCGCCGCGCGTGCGGCAGCGGACGAGCTCGGCTACCCGGTGCTGCTGAAGGCGGCCGCCGGCGGCGGTGGACGCGGCATGCGGCTCGTCTCGGCGCCGGACGAGCTCGAGGAGGCGTACGCACGCGCGGCGGCGGAGGCGCTCGCGGCGTTCTCGGACGGGACGCTCTACGTCGAGAAGGCGGTCTCGCCTGCGCGGCACGTCGAGGTTCAGGTGCTGTGCGACGGTGACGGCGGCGTGCTCACGTGCGGCGAGCGCGAGTGCTCGATCCAGCGCCGGCACCAGAAGCTGGTGGAGGAGTCGCCGTCCCCCGCGCTCGACGCGGCGCAGCGCGAGGCGATGGAGGCGGCCGCGGAGCGCGCGTGCCGCCACATCGGCTACCGGAACGCGGGCACGTTCGAGTTCCTCGTCGGGCCGGACGGCGCGTTCGCGTTCATCGAGCTGAACGCGCGCCTCCAGGTCGAGCATCCCGTCACCGAGCTCGTCACCTCCCTGGACATCGTGCGGGAGCAGGTGCGGATCGCCGCCGGCGAGCGGCTCCCGCTCATCGGACGAGCGCCGCGGGCCGGGCACGCGATCGAGATCCGGATCAACGCCGAGGACCCGACCCGGGGCTTCGCCCCGTCGCCGGGGCGGATCGAGCAGTTCCGGGCCCCGCTCGGGCCCGGCGTGCGCGTCGACACCTTCGTCGAGGACGGCACGACCATACCGCCGCACTACGACTCGCTGATCGCGAAGGTGATCGTCTGCGACGAGACGCGCGAGGCGGCGGTCACGCGGGCACGGCGCGCGCTGCGCGAGCTCGACGTGCGCGGCGTGCCGACGACGCGGGACGCGGCGCTCGACATCCTCGACAGCGACGAGTTCCGCAGCGGCGAGTACTCGACCTCGTTCCTCGAGGAGGCGGGCTCGCGCCTGCCGGCGCTGGCCGCGACATGACGTACGTCGTGCGCGAGGAGGGCGGCACGATCACCGTCACCGACGGGACGCTGGCTCAGATCGTCGTCCAGGCCGCGGAAGGCGTCGAGGGAACACGCGTGCGCCGGGCCCGGCGCACGCTCACGCTGGAGATCGAGGACACGCAGGCGCGTGTCGGGCTCGAGCTCGCGGTCGCCTACGGGAAGGTGCTCCCGGAGGTGGCGCACGAGGTGCAGGTGCAGGTGGCCGCGGCCCTCGCTGCCATCTGCGGGCTCGACGTGCGCGCGGTGGACGTGACGGTCGGGGAGCTCGACCGCCGGTGAACCCGGTCAGCCGCCGTGAGGCGCGCCGCGCCGCCGTCTTCGTCCTCTACCAATGGGACGTGACCGGGACGCCGCTCGGCTCGCTCTACGAAGGCGACGTCGACGCGTACACGCGGCGGGTCGTCGAGGCGGTGGCCGCTCACGCGCCCGAGCTGGACGGCCGCATCACGGCTGCGTCGGACGAGTGGACCGCCGACCGGCTCGGGGCCGTCGAGCGCAACGTGCTTCGCGTGGCGATCGAAGAGCTCGACGAGGGCGATGTGCCGCTCGAGGTGGTGCTCGACGAGGCCGTCACGCTTGCGAAGCGGTACGCGTCCGACGACGCTGGGAGACTCGTGAACGGCATCCTTGGCAGGATCGTCCGGGAGGAGGCAGCGTCGGCATGACGACCGAGGACTCGTTGAGTAGGGCGGAGGAGCTGCTCGCGCGACTGGAGGCGGCGCGCGGCGAGCTCGACCGGCTCGCGCAGGAGGAGGGCGCGTCGCCCGACCGGGCGCTCGAGATCCTCAACGAGCTGTCCGAGCTGGCGAAGGCCGTCGAGGAGGAGCTCGAGCGCGCGAAGCGCGCCGCCGAGGCGGATGCCGCACAGTCCTGAGGAGCTGCGCGCGCTCGTCGAGGAGGGGCTCGAAGCGCTCAGGCTGTGGCCCGAGCTCCACGGGCAGGCCGAGTCGGTGCGCTACTCGATCACCGTCGGCGGCAAGCGCGTCCGGCCGGTGATCTGCCTCGCGACGGCGGAGGCGGCGGGCGCCGCGCCGGAAGCCGCGTTGCCCGCGGCGTGTGCGCTCGAGCTGGTGCACACGTTCTCACTCGTGCACGACGACCTGCCGGCGCTCGACGACGACGAGGAGCGGCGCGGGCAGCCCTCGACGTGGAAGCAGTACGGCGAGGCCGTCGGCATCCTCGCCGGAGACGCCCTGCTCGCGGAGGCCTTTCGCCTCGCGACGTCCTACGACTCGCCGCAGGTCGCGCGGGAGCTCGCGGCGGCGACGCTCGGGATGATCGGCGGCCAGTACCTCGACATCACGGGCACCGCCCCGGACGAGGCGACCCTGCACTCCCTGAAGACGGGCTGCCTGTTCGCCGCGTCGGTCGGGCTCGGGCTCTGGGCCGCCCGCGTGCCCGCCGCGGAGCAGGGGCCGTGGCGCGCGTTCGGTGCCGAGCTGGGGCTCCTGTTCCAGATCGTCGACGACATCCTCGACGGCGACGGCTATGTGCTCGGCCACGGTCCGGACGGTGCGCGCCGACTCGCCGACGAGGCGGCGGAGCGGGCGCGGGCGCGGCTCGCGGAAGTCGCCGCCGACACCTCCGTGCTGCGCGAGCTCGTCGACGGCCTCGCCGTCCGCACGGCGTAGCCGGACCCGAGTGCCTGGCACCGTGCCTGGCACCGTTCCCGCCCGTGCCGCCCGTACAGCGGAGCCGAGCGGTCGTCACCTCGTTGAACAGGGGGTCGCGCGCGCCCGTCACGTCGCATCCGCGTGACACTCTCGTTTGGGTGCCTGGCACCGTGCCTGGCACCAGAGGGATAGTGGGGGCATGACGAAGAAGCGTCTCGACGTCCTGCTCGTCGAGCGCGGGCTCGCGGAGTCGCGCGCGCAGGCGCAGGCGCTCGTGATGGCGGGGCTCGTGTCCGGCTACGACAAGCCGGGCCAGCAGGTGGACGAGGGCGTCGCGCTGAGCGTCGAGCGCGGGCCCGCCTACGTCTCGCGCGGCGGCGAGAAGCTCGCGCATGCGCTCGACCTGCTCGGCGTCGACCCGGCCGGGCTCGACTGCCTCGACGTGGGCGCGTCGACCGGCGGCTTCACCGACGTCCTGCTCCAGCGCGGGGCCGCGCGTGTGATCGCGGTCGACGTCGGCTACGGGCAGCTCCACCCGCGTCTACGGGACGATCCCCGCGTCGTCGTGCTCGAGCGGACGAACGCGCGCACGCTGACCGAGCTCCCGTTCGCGCCGCGGCTCGTCGTCTGCGACGTCTCGTTCATCTCCGTCCGCCTCGCGCTCCCGCCGGTGCTCCGCCTCGCCGCGCGCGGCTGGCAGGCGCTCGTGCTCGTGAAGCCGCAGTTCGAGGCCGGCCGGGTCGACGTCGGCAAGGGCGGCGTCGTGCGCGACCGCGCCGTCCGCGCCCGCGTCCTCCACCAGGTTGCCGAGGCGGCGCTCGGCTGGGGAGCGCGCGTCGCCGGCGTCGTAGACTCCGGTCTCCCGGGGGCGAAGGGCAACCGGGAGTTCTTTCTCCACCTCGAGCAGGCCGAGGACCCGACACTTCCCGATGACCTCGACGAGCGGATCCACAGAGCGGTCGCGACCGGTTAGCACCGTCGCGGTGATCTCTCACGGCCGCGTCGACGTCCACGTCGCGGTGCGGCGCGTGCGGGCCGTCGCCGAAGAGGCGGGAGTGACCGTGCTCGACGAGGACGCCGACCCGCGCGGCGCGGACCTCGCGGTCGCGCTCGGCGGCGACGGGACGATGCTGCGCACGCTCGCCCGCCTGCTCGGTAGCGACGTGCCCGTGATCGGCGTCAACTTCGGCAGGGTCGGCTTCCTCGCAGCGATCGAGCCGGACGGTCTCGAGCGCGACCTCCGTCGCGTGCTCGCGGGCGAGTACGTCGTGCTCGAGCTGCCGACCCTCGAGGTGCAGCTCGACGGCGAGACCCATGCCGCGGTCAACGACGTGGTGGCGACGAGCGCCACACTCGGCCGGATGGTCGAGCTCGCCTGGGCGGTCGGCGGCGAGGAGCTCGGCACGATCCCGTGCGACGGGTTGATCTGCGCGACGCCGTCGGGATCGACCGCGTACAACCTCTCCAACGGTGGCCCCGTCCTTGTCCGTGGGCTGGAGGCGATGGCGGTCACCTTCATCGCGCCGCACTCCCTCCACGCTCGGCCGCTCGTCGTCCCGCGCGGGCCCGACCTGACCCTCGTGAACCGGACGCCGGACGTCGACGTCGCGGTGCTCGTGGACGGCCGGCGCGTGACCGAGGTGCCGCCCGGCGGCCAGGTGTCCGTGCGGCTGGCCTCGCAGCGCAGCCTGCTCGCGACGCTCCCGGAGACGACGTTCTTCGGCCGCTACCGCGAGACGTTCACCTCCCATCCCTGAACCGTCCGCGACGGCCAATGGTCGCGGTCCTGCGGCCTCTCTACACTCGATCCGGTGCTGCGACGGCTGCGCATCGAGAACCTCGTCCTCATCCGCGAGGCCGAGCTCGAGCTCTCGCCCGGGCTGAACGCGATCACCGGGGAGACCGGCGCCGGCAAGACGATCCTCGCGCAGGCCGTCGGGCTCCTGCTCGGCACGAAGGGCGACGACGCGTTCGTCGGCCCGGCGGGCGAGGAGGCCTATGTCGAGGCGGAGCTCGACCTGCCCGCGCAGGACGAAGAGAGCGAGGGGCTGTTCGAGCTGAGGCCCGAGGACGAGGAGGCGCTGCTGGTCTCCCGGCGCGTGTTCGCCGACGGGCGCACACGCGCGTACGCCTGGGGCCGTGCCGCAGCGCGCGAGGACGTCGGCGCCGCGGTCGAGCGCGTCGTCGCGATGTCCGGCCAGTTCGAGCAGCGGCGGCTGGCCAGGCCCGCGTACCAGCTCGAGGTGCTCGACCGCTTCTGCGGCGAGGAGCAGCTGCGCCGGCGTGCCGAGACCCGCACGGCCTGGCGGGAGCTGCTCGCCGCCCGGCGGCGGCACGAGGAGCTGACGGAGAACGCGGCGCTCGCCCGGGCGCGGCTCGCCGAGCTGCGCGCCCTCGTCGAGGACGCGGAGGGGATGGAGCCCGGCGACGAGGAGCGGCTGCGGGGAGAGCGCGAGCGCGTCCGCCACGTCGCCGAGCTGGTGGAGGCAGCCGCCGCCGCCGCCCACGCGCTCGCGCCGGAGGACGGCGAGGGCGCGACCGGCCTCGTCGCCCTCGCGGAGCGCGCGGTCGCTCCGCTCGAGGGGCTGGCGGCGGAGCTGCGCGCGGTCGGCGACGAGCTGCGCGACGCGGAGCTGCGCCTGCGCGAGACGGCCTCGGCGCTGCACTCGTTCCTCGCCTCGCTCGAGGCAGAGCCCGGCCGGCTCGAGGAGATCGAAGCGGGCCTCGAGCGGATGGCGGCGGCCAGGCGACGCTTCCACGCGGCCACATACGAGGAGCTGCTGGCGCTCGCCGAGGGAGCGCGCGCGGAGCTGGCGGCGGTCGGCGAGGGAGGCGATCCGGTCGCCGGCGCGGCCGCGGCGCTCGCGGCCGCCGAGGAGAGAGCGCGTCGGCTCGCCATGGAGCTGCGTGCCGAGCGCAACGCCGCGGCACCTGCCTTCGCCGACGCGGTCGCGGCCGAGCTGCACGACGTCGGCATGGGGGAGGGCGAGTTCGTCTGCGAGCTGCGCGAGCGGGACGAGGGTGCCACGGGCGCCGACGAGGCGGTCTTCCTCGTCCGCCCGAACGCCGGCCTGCCGTTCGCGCCCGTGGCCGAGACGGCGTCCGGCGGGGAGCTCTCCCGCATCGCGCTCGCGATCGCGGCGGTCGCGGGCGGCGAGACGCTCGTCTTCGACGAGATCGACGCCGGCATCGGCGGCGAGACCGCGAACGCCGTCGGCCGGGTGCTCCAGCGGCTCGCCGGGCGCACGCAGGTGCTGACGATCACGCACCTGCCGCAGATTGCGGCGCTCGCAGACCGCCACTTCCGCGTCGAGAAGATCCCGGGCGATCCCACGCACACGCGGATCGAGCAGCTCGGCGACGGCGAGCGGCGCGCCGAGCTCGAGCGCATGCTCGGCGGCCAGGAGTTCCTTGCCACGGTACGCAGCTGACCGCGTCCTGCTCGCAGCGATCGACGACGTCTGGGCGTTCCTCGCCGAGCCCTACCACCTCTCCGACTGGTGGCCGGGGATCGCCGGGGTCGAGCCGGACCGGCGCGGGCTCGCTCCAGGAGCACGCTGGGCGATCCGCGCGTCGGATGTCCTGCCGGCAGGAGGGGCGATGTTCTGGCACGGCCTGCTCAAGCGGCCGGGATGGGTGGGGACGCTGCTCGTGACGGACGTCGTGCCGGGCCGCCGGATTGCCTTCGAGCTCGTGAACGAGCGGATACGGGCCGAGCTCGAGCTCGCGCAGGTCGACACCGCGCGAACCCGCGTCGGCCTCGTCGTCGAGGCCGGTTGGGGGATTCTCCGCGGCTCCTTTCCGAAGGGCGCGCTCGCACGGCTGTACGACCTCGTGCAGACGGGTGCCGAACCGGCGTGATCCGCGCCGACCTCCTCCGCTGCTACCCTGAAATCCCGTGAGCGCACGGGCCCCGAAGTACGTCTTCGTCACCGGGGGAGTGGTCTCGGCGCTCGGGAAGGGCATCGTCGCGGCGTCGCTCGGCCGGTTGCTGAAGGCGCGGGGCCTGCGTGTGCAGCTCCAGAAATTCGATCCGTACCTCAACGTCGACCCGGGGACGATGAGCCCGTTCCAGCACGGCGAGGTGTACGTGACCGAGGACGGGGCGGAGACCGACCTCGACATCGGCCATTACGAGCGCTTCGTCGACGAGAACCTGTCGCAGAACTCGTCCCACAGCGCGGGCTCGATCTGGGAGACGGTGCTGCGCAAGGAGCGCAAGGGAGAGTTCCTCGGCGCGACCGTCCAGGTGATCCCGCACATCACGAACGAGATCAAGGCGCGGGTGCGCCGCGCAGCCGAGTCGAGCCCGACGGACGTCGTCATCTCGGAGATCGGCGGCACGGTCGGCGACATCGAGTCGCTGCCGTTCCTCGAGGCGATCCGCCAGTTTCGCCGCGAAGTCGCGCCGGAGAACGTGATGTACGTGCACGTGACGCTCGTGCCGTTCATCGAGGCGGCGGGCGAGCTGAAGACGAAGCCGACGCAGCACTCGGTGAACGAGCTGAGGCGCATCGGCATCCACCCCGACGTCGTCGTCTGCCGCTCGCACGAGGAGCTGTCGCGCGACATCCGCGACAAGATTGCG
>Ga0187779_10000271_pt1 | contig 36207 bp, 35 predicted proteins | sample 1015_Q2_SP10_10__FD_132435 | JGI IMG/M metagenome (GOLD analysis project Ga0187779, IMG submission 132435) | Tropical peat soil microbial communities from peatlands in Department of Meta, Colombia - 1015_Q2_SP10_10_MG | ecosystem: Environmental > Terrestrial > Soil > Wetlands > Peat | place... | reverse complement strand
GGCCGACGCGATGGAGGACTACTTCGAGCGCGTCGTCGCACGGCTGAGCCGCGCCGGCTACCGCTGGTACGAGACCGCCAACTTCTGCCGGGCTGAGCGCGGACGCGATCTCCGCGCGCGGCACAACCTCGGCTACTGGCTCGGCCACGACTACCTCGGCATCGGGATCGGCGCGGTGACGACAATCAGGAGCAGGCGCTGGCGGAACACGCCGCGGCTGGGGCGGTACCTGGATGCGCTCGCGGCGGGGCGGGCGCCCGAGCGGGAGCTCGAGCCGCTTGACGACGTGGTGCGCGCGCGGGAGCGCGTCATGCTCGGACTACGTCTCGACGAGCCACTGCCGCTGGCGGGCGTGCGGCAGGCGCTCGACGCCGCCGGTCTCGCACGGGTCGAGAGCCTCGGTCTCGTCGAGCGTTCCGCCGGCACGCTCACGCTCACCGAGCGCGGCCGCTACCTCGGCGGCGCGGTCACCGCTGAGCTGCTCGCCTGAGTGGATGCGTCGCGATCTGCCCGCGACGCTAAAATTCCTGCAAATGGAGCTCACCGTCCGGCTCACCGCGCGACAGCAGGAGATCCTGCGCCGCATCGTCGAGGAGTACGTCGCCACCGGCCAGCCGGTCGGCTCGAAGACGCTCGTCGAGCGGGCCGGTCTGAGCGCCGCTCCTTCGACCGTTCGCGCGGAGCTCGCCGAGCTCGAGTCGCTCGGCCTCCTCACGCATCCGCACACGTCGGCGGGACGCGTGCCGACCGAGACCGGCTACCGCTACTACGCCGACGAGCTGCTCCAACACCGGCTCGAGCCGCAGCCGGCGGAGTTCCCGCTCGACCTCCACTCGGAGCGCACGGAGGTCGAGTCGGCGCTGCAGGCGACGACGGAGATGCTCTCGCAAGTGACGCGGCTGCTCGCGCTCGTCTCCGCGCCGCCGCTCGAGGCGACGACGATCGTGCGCGTCGAGGTGCTGCTGCTCCAGCCCGAGCTGGCGATGGTCGTCGTGATCACCTCGGCGGGGGGCGTCACGAAGAAGCTCATCCACTTCACCGAGCCGGTCGACCACGGGCTGGCGGAGTGGGCGGGCGAGTACCTCAACGAAACGGTCGCCGGCCTGCAGCTCGGCACGTCGCTGCTGCGCCGCCGCTTCGAGGATCCGAGCCTCACGAGCGGCGAGCGCGCCTTCCTCGCTGCGCTGCGGCCCGCGTTCACCGAGCTCGTCTCGGCCGCACAACGGCTCTACGTCGGCGGGGCCGCCGACCTCCTCGGCGAGGTGCGCGCCGAGGAGCTCGACGCGTACCGCAACCTGTTCGAGCTCGTCGAGAAGCGGGCCGCGCTGCTCGACGTGCTCGGTGAGCCGCACGACACGCGCCGGCCGTTCGTGCGCGTCGGCCGCGAGCTCGAGCATCCGGCTCTGCGCGAGATTGCGCTCGTCGGCGCCGCCTACGGCCTCGTCCACCGGGCGCTCGGCGCCGTCAGCCTCGTCGGCCCGGTGCGGATGGACTACGAGAAGGCGGTCGGCGCCGTGCGCTCGGCTGCCATCGAGCTGTCGCGCTTCGTCGAGTCGATCTACGACGAGCGCTGATCCGTCAGTGGCCACCACCGAGCGCGACTACTACGAGCTGCTCGGCGTCTCCCGCAGCGCGAGCGAAGCGGAGATCAAGAAGGCCTTCCGCGGGCTCGCGCGCGAGCTGCACCCGGACGTCTCCGACGCGCCGGACGCGCAGGAGCGCTTCCGCGAAGTGGTGGAGGCCTACGAGGTGCTCTCGAAGTCGGAGACGCGCGAGCTGTACGACCGCTACGGCCATGCGGGCCTCCGCGGCGGCGGCTTCCAGCCCGGCCATTTCGACTTCGGCAGCCTGTCCGACCTGTTCGCGGCCTTCTTCGGAGACGACCTGCTCGGCGGGCGTGCGGCCGGCCCCGCGCGCGGGGCCGATCTGCTCTCCACGGTCGAGATCGAGCTCGTCGACGCGGCACACGGCGTCACGCGCGAGGTGCCGTTCCAGGTCGCCGTCACCTGCAGCCACTGCGACGGCGACGGCGCCGAGCCCGGGAGCGCCGTGACCCGGTGCCCGACCTGCGGCGGCGCCGGCCGCCTCCAGCAGGTCTCGCGCAGCGTCTTCGGCGAGTTCGTGCGTTCGCAGACGTGCCCGGCGTGCGCCGGCTCCGGGCGCCGGATCGAGAAGCCGTGCACGACGTGCAACGGCGCCGGGCGCGTGCTCGAGGAGCGGCGCTTCGAGGTCGAGATCCCGGCAGGGATCCACGACGGACAGCGCATCCGGTTGAGCGGCGAGGGTCACGCCGGCCTGCCCGGCGGTCGAGCAGGCGACCTCTACATCCAAGTACACGTCAAGCCGGATCCCCGCTTCGTGCGCGAAGGCGACGACGTCTTCTCGACCGTCGACCTGACGATGACGCAGGCCGCGCTCGGCGCGAAGGTGAAGATCCCGACGCTCGACGGCGACGAGGAGCTCGGCTTCGCCGCCGGCACCCAGCCGGGCGAGATCTTCGTGCTGCGCGGGCACGGCATGCCGGCGCTGCAGAGGCTCGGCCGCGGCGACCACCGCGTCCTCGTCAACGTCCTCGTGCCGCGCCACCTGAACGACGAGCAGCGCCGACTGCTCGGCGAGTTCGACGCGCACGCGGACGAGCGGACGTACCGGTCCGACGAGGGCTTCTTCGACAAGCTCAAGAGCGCGTTCCTCCGCTGAGGCGCGTCGTCGTCCCAGGTGGCGAGCCCGAGCTCGCCGCGCTGCTCGACCTCTTCCCGGAAGGGGTCGAGCAGCTGCAGCATGGCTTCGCCGTGTACACCGACGAAGCAGGGGAGCTCGCCTTGCGCGACGCCTTTCCTTGCGCAACCGCGTCAGCGGTCGCGGCAGGCTGGGAGGACGGGTGGCGTGCGTTTCACCACGGCGTCGCCGTCGGCCGGCTCTGGGTCGGCCCGCCCTGGGAGAAGCCGCCGGCGGGCGTCGCTGCGGTCGTGATCGATCCCGGCCGCGCGTTCGGAACCGGCGCGCACCCGACGACGCGTCTCTGTCTCGAGCTGCTCCAGGAGCTCGAGCCGGCGAGCATGCTCGACGTCGGCTGCGGCTCCGGCGTGCTCTCGATCGCCGCGGCGCTGCTCGGCTTCGCTCCGGTGACCGCCGTCGACCTCGACGACGCCGCGGTCGAGGCGACCATCGCGAACGCGCGCGTGAACGCCGTCGAGCTCGCGACTTGCCGCGCCGACGCGCTTGCCGACGAGCTGCCGCCGGCGGAGGTCGTCGTCGCCAACGTCGCGCTCGACGTCGTCGAGCGCCTGCTGGAACGCCTGTCGTGCAGGCACGTGATCACCTCCGGCTACCTCGACCGGGAGGAGTTGCGCGCCGAGGGGTGGACGCGGGCCGGGCGCCGGATCACCGGCGGCTGGGCGGCGGACCTGCTCGAACCCGCTTAGCATTCCGGCCGTGGCGACGTTCTCCGTCCGCTTTCTCGGCTGCAAGGTCTCCCACGTCGACGCGCACGCGGTGCGCGAGCGACTGCTCGCCGACGGCCACACCGAGCGCGGCGGTGGAGCAGATGTCGCGGTCGTCAACACCTGCTGCGTCACGCACGAGGCCTTGTCGAAGTCTCGCAAGGAGGCGGCGCGCGCCGCGCGCACGCACCCGCGCGTCTACGTCACGGGCTGCGGCGCCAACCTCGCCGCCGACGCGTTCGCCGGCCTTCCCGCCAATGTCGTCGTCGTCGCGCGTCGCAGCGAGGAGACGCCTGGGCTCATCGCGGGCGACGTCGGCCCGATCGGCTGCGTCCAGGCGGACGCGCGACTCGACCGCGTGCGCGCGTTCGTCAAGGTGCAGGACGGATGCAGCTTCTCGTGCGCCTTCTGCGTCATCCCGCTGGTGCGAGGCGCCTCGCGCAGCCGCAGCGCCGCCGCCGTGCTCGCCGAGATCAAGCGGCGCGTCGAGCAGGGACACCGCGAGGTCGTGCTCACCGGCATAAACCTCGGCTGCTACCGCGACCGCGCCGCCGGGTACCGCCTGCCGCGCCTCGTGCGAGAGGTGGGCGCGACGCCGGGACTCGAGCGGCTGCGCCTCTCCTCGATCGAGATCAACCACGTCGATGACGAGCTCGCGGCCGCGCTTCGTGCCACACCCACCGTGAGCCGGCATCTGCACGTACCGCTCCAGTCCGGCGACGACGGCGTCCTCCGTGCGATGGGGCGCCGCTATACCGTCGCCACCTACCTGCGCCGGCTCGCGCCGCTCCAGGGCGAGTTCAACCTCACGAGCGACGTGATCGTCGGCTTTCCCGCCGAGGACGAGCGCGCGTTCGCGAACACCCTCGAGACTGTCCGCGCCGCCGGATTGACGAAGGTGCACGTCTTCCCCTACTCGCCGCGGCCGGGAACGGCAACCGCACATGACGACCGCGTCCCGCCGCAGGTGAAGAAGGAGCGCGCCGCGCGGCTTCGCGACCTCTCTCAGGCCGCGTGCGTGACCCGCTGGCGCACGAAGATCGGGCGGGACGACCTCGTCCTCGTCGACCGCGCCGGCCGCGGCTACGGCGACGACTACTCGCCCTGGATCCTGAGCGACGCCGCCCCGGTCGGCGACCTCGTCCGCGTCCGCGGCGCCGCCGTCTCCCAGGAGGGGATACTGGCCGCATGACGGACGAGTGCCTCTTCTGCACGCTCTACCGCGAGGGCGACCACGTCGCCCGCGCCGACGGCTTCGTCGCCATCCGCGACATCCACCCGCAGGCGACGACACACCTGCTGATCCTCCCGGAACGACATGTCGCGAGCTTTCACGACATCGGCGAGTTTCCCGCCGACGAGGCGAAGCGCATGCTCGAGTTCGTCGCCGACGTTGCTGCAAAAGAAGGGCTGAGCGATTACCGTGTGGTCGTCAACGCCGGGCCCGGCGCGGGCCAGACGATTTTCCATCTGCACTGGCACGTGTTGAGCGGCGGCTTGACCGGGAGGATGGCGTGAGCAGGATCGAGACGATCGCGGACGAGCTGAAGGAGGCGATGAAGGCGCGCGACGCCGAGCGTCGCGATGCGCTGCGCCTGATCCTCAACGCCCTCAAGTCGTCCGAGAAGGAGCTCCAGCGGCCCCTGTCCGAGGACGAGGAGCTCCAGGTGCTCCGCCGTGAGCGGAAGCGGCGGCTCGAGGCGGCCGAGGCGTTCCGGAGCGGCGGCCGCGAGGAGCAGGCGCAGTCGGAGGAGCGCGAGCGCGAGATCCTCGAGGAGTTCATGCCCGAGCCGCTCTCCGAGGAGGAGATCGAGGAGATCGTGGACGACGCGATCGCAGAGGTGGGCGCGACGAGCATGGCCGACCTCGGCCGTGTGATGGCCGACGTCATGCCCCAGATCGCCGGGCGTGCGGACGGCTCGACCGTCAGCCAGATCGTCCGCGAAAAGTTGGCCTGAAGTGCTGCGCACTTCAGGCCAGTGAGATGTTGTGCTCTGCAGAGCGCCCGTCGGCAAAGCCGCCGGGCTCTTTCTGACGTGAGCAGTTGGCTCGGGTAGCGCGCGCGGTGGCGGCTGCGCCGTCCCCACGCGCATGGATCCGGCCTTCACGAACGCTTCGCGTTCGCTCCGGCTTTTGGCGATCGGCGCGCGGCAAAGGTTGAAACCGCCGCTCGCTGCGGCGTCCGGGGCCGGAGGCCAACGCCGCAGGCGTTGGACGGAGGCCGACCGCTCACGGCCGGGGATGGCGAAGCCACCACCGGCCGCGCTACGCGAACCCACGGCCCTCGTAAGACAAGAGCGTGGCGGCTTCGCCGCCGCGCGCTCGGCGGAGCGCAGCCCAAGACCCGCCTGAAGTGCGCACCACTTCAGGCGGACCCTGCTCCTACACTGATTCCGTGCAAGAGATCCTGGACGTTCCGAACGAGGTCGCGGCCGAGCTTGCCGGGATCGGCGGCGGCGTCCTGACCGCGCTCCGCGAGCGTCTCGGCTGCGCGGTGAACCTCCGCGGCAACCGGCTCACGCTCGAGGGCGAGGAGCCGAGGGTCGCCGAGGCCCGCGCCGTCGTCGAGGAGCTCGTCGAGCTCGTCGAGAGCGGGCAGGAGGTCGGTGCCGGCACGATCGACACCATCCTCACCGCAATCGACGAGGCCGAGGACGTGCGCGAGATCTTCGCGGACGTCGTCTGGTCGCACCGCGGCAAGCGGATCACGCCGAAGACGGTCACCCAGAAGCACTACGTCGACGCGATCCGCCGCGGCACCGTCACCTTCGGGATCGGCCCGGCAGGCACCGGCAAGACGTACCTCGCGATCGCGCTGGCGGTCGCGGCGCTTTCCGAGCGGCAGGTCGGCCGCCTCATCCTCACCCGCCCGGCCGTCGAGGCCGGCGAGCGGCTCGGCTTTCTGCCCGGCGACGTGCTCGCCAAGGTCGACCCGTACATGCGGCCGCTGTTCGACGCGCTCTACGACACGATGGATCCCGAGAAGCTGAACGCGTACATGGAGCGCGGCACGATCGAGGTGGCGCCGCTCGCGTTCATGCGAGGCCGCGCGCAGCCCCCCTCGGCGGGGGTCCTGACACCCGGAGGCTTCCGCCCGATCGGCAGCCTGCGCGTCGGCGATCTCGTCACCGGCTCGGATGGACGCCCGACCCCGGTGCTCGGCGTCTACCCGCAGGGCCGAAAGGAGATCTTCCGTGTCCGGACGCAGGACGGGGCATCGACGCTCTGCTGCGGCGAGCACCTGTGGAGCGTCCTCACCCCCGGGGACCGGACGCGCGGGAAGCCGGGTTGCGTTCTCGAGACGCGCGAGATGCTCGGGCGACTGCGCCGGTTCCATCAGCACCGGTACGAGCTGCCGCTGCTGTCGGCACCCGCCGAGTTCGAGCCTTGCGAGGTCCCGCTCGACCCCTACGCGCTCGGTCTGCTGCTCGGCGACGGCTGCCTGACGACCAGGAAGACGCCCAGCTTCGCAACGGGCGATCCGGAGCTTGCCGCCGCGCTCGAAGCGTCGCTCGACGGGATCGAGCTCCGGCGGAAGAGCGGATACGACCACGTGCTCCGTCACCGCGGACGCGGCGGCGTGATCGTCGCAAACCCCGTGACATCGGCGCTCCGCGAGCTCGGTCTCGCAGGCACGTACTCGCACACGAAGTTCGTCCCGGAGCCCTACCTGAACAACGCCCCGCATGTCCGGGTCGCACTCCTCCAGGGCCTGCTCGATCGTGACGGTGGCCCTGTCGTCCAACGCGGCCGGAGCTGCCGGATCCAGTACACGACCTGCTCCGAGCGCGTACGCGACGATGTCGCCTACCTCGTTCGCTCACTCGGCGGCGTCGTCTACTGGCGCCGCCGCGAGGCGAGGGGGCGCGCGCCCGGGTGCGCGCCGGGACGCCCCGTCGAGCACCGCCGCGACTCGTTCGTCATGGAGCTGCGGTTGCCGCCGGCGATCGAGCCCTTCCGTCTGCCGCGGAAGCTCGAGCTCTACCGTCGCCACGGCGGCGGCGGCGGCCGGCCGATGCGGTTCATCGACTCGATCGAACCCGTGGGGGAGGCCGAAACGGTCTGCATCCAGGTCGCGGCCGTCGACTCGCTCTACGTGACGGACGACTTTCTCGTCACGCACAACACCCTCAACGACAGCTTCATCATCCTCGACGAGGCGCAGAACACCTCGCCGGAGCAGATGCTGATGTTCCTCACCCGGCTCGGCTTCGGCTCGAGGGTCGTCGTCACCGGCGACGTCACGCAGATCGACCTGCCGCGCGAGCAGGCGTCCGGGCTGATCCAGGTGCAGGACATCCTCGGCTCGATCGACGGGATCGCGTTCGTCCAGTTCGGGCACGAGGACGTCGTTCGGCACAAGCTCGTGCAGCGCATCGTCGAGGCGTACAAGCGCCACTCCGAAGAGACCGGAATGCAGCGGAGCCGGTGATCGGGATCGAGCTCGAGAACCGTTCCGGCGTCGCCGTCGACGAGGTAGGCGCGGTGGAGCTCGTGCGTCGCGTGCTCGCCGGCGAGGGGGTCGATGCGGGCGAGCTCGGGCTCGTCTTCGTCGAGCCGGAGGAGAGCCGCGCGCTGAAGCTCGAGCACCTCGGCGTCGACGAGGCGGCCGACGCGCTCGCGTTCCCGCTCGACGGTCTCGACGAGCTGCCGGAGGAGCTGCCGCGGCAGCTCGGGGACGTCGTCGTCTGCCCGCAGGTGGTCGGAGAGGCGTGGCGTGCACCGCTCGTGCACGCCGTGCTCCACCTCGTCGGCTACGACCACGGCGCCCTGATGGAGGCGCGCGAGGCGCTCTACTCGTGAGCATCCTCACGCCACGCCGCAGAGAGCAGCCGCCGCTGTCGCCACCGGCGGCACCGCCGGCGCGACGGCGGACCTCGATCCCGCCTGCGCAGTCGCTGCTCGACAGCTTCAACTACGCCTTCGAGGGGATCATCCACGTCCTGCGCACGCAGCGGAACCTGCGTATCCACTTCGCGATCGCGATCGCCGTGATCGCCGCCGCCGCTGCTCTCGGCGTACAGCGGATCGAGTTGATCGCCTTGCTCATCGTGATCGCGTTCGTGCTCGTCTCGGAGATGATCAACTCGGCGATCGAGGGCGCGATCGACGTCTCGACGACGTCGTTCGACCCGAACGCGAAGCTCGCCAAGGACGTCGCCGCGGGCGCCGTTCTGATCTCGTCGATCACCGCGATCGCGGTCGGCTATCTCGTCTTCGCGCAGGCGGCGGCGCACCGGGCGGCACGGGTGCTCGACCAGGTCCGCGACGCGCCCGCGCAGATCACGCTCGCTGCGCTCGTGCTCGTGATCCTGATCGTGATCGGGACGAAGGCGGCGACCGGGCGCGGCACGCCGCTGCGCGGCGGGCTGCCGTCGGGGCATGCCGCCCTCGCCTTCGCCGGCTGGATGGCAGCGACGTACGTGACCGGCGACGACCACCGCTTCCTCATCTCGTCGCTCACGTTCCTGATGGCGGTGCTCGTCGCGCAGACACGCGTCGAGTCGGGCGTCCACTCCGCGCTCGAGGTGCTCTACGGCGGCGCACTCGGCGCGCTCGTGACGCTCGGCGTCTTCCAGGTGCTGTCGTGAGCACCGACGAGCTGCTCGCCGAGCAGCGCCGCTACTACGCGGAGCGGGCGCCGGATTACGAGGACTGGTGGTGGCGCCGGGGCCGGTACGCACTCGACGTCGAGGCCGAAGCGGGCTGGTTCGCCGACATCGCGGAGGTCGAGGACGCGCTCCGCGCGCTCGCACCGCTCGGCGACGTCCTCGAGCTCGCAGCCGGAACGGGGATCTGGACGCGACGGCTCGTGGAGCTCGCCGACCGCGTCGTCGCGGTCGACGCGAACGCCGAGATGCTCGCGCTCAACACCGCCGGGGCCGAGCACGTCGTGGCGGACGCCTTCGCATGGGAGCCGACGGAGCGCTTCGACCTCTGCCTCTTCTCGTTCTGGATCTCGCACGTCCCGGCGGCGCGCTTCGAGGCGTTCTGGTCGCTCGTGCGGAGTGCGGTGCGCCCGCACGGGCGGGTGTTTCTCGTCGACGGCGCGATCGGCGACCGTGAGCCGAGCGGCGAGGAGGAGAGGCGCACGCTGTACGACGGCCGCGAGTTCCGGATCGTCAAGCGCTTCTGGACGCCGGCGCAGCTCACGGAGCTCGTCCGCCCGCTCGGCTTCGAGCTCGAGCTGCGCGAGACGGCGAACGGACAGTTCCTCTACGGGAGCGGGCGGTGACCGGGCAGGATCTCGTCACGCGGGCCGAGGCCGCCGCGGCGAACGCGTACGCCCCCTATTCGGGCTACCACGTGGGGGCGACGGTGCTGACGAAGGACGGGCGGATCTACGACGGCGTCAACGTCGAGAACGCCGCCTACCCGCTCGGGATCTGCGCGGAGAAGACGGCGATCGCGAAGGCGGCGAGCGAGGGGGTGCGCCCGGGCGACGTCGATGCGATCGGGATCACGGCGTCGCCGTGCGGCGGCTGCCGCCAGTGGCTGCACGAGTGGCGCTTCGAGCGGGTTTGCTTCCGCCGCGAGGACGGGACGATCGCGGAGCACGCCCCGGCCGGCCTGCTGCCCGAGACCTGGAACCTCCCGAAGCCGTGAGGTCGGGGTTCGTCGCGGTCGCCGGCCGGCCGAACGTCGGCAAGTCGACGCTCGTGAACGCGCTCTGCGGCGGCAAGGTCGCGATCGTCTCGGACAAGCCGCAGACGACGCGGCGCCGCATCTTCGGGATCGCGAGCGGCGACGACTACCAGCTCGTGCTCGCCGACCTGCCCGGCTTCCAGCGTCCGCTCGACGCGCTGACCGAGCGGATGCAGCACACGGTCGACGTCGCGTTCGAGGAGGTCGACGTGGTGCTGTTCGTCCTCTCCGCGCGCGAGCGAATCGGCGCGGGCGACCGCTTCATCGGCCAGCGCGTGTTCGGGCTCGGCGTGCCGGTCGTGATCGCGCTCAACAAGGTCGACCGGCTGAAAGCCGGGCACATCGCGCAGCAGATGAACGCCGCGGCGCGGCTTGGAAGCTTCCACGCGCTCCACCCCGTCAGCGCGAAGACCGGCGACGGGATCGGCGCGCTCCGGAGCGATCTGATCGGGCTCCTGCCGGATGGCCCGCTCTACTTCCCGCCGGAGCAGCGAACCGACCTCTCGCCGGAGGCGCAGATCACGGAGCTGATTCGCGAGAAGGCGCTCTGGCTCACGCGCGACGAGATCCCGCATGCGATCTCGGTCGAGCTCGACGAGCTGGGGGAGAAGGTCGTCCGCGCGTTCATCCTCGTAGAGACCGAGTCGCAGAAGCAGATCGTCGTCGGCAAGGGCGGCGCGGTCGTGAAGGAGATCGGCACCCGCGCGCGGCCGGAGATCGAGGCCCTGCTCGGGCGCCCGGCCTTCCTGGAGCTCGTCGTGAAGGTGCGGCCGCGCTGGCGCCGCGACGAAGCCGCGCTCGACCGGATCGGCGTCTAGTCGCCCTTCCGGCAATGCATGCCCGCTTCTGGAACGCGATCACGCGCATCGCTTGGTGCTCGCGCCCCGGAAGCTAGATGACATCACTGAAGGGGCACTAGCACGTCGGCCCGCCGGCCGCGCTCAGCCATGCCTTGAGCGCGCGGATGCGTGCGCCGGCCCGCGCGAGCTCGCTGCGCAGTGCCGGGCTGCCGGCTGCGTCCGCGAGCAGGCTCGCGTAGCCCTGCCGGCTGACCCAGTCACTCGTGTAGAGAAGGAGATCGACACCCGCCTCGACGGCGAGCGTCGTCGCATGCGGAACGCGCACTGCGCCCGGCGCGTCGAGCGCGTCGCTGACGACGACGCCGTTGAAGCCGAGCGTCCTGCGCAGCAGCCCGGTGACGATCGGCTGCGAGAACACGGCCGGCCGTCCGCTTGCGTCGAGCGACGGGTAGGCGGCGCTCGACACCATCACGAGCTTCACGCCGGCCGCGATCGCGCTCCGGAACGGATCGAGCCCCCGTTGCAGCAGTCCCGGGGCGGCGCGGATCGTCACCGCGCGGTCGTCCGTGTTCACGGTGGCCGTGCCGAGACCGGGGAAGTGCTTCGCGGTGGCGGCGATGCCGGCCGTCTGCAGGCCCTGGACGAAGGCGGCCGTGAGGTCGGCGACGACCGCCGTGTCCGACCCGAAGGAACGGCTGCCGAGGAAGCTTCTGGCGGAGGTGAGGGTGTCGGCGACCGGGGCGAAGTCGACGTCGACGCCGACCCGGCGCAGCGCGGCGGCGGCAGCTGCGGCCTCTTGCTCGACCCGGGCCGCGTCGTCGAGCCGGCCCAGCTCGGCCGGCGTGTCGAACGGCGGCGCCCACGGCAGGCGCCGCACGACGCCGCCCTCCTGGTCGACGCCGATGAGGAGCGGCTCGCCGGCACTGCAGGCGGCCGCCTGCAGCTGCCGCGTCACCGCCGCCATCGCGGCACTCGAGCGCCAGTGGCCGACGAGGATCACCCCGCCGAGCTCGCCGTCGCCGACGCGCGCGAGGAACGCCGCGTCCGGCGGCCCGGTCAGCGGGCTCATCACGGTCTCCCCGACGAGCCGCACGAGCGGGACAGCCGCCCGTGCCGGCGCGGCCGCCGGCGCGGCCGCCGCCGACGCGCACGCCGCCGCGCCCGCGAGCACCAGCACGGCCGCCGCCCCCCGGCCCGTGCCGCAGCGGGGCACTAGGCGGAGGTCGCTGCAGCCGTCGCGGCCCCGGCGGGCGACAGGCGCAGCCCGCTGTCCGGGTCGAAGAAGTGGAAGCGCGCCGGGTCGACCGCGAGCCGCAGCGCCCGGCCGACGCGCGCCGAGCTCTCGGGATCGATCCGCGCCGTGAAGAGCGCCCGGTCGGTCGACAGGAGCGCCTCGTCGTCACCCGCGGCCGCACGCACGTCGCCGACGTCGATCGGCGGTGCGTCGATCGGAAAGATCACGTGCGTGTCCGGGCCGAGATCCTCGACCACCTCGACGTCGACCTCGAGCCGGGGGAGTGCCGCTTCGGCCCGGGCCGCATCCTCGAACGCCTCGGGGCGGATGCCGACGACGACGCGTGGCGGCGATCCAACCGGCCGGTTCTGCGGCGCAAGCGGAATGCGGAACCCGGCGAACTCGACCGCCCCGTCGGAGATGCCCGCCTCGACGAGGTTCATCGCCGGCGAGCCGATGAAGGCCGCGACGAACAGGTTCCACGGATTCGCGTACAGCAGCTGGGGCGTGTCGACCTGGAGGATGCGGCCGTCGCGCATCACCGCGACACGCTGGCCGAGCGTCATCGCCTCGACCTGGTCGTGGGTCACGTAGATGGTGGTCGTCCCCAGCCGCGCGTGCAGGCTCGCCAGCTGGGCGCGCATGCTGACGCGCAGCTTGGCGTCGAGATTCGAGAGGGGCTCGTCCATGAGGAAGGCCTTCGGCTCGCGCACGATCGCACGGCCCATCGCCACCCGCTGCCGCTGGCCGCCCGAGAGCGCCGCGGGGCGGCGGTCGAGCAGCTCCTCGAGCCCGAGCATCTGCGCGACCGCCTCGACCCGGTCGGCGGTCTCCCTCTTCGACGTCTTGCGCACGCGCAGTCCGTAGCCGAGGTTCTCGCGCACGGTCATGTGCGGGTAGAGCGCATAGGTCTGGAAGACCATCGCGACATCGCGCTCGCGGGGCGGCAGCTCCGTCACGTCACGCCCCTCGATCGTGATCAGGCCCTCGCTGACGTCCTCGAGTCCTGCGATCATCCGCAGCAGCGTGGACTTGCCGCAGCCCGAGGGGCCGACGAGCACGAGGAACTCGCCGCTCTCGATCTCGAGAGAGATGTCGTTGACTGCGGCGACGTCGCCGCCGAAGACCTTGCTGACCTTCTCGAGGACGATTCCGCTCCCGCTCACGCTCCGCAAAGTCTATACCGCGATCGAGCGAAGACTGCAATGGCATTGACCACTTTTGAACCCAAGGCTATAGTCGGCACGGAGGTGACGGCGGCCGGATGAGCATCGCCCCGAAGGTCACGAAGCAAAGCCAGACGCGCCTGCAGGTGCTCGACCTGATCCAGCGCCTGGGCATCGGCACGGCCATACCCTCCGAGCGGCAGCTGAGCGCCGACCTCGGCGTCTCCCGTCTGACCGTGCGGGCTGCGCTCGACGACCTGGCGCGCGAGGGCCATCTCGTCCGCCGGCGCGGCAGCGGCACCTACGTCCAGCAGCCGAAGATCTCCCAGGAGCTGACGATGACCTCCTTCAGCGAGGACATGCGGCGCCGGGGGATGGTCCCGGGCAGCCGCACGGTCTCGATGAGCACGATCAACGCCGGCGCCCGGCTGGGCCGTTTCCTCAACGTTTCGCCCTCGGAGCAGGTCGTCGTGATCAAGCGGCTGCGCCTCGCCGACGGCGAGCCGATGGCGATCGAGACGCTCCACATCCCGGAGGCGCTCGTGCCCGGGCTGACCCCCAAGGCGCTCAGCGGCTCCTTCTACGAGCTGCTGTCGGAGCGCTACGGGATCGTGATCGCGAGCGGCACGCAGGCGATCGAGCCGACCGTGACGAATGAGGAGGAGTCGGCCGCGCTCGGTGTCCCGCTTCACTCGCCGGCCTTCCTGTTCGAGCGCACGAGCCGCGACCAGAGCGGCCGCACAGTCGAGTTCGTGCAGTCGGTGTACCGGGGCGATCGCTACCGGATCGTGACCGAGCTGAACCGCCTCGAGACCTGACCGGTGCCTCGGCCCACGAGGGCTTGACAGGGGTGGTCTTGTGTGCGATCTTCCCTTCGTGGCCAACTGGTATAGACCAATCGGCGCACCAACCATCGCGCGCGGTCCCACCGGCCACAGGGGCACATCAGCGCCGAGGTTCCGCGTCGACGGCTCGAGGAGACTTGCATGAGATCACGAGTTCTCGTGGCGGCCATCGCGGTCGTCGCGCTCGGGGTCGTCGCGGCGACAGCGAGCGCTAGCGGCCACCGGGTACAGGCCAAGACGCTCACGGTCTGGCTTCAGGTCGACGCACAGTCGGGCTGGCCGGACGTCGTGGCGGCGGCCAACCAGCAGTTCCAGCAGCAGAATCCGGGCTGGACGGTCAACGTCCAGTACCAGAACTGGAGCGACCATCTCCAGAAGTTCGATGCGACGATCGCCGGCAACGACACGCCCGACGTCATCGAGATGGGCAACACCGAGATGACGAAGTACATGGCGGCAGGCGCGTTCGCCGACCTCACCTCGGACAAGTCGCAGTTCCCCAACTCTGCGAACTGGCTCGCGGGGCTGGCGAAGTCCGGCATGTACGGCGGCAAGATCTACGGCGTCCCGTACTACGCGGGCTCGCGCGTGATCACGTACCGCACCGACCTCTTCAAGAAGGCGGGAATCACGAAGTCGCCGACCAGCCTCGCGGAGTTCCAGGCCGACCTCGCGAAGATCGGGAGCATGCAGTCGAAGGTCAAGGGCTTCTCGCCGCTCTACGTTGGCGGTGAGGACTGGTACACGGCCCTGAGCTTCGTCTACGACTACGGCGGAATGATCGCGACCACGCACGCCGGCAAGTGGGTCGGCGCGCTCAACTCGAAGAACGCGGTTGCAGGTCTGACCGCATTCAAGAGCTTCTTCGACGCCACTCAGTCGAAGTCGACGGCGACCCTCGACGGGACCAACCCGTTCCCCTACACGGTGTTCTCGCAGGGCCTCACGGCTGCGAACTACGGGCCGGCCTGGTACAGCTGCTGCACCGGCGCGAAGTACAAGGCGGTCACGGCGCAGTTCGTGATGCCGAGCCATACTACGGGCAAGCCGATGCCGGGGTTCCTGGGCGGCTCCGATCTCGCGGTGCCCGCGCAGAGCGGCAACAAGACGCAGGCGATCCAGTGGATCGCCGACTTCACCAGCACCGCGAACGAGCAGTCGCTCGAGCAGAAGGGCAACATTCCCAACGCGACCAACCTGCTCGGGAACAGCGTCAACGAGCGGGCTGCGGCCCGGAGCTGGTTCGTGCCGCAGGCGAAGCACTGGGTGGACGTCGAGAACGGCAACATCCTGAAGACGATGCTTGCGCAGATCCTCACGGGGCAGCTGACCGTCAAGCAGGCCGCCACCGTGGCGAGCCAGAACATCGCGCAAACGCTCAACGAGTCGTAGCGCGCTGAGCGGCAGGGCGCCCACCGCGCTTGAAGCCGCCGCCGCGACCGCCCCCGGGTGGCCGCGGCGGCGGCGCCTCACGCGCCGGCGCCTCGCCGGCGCCTCGGTGCCGTACCTCCTCGTCGCACCCGTCGTCGTCGTGATGGGTGCGATCCTCGGCTACCCGATCTACAACCTCGTCCGGCTCTCGCTCCAGAAGTACGGACTCACCGAGCTGATCCAGCACCACGGCACCGAAGTCGGGCTGCACAACTTCGGCACCGTCCTTCACGACCAGGTCTTCTGGCACACGCTCCTGCGGACGATCGTCTTCACGGTGGCGAACGTCGGCCTGACGATGGTGATCGGCACGCTGATGGCGCTCCTGCTCGTCCGCGTCTCGACGTGGGTGCGCATCCTCCTGACCGCCGGGCTCGTGCTCGTGTGGTCGATGCCGCCGGTGGTCGCGGTGCAGGTGTGGAACTGGATGACGAACTCCCAGAACGGCGTCCTCAACTATGTGCTGACCGAGCTCCACTTCGGGAACTTCTTCCAGCACAACTGGTTCGTGACACCGTTCTCGCAGCTCGCGATGGTGACGACGCTCGTCGTCTGGGGCGCGCTGCCGTTCGTCGCGATCACCGTCTACGCTGCGCTCTCGCAGGTGCCGCACGACCTCGTCGAGGCGGCCCAGATCGACGGCGCCCGCTCCTGGCGCATCTTCCGCGACGTGACGATGCCGGTTATCGCGCCGGTCCTCCTCATCCTGACGAGCCTCTCGATCCTCTGGGACTTCGGGGTCTTCACGCAGGCGTGGCTGCTGATCGGGCCCGGCCATATCGTCCCGTCGAACTTCCTGATGGGCATCTACCTGTACGAGGAGGGTTACGTGCGCACCGACTTCGGTCGCGGCGCCGCCATCTCGATCCTCATGCTCGTGATGGTCGCCGCGATGAGCGTCGTCTACGTGCGACGGATGCTGCGGATCGGTGAGGTCGAATGAGCCCGCGCACCGCCCGCAGGCTCGGCTGGAACGCAGTCGGCATCGTCGTCTTCGTCACGATGGTATTCCCGGTCTTCTGGATGATCTCGACAGCGTTCAAGACCGACGATCAGCTCAACTCGGTGACGCCGACGTGGGTCCCGACCCATCCGACGCTGCGGCACTTCCGCGACGCGCTCGCCAGACCGTATTTCTGGACGGACGTCAAGAACAGCCTGATCGTCGTGCTCGTCACCGTCCTGATCGCGATGGCGCTCGCGTTCTTCGCCGCGGTCGCGCTCTCGAAATACCGCTTCACCGGGCGGAAGCTCTTCATCGTGCTGATGATCGGGATCCAGATGCTCCCGGCCACGGGCCTGATCATCCCGCTCTACGTCGTGCTCGCCCGCTACCACGAGGTGAACGCGCTCACGGGCGTGATCCTCGTCTACCTGACGTTCGCGCTGCCGTTCTCGGTCTGGACGCTGCGGGGCTTCATCATCGGCATCCCGAAGGACCTCGAGGAGGCGGCGATGGTGGACGGGAGCACGAGACTCGGCGCGTTCATGCGGATACTGTTTCCGCTCGTCGCGCCCGGGCTCGTCGCGACCTCCGTCTTCGCCTTCATCACGAGCTGGAACGAGTACATCTGGGCACGCACGCTCCTGAACGACAGCTCGAAGCAGACGATCACCGTCTGGCTCTCGTACTTCCTGGGCACGAGCCGCAGCACGGACTGGGGTGCGCTGATGGCCGCGTCGACGCTGACCGCGATCCCGGTCGTCATCTTCTTCCTGCTCGTGCAGCGGCGGATCGCGTTCGGCCTGACAGCGGGCGCAGTGCGCGGCTAGGACCTGTTCCGAGGTCGGGAAAAGTGGTATTGACCACATGGGATCGGTGTGAAAGGATGCTGGCGGGCGGCCGGATCGGCGTCCGGCCCCCTGTGAGGAGAGCGACCTGGATCTGACCCTCCATCCGCGCGACCCGGCCGCGGCCGACGACACGGCGGCCGGGTCGCAGGTCGCTCGGCCGCCGGCAAGAGGCGGTGCGCGATGAGCGCCGGCTGCTCGTACTTCGGCGTCCGCATCGTCCGCCACGTCCGGCGTGACATGGCCGACCTCGTCGCGCGCGGCTATACGGGCGTCTTGCACACGTTCTCCGAGAACGACCTCGCGTACTACCGCGGCACGATGCGCGAGATCGTCGAGGCCTCGCATGCAGCCGGTCTGACCGTGCAGCTCGGGCCGTGGGGGCTGGGCCGCACCTTCGGCGGCGAGGCCGAGAGCCGCTTCGTCGCGTTCCATCCGGAGGAGTGCCAGGTGCTCGACGACGGCAGGCGAGTCGCCGCGGCGTGCCTGAACAGCCCCGCGTACCGGAGCTTCTGCAACGAATGGGCCGACGCAGCGCTCGAAGCGGGGACGGACTCCGTCTTCTGGGACGAGCCGGCGTGGGTCGTGCCTGCGCATGTCGGGGTCGACGACCAGTCGCGCTGGAGCTGCCGCTGCGATCACTGCGCGGAGCGCTTCGGCGGGCCGCTGCCGACAGAGCTGACCCCGGAAGTGCAGGCGTTCCGCGAGGCGTCGGTGGTCGACTTCCTGCGCGAGGCGCTCGCGCACGTCGCCGGGCGTGGCGGCCGCAGCACGGTCTGCCTGTTGCCGGCGACCGAGGGGACGCTCGGGGTCTCGGACTGGAACATGGTCGCGTCGCTGCCCGGGCTGACGACCTTCGCGACCGATCCGTACTGGAAGCATTGGGGCGAGGCAGCGGGGCCGTTCGTGCGCCGCTTCTCGCGGCTCCTGCGCGAGACGTGCGAGCGGCACGGCGTCGGCGCGCAGCTCTGGGTACCGGGCTTCGGGCTGACGCGCGAGGAGATTCCCGAGCTCGAGGACGCGATCGCGGCGGCCCGTGAGGCGGGCGTCGACGATCTCTGGACGTGGGGCTACGAGGCCTGCTCGTACATGACGAGCCTCGCCACTCCGGATTCGCCGCTCGTCTGGGAGGCGGTGAGCGCCGCGCTGACCCGGCGACCGCAGTCTCCGACCGAGGCTTCCGCCGGGCGGTTCGCCGATCTCGAGGCGCGGTCGACGCGCGAGCTCGTCTCCCTGCTGAACGAGGAGGACGCGACCGTCGCCGGGGCGGTCGGAGAGGCCGGCGACGAGCTCGCGGCGGCGATCGACGCAATCGCCGGCCGTCTCGCCGCCGGCGACGGGCGGCTCGTGTACGTCGGCGCCGGAACCTCCGGCCGGCTGGCCGCGCTCGATGCGGCGGAGTGCGCGCCGACGTTCGGCTCCGCGCCCGAGGTCGTGGCGGTGTTCGTCGACGGCTTCGACGCCGAGGACGACCGGGCCCGCGGCGCCTCGGACCTACGCGCCCTGGGGATCGGCCCGGACGACGCCGTCGTCGCCGTCAGCGCGAGCGGCGCGACGCCGTACACGGTCGCCGCCCTCGAAGCCGCGGCGGACGCAGGCGCATTGTGCGTCGCCGTCGTGTGCGCGCGCGGCAGCGCGCTCGCCGCGGTTGCAGAGCACGAGGTCGCGGTCGTCGTCGGACCCGAGGCGATCGCCGGCTCGACCCGCCTCAAGGCCGGCACCGCCCAGAAGCTCGTGCTGAACGCGATCTCGACCGTGACGATGGTTCGTCTCGGCCGGACGTATGCCGGTCTGATGGTCGGCGTCACGCCCGGCAACGACAAGCTGCGCGCACGTGTGCGCCGCAACCTCGTGCTCGCCAGCGGCGCGGCCGAGGGCGACGTCGACGCGGCGCTCGACGCGGCCGGCGGAGATGCGCGCGTCGCGCTCGTCTCGCTGCTCGCCGGTGTCGACCCGTCGACGGCGCGCGAGCGGCTCGAAGGCGCGGGCGGGTCCGTGCGCCTCGCGCTCGGGAGCACGCCGTGAGGCTCGGGGTCGAAGCGGCGCTCGTCGACGGCGAGCTCGTCCTCGGCGACGTCGAGGTGGACGACGGGCTGATCGTCGCCGTCGGCCTCGGCGGCGGCGAGCGCGGCCGCGTCGCCGTCCCCGGCTTCGTCGACCTGCAGGTGAACGGCTTCGCCGGAGTCGACTTCCTCGCCGCGTCGACCGAGGACTACGCGCGCGCCGGCGACGCCCTTCTGCTCACCGGCGTGACGTCGTACCAGCCGACGTTCATCACCGCCGCCGAGAGTGCCCTGCTCGAAGCGCTGCGCGGCATGCCGGAGAACGGCGGGCGGCCGCGCATCATCGGCGCACACGTCGAGGGGCCGTTCCTGTCGGAGGAGCGGCTCGGCACCCACCCGCGCGAGCATCGCCGCGACCCCGACCCGGCGCTGCTCGACCGGCTGCTCGACACCGGCCGCGTGACGGAGTTCACGCTCGCGCCGGAGCTGCCCGGCGCCGGCGCGCTGATCAGCAGGCTGCTCGAGCGCCGCGTCGTCGTCTCCGCCGGCCACACGAACGCGACGGCAGCGGAGGCGCACGAGGCGTTCGACCGCGGCGTCTCGACCGTCTCGCATCTCTTCAACGCGATGCGGCCCTTCCGCTCGCGCGACCCGGGGATCATCGGCGTCGCGCTCACACGGAAAGACGTCTTCGTGCAGCTGATCGTCGACGGCCATCACCTCGCGGACGAGACGGTGCTGCTCGTCTGGGCCGCGGCCGGCGGCCGTCTCGCGCTCGTCAGCGACGCGACGGCCGGTGCCGCGATCGGCGGCGGCACCTATCAGCTCGGCGACGTCGAGATCGAGGTCGCCGGCGGCGTGCCGATGCGCGAGGACGGCGTCCTCGCAGGGACCGTCCTGACGATGATCGACGCGGTGCGGAACCTGCACGCGCTCGGCATTCCGTTCGAGGACGCGGTGGGCGCGGCGACGGCGGTCCCGGCACGGATCCTCGGGTGCACCGACGCCGGTGTGCTCGTGCCGGGCGGCCGCGCCGACGTGGTCGTGCTCGACGACAGACTGGAGATCGTCAACGTCATCTGCGCCGGTGAGGCCAGTGTCGTGGCTTGACGCGGAGCTGCGCGAGCAGCCGCATGCGCTCGCCCGCCTGCTCGAGAGGCAGGGCCCGCACGCGGATGAGCTCGCGGTCGCGTTCAGGCGCGACGACATCCGCTACATCCTGATTGCCTCGCGAGGCAGCTCGTCGAACGCGGCGCGTTACGCGCAGTACCTGCTCGGCCGCGCCAACCGCGTGCCGGTGATGTTCGCGACGCCGTCGCTGTACACGATCTACGGCCAGCCGCCGCGGCTCGACGGCGCGATCGTCGTCGGCATCTCGCAGTCGGGGGCGTCCCCGGACGTCGGCTCGGTGCTCGCGGAGGCGCGCCGGCAGGGCCGCCCGACGCTCGCGCTCACGAACGACCCGGCGTCGCCTCTCGCCCAGGAGGCGGACGCGGTGCTGCCCCTCGAGGCGGGCGAGGAGCGCGCGGTCGCTGCCACGAAGACGTTCCTCAACTCGCTCGGCGCGGTCGCTCTCCTCTTCGCCGCGATCGGCGACGACGACGTTGCGCGGGCCGAGCTCGCCCGGATGCCGGAGGCGCTCGAGGCGCAGATCGCGCTCTCGTTCGAGAAGGCGCCGAGGCTCGAGGAGTACGTGTACGGAGCGGGGGCGACGGTGGTCGCCCGCGGCGTCAACTACTGCACGGCGTACGAGGTCGCACTGAAGATCCGCGAGCTGTCGGGCCTCGTCGTCGAGGCGTACTCGCCGGCCGACCTCATGCACGGCCCGATTGCGGCGATCAGGCCGGGCTGGCCCGTGGTCGTGATCGCGCCGACGGGGCCGGCGCTCCAGAGCGTCGCCGACCTGCTGCCCACGCTCGAGGAACGGGGCGCCCGTCTGCTCGTCGTCTCCGACGTGCCCGGGCTGGTCGAGCGCGCGCACACGCCGCTGCCGCTCGTACCCGGTGTCCCGGAGTGGCTGAGCCCGCTCGCAGCCGTCATTCCCGGCCAGGTCACCGCGATGCGGCTCGCCGAGCTGCGCGGCGTCGACGTCGACGCGCCCCTCGGCCTGCGGAAGATCACGCTCACGACGTAGCAAGCAGGTTCGAACCTGGTTGCTGCCCTCAAGCCCTCCGCAGCAGGACCATGTCCTGCGTCGGATTCCCTTTCGCACCCTCCGGCTCGAGCTCGAGGAGCTCGAAGCCCTGCGCGAACGTCTCGCGCAGGTAGGGCTCCGGGTGGTAGGCGCTGCAAAGGTTCGACCCGGCGACGGCGCCCCAGCGGACGACGAGCTCGCCCCGTTCGAACCGCTCGCGTTCCCCGTCGTCGAGCTTGGGCAGGTACGAACGGCCGTGCGTCGTGACGAGCAGGAAGCCGCCCGGGCGGAGGATGCGGCGAAGCTCGTCGCGCCAGGCGAGCTGGAGCTCGGCGGTGAGGTGCGTGAAGACCGAGAGCGCGTAGACGAGGCCGAAGCTCTCGTCGCCGCATGCGAGCGGCGGCGCGAGGCCGTTCTGCTCGAAGCGTGCGAACGGGAGGTTGCTCCGGCACCAGGCGACCGCCGCGCCGTCGAGGTCGCTCCCGGTCACGGTTCCGGCGAAGCCGCTCCAGTAGCGGGTGACGCGCCCGCAGCCGCAACCGAAGTCGAGCACCGAGTCGAGCCCGCCGAGCGGCACGTGCGCTGCGATTGCGTCGTAGGCGGCGCGGCCGCTACGAACGAACCAGTCCGCGTCGGCGGTGCCCGCGACGCGCACCATCAGACGGCGCGGCGGCAGCGGCGTCCCGTCGGCGAGCGCCGCACGGCCGGGCCGGAGCGCGACGAGCCGCTCGTACGCATGGAAGGCCGGCCCGATCAGGCCGGTGCGCTCGAGCAGGCGGAGGAGCCGTCTTCTCACTGGCGTGACGGTATAGCGTCGGCCCGTGGACGACGCGAAGCGCGTCGCGCTCATGCGGGCGAAGGCGCGGCTCGACCGGCTCGACCTCTACCCGCGCCCCGTGTCGCTGCGCGGCGTTCGCATCTGGATCGCGCCGCGCCTCTTCCGTCTGCCCTGGTTCCGCCGCTTCGACGGCTACTCCGCGCACTGGACGATCCTGCTCCGCTCGCGGGCGCTCCTCGCCGACGAGGAGCTCGTGGCGCACGAGCTCTGTCACGTCTGGCAGATGCAGCACCGGCCTCTGCGGATGCCGCTCTCCTACGTGCTCCGCGGCTACGAGGGCAACCCGTACGAGCTGGAGGCGCGGGAGGCCGCCCGCGGTCTCCTACACTGACACCATGGCGCAGGCGCCTGCCCTTCCGACCGGCTTCGAGCTTCCGCTCGAGCCGCGGCTGCCCCGGCTCGGCGCCGTCGACGCGGTCGCGCTCGAGGAGCGCGCCGCCTCGCTCGCCAAGCGCTCGATCAAGAAGGACGCGAAGGTCTTCGCTCTCGAGCTCGCGATCCGGACGACCGACCTGACGACGCTCGAGGGGGCGGACACGCCGGGCAAGGTCGCGGCGCTCTCCTCGAAGGCGCTGCGGCCGGACCCGAGCGACTCGTCGCTTCCCTCGTGCGCCGCGATCTGCGTCTACCCGAACCTCGTGCCGACCGCCCGCGAGCGCCTGCACGGCTCGAGCGTCAAAGTGGCCGCGGTCGCGACGGGTTTCCCGTCCGGCCAGTACCCGACCGCGATCAAGGTCGCGGACGTGCGCAGCGCGGTCGAGCTCGGCGCCGACGAGATCGACATGGTGATCGACCGCGGCGCCTTCCTCTCCGGCCGCTACGCGAAGGTCTACGACGAGATCGTCCAGGTGAAGGAGGCCTGCGGCGAGGCGCACCTGAAGGTGATCCTCGAGACGGGCGAGCTCGGCACATACGACAACGTGCGGCGCGCGACGTTGCTCGCGATCGCCGGAGGCGCCGACTTCGTCAAGACGTCCACCGGCAAGATCAATCCGTCCGCGACGCTTCCGGTCGCGCTCTGCATGCTCGAGGCGGTGCGCGACGTGCACGAGGAGACCGGTCGCCGCATCGGCTTCAAGGCGGCGGGCGGAATCCGCCAGGCGAAACAGGCGGTGCAGCATCTCGTGCTCGTGCACGAGACGCTCGGCCCTGACTGGCTGACGCCCGATCTCTACCGCCTCGGCGCCTCGTCGCTGCTGAACGACATCCTGATGCAGCTGCGCAAGGAGAGGACAGGCGCGTACCAGAGCTCCGACTACTTCACCCTTGACTGACATCGAAAAGAAAGAGGACCGCGCTCCCGTCCCGAAGGACTGGACGTACGCTCCTGCCCCGGAGTCCCGCGACGTCGTGCGCATCGCCGAGCGCTACGGCCACTTCGTCGGCGGCGAATGGCTCGAGGCTGCGGAGACGTACGAGACGATCTCGCCGTCGAGCGAGGAGCCACTCGCGCAGGTGGGGCAGGGGACGCTGCAGGACGTCGATCGCGCCGTCGGCGAGGCCCGCGGCGCGTTCGCGAACGGCTGGTCGGCGCTACCCGGGTCCGAGCGCGCGAAATTCCTGTTCCGCATCGCCCGCATCCTCCAGGAGCGCTCCCGCGAGTTCGCCGTGCTCGAGTCGCTCAACGGCGGCAAGCCGATCAAGGAGTCGCGCGACGTCGATCTCCCGCTCGCGGCCGCACACTTCTTCTACTACGCCGGCTGGGCGGACAAGCTCGAGTACGCGTTCCCGAACCGGCGCCCGCGGCCGGTCGGCGTCGCGGGCCAGATCATCCCGTGGAACTTCCCCCTGCTGATGCTCTCGTGGAAGATCGCGCCGGCGCTCGCCTGCGGCAACACCGTGGTGCTGAAGCCGGCCGAGACGACACCGCTGACCGCGCTCCTCTTCTGCGACGTCCTGCGCCAGGCGGAGCTGCCGCCGGGCGTCGTCAACATCGTCACCGGCGACGGCCGCACGGGCGCGGCGATCGTCGACCACCCCGACGTCGACAAGATCGCGTTCACCGGCTCGACCGAGGTCGGCAAGGCGATCCAGCGGCAGCTCGCCGGCAGCGGCAAGAAGCTGACGCTCGAGCTGGGCGGCAAGGCCGCGAACATCGTCTTCGACGACTGCGCGCTCGACCAGGCGGTCGAGGGGATCGTCAACGGCATCTACTTCAACCAGGGCCACGTGTGCTGCGCAGGCTCGCGTCTCTTCGTGCAGGAGTCGATCTACGAGCCGCTCGTCGAGAAGCTGAAACGGCGCCTGACGACGCTGCGCGTCGGCGACCCACTCGACAAGAACACGGACGTCGGCGCGATCAACTCCGCGATGCAGCTCGAGAAGATCCGGGAGCTCGTGGCGGCGGGCGAGGAGGAGGGCGCGGAGATCTACCAGCCGCCGTGCCGCTTGCCGGAGAAGGGCTACTGGTTCGCGCCGACTGTCTTCACGAACGTCGCGCAGAGCTACCGGATCGCGCAGGAGGAGATCTTCGGGCCGGTGCTCTCGGTGCTGACCTTCCGCACGCCCGAGGAGGCCGTGGAGAAGGCGAACAACACCCCGTACGGGCTCAGCGCCGGCGTCTGGACGGAGAAGGGGTCGCGCATCCTCTGGATGGCGCAGCAGCTGAGAGCCGGCGTCGTCTGGGCGAACACGTACAACCGCTTCGACCCCGCCTCGCCGTTCGGCGGCTACAAGGAGTCCGGCTTCGGCCGGGAGGGCGGCCGCCATGGCCTCGAGCCGTACCTGAGGTTCGACGCATGAGCCGGCATCTCTCCCGAGGGCCTGCAAGTAACAACTTGTTACTTGCCCGGGAATGCTCGGACTCAAGCGGCCGCCCGGCCGAAACGGTCGCAAGTTGCAAGTTGTTACAAGCAGGGAGAAGCCTGTGAGCGGACGGCTGCCGGTCAAGAAGACCTACAAGCTCTTCATCGGCGGCGCCTTCCCGCGCAGCGAGTCGGGGCGCACGTACGAGGCCGAGGGCCAGAACGTCGCCCGTGCCTCGCGCAAGGACGCGCGCGACGCCGTGCGCGCCGCACGCGCCGCGCAGCCTGGCTGGGCGGCTGCCACTGCGTACAACCGCGGCCAGGTGCTGTACCGGCTCGCCGAGATGGTCGAGGCGCGCGTGCCGGAGTTCGCCGAGCTGTGCGGCGGCCGCGCCGAGGTCGAGCAGGCGGTCGACCGGATCGTCTGGTACGCCGGTTGGGCGGACAAGCTGCCGCAGGTGCTCGGCGGTGCGAATCCCGTCGCGGGGCCGTACTTCGACTTCACGATCCCGGAGCCGACCGGGGTCGTCGCCGTGCTCGCGCCGGACGAGCCGCCGCTGCTCGGGCTCGTCACCCGCGTGCTGCCGCCGCTCGTGGGCGGGAACGCCGTCGTCGCCGTCGCCTCCGAGGCGCGGCCGCTCGCGGCGATCGAGCTCGCCGAGGCCGTGGCGACGAGCGATGTCCCCGGCGGCGTCCTCAACCTGCTGACCGGCTTCCGCAGCGAGCTCGCGCCGATCCTCGCGGCGCACATGGACGTGAACGCGCTCGACGTCTGCGGCGCGAACGGCGACACGGCCGAGCTCGAGCGGCTCGCCGCCGAGAACGTGAAGCGCGTCGTCCACGGCCGCAGCGACGTCCAGAGCCCCTGGGAGATCGCGAGCTTCCTCGAGCTGAAGACGGTCTGGCACCCGATCGGCCGTTAACACTCCGCGAGGCTCGAACGGCGCTACGCTTCCCCGCTATGAGGGCGACGATGGTCGCGGCGCTGGCCGCGCTGGCGCTCGCGGCTCCGGCAGCGTCGGCCGCTCCGGGCGGCACGAAGGCCGGCTGCCCGGCCGCGTGGCTCCCCGGCTGGCAGCGTCTCGCCGACAAGATCGACGCGCCTGTGTACTGCCCGACGTGGATGCCGAACCCGCTCGACGCGCAGATCGGCGGCCAGTACGAGGACATCTACTCGATCTCCAAGGACCGCAGCTATCTCGTCAGCTTCCTCGAGCACGGTGACCTCGACAGCGGCGACGTGCACGTCAACTTCCGCGGCTATCCGGGCCGAACGACGATCCCGAAGTGCCAGACGATCGCGCTCGAGGGAGCGAAGACGATCCACGGCGTCACCAACTGCTTCGCCGATCCCGCCGGAGTGAAGAAGGCGCCGGGGATCACGGCGACCGTGTACCGCGTCAACCAGGACGCCGACCAGTGGCACATCCTGCTCGCCTGGCGTTACAACCACTCGCTCTACACGGTCAGCGAGCACGTGATCCCGCCGTACACCTACGCGCAGGTGGTCAGGAACCTCGGAGTGCTGCTGAAGAGCCTCGTGCTCGTGCGCCCGCAGGGCTGATGCGACTCTCGCGGCGTCGTTTCCTCGGGGGTGCGGCCGCCGCCGCGCTCGGCGGCGCCGGCGTCTACGAGCTCGTGGACAAGCTGTCGCCGGCGCCGCACCGCACCGTCGCGGAACCGGCGGGGATGCCCGCCGAGCAGCACGTGATCGACCTCGGCACGGTCGAGAGCGAGGGAGTCGAGGTGGTCGTGCCGCCGCTGCACAGCGCGGTCGTGACCGCGACGCTCGACGTCTCGAAGCCGGCCGGCGCGCAGCGGGAGCTCGAGAACGCGCTGCGCGAGCTCGACGCGCGCTTCGCGCTCGACCCGGCCGGGCTCGTCGTCACCGTCGCGTGGGGCCTCCCGTACTTCGACCGCTACGTGCCGGCGCAGGCGAAGCTGCACCTGCCGTACGACCGCCGCGCGCGGAAGCCGGCGCTGTTGCCGACGCGCACGTTTCCGAGCGACCCGCAGGGGACGCTCCTCGAGGAGAACGACGTCGCCGTGCTCTTCCGCTCCGACCGGCTCGACCACATCGAGTTCGCGCGCAACGCACTCTTCGAGAAGCTCTCGCTCTTTCGTGCGACGAGCATCCGCCGCGGCTTTGCGGGCGGCGGCTTCCACGGCGGACGGAGCCTGCCGCAGAAGCTCGCAGTGGCCGCCGGCGTCCCCGGGGCCGACCTGATCCCGGAGGGCTCCGAGCTGTTCCTCGGCTTCACCTCGACGCAGAAGGCGGGCCTCGGGCCGCGGCTGATCGCGAACCACGAGACGCTCGGCTACGTCGACCTCCGCTCCGGCTACTTCCGCAACGGCACGCACATGCACCTCTCGCACATCGCCGAGGACCTCGAGGCCTGGTACCTCAACTTCGACTTCGACGAGCGCGTGCTCACCGCCTTTCGGCCCGGGATGACACAGGTGCGCCAGGGGACGCAGACGGTCGCGCAGGGGCCCGGGCAGGTGTCGTCGCAGCGTTTGCTCGAGCGCCAGTTCAAGCAGACGGGACGGTTCGGGCACAGCGCCTCGATCCAGGCGGCCTCGCGGCTCCTGCACGACACGGTCGGCGAGGACGGGACGGTGTATCCGAAGGGGACGGCGGTGCCGCAGCGCGCCGACTTCAATACGCTCGACAATCCGTTCGCATGGACGGTCGACCCGAAGCGGGACCAGTGGAGCGACCAGCCCGCCGCCGGCGTGCACTTCGTCGTGTTCAACCCGTCGAGCGACGACTTCGAGCGCAACCGGCTTGCGATGGACGGCGTGCTGCCGGACGGAACGAAGCTCTCGGTGCCGCCGCGCACGCGCGCGCAGGGGTTCAACTCGATCCTCACGACGACGCACCGCCAGAACTTCCTCGTGCCGCCGCGCCGGCACCGCTCGTTCCCGCTCGTCGAGCTGTGACGCCGGGCGGCTGCTAGCGCTTCCGCCGCGGCGGCGGGTGGGGAGGGGGCGGCTTGTGGTGCGGCCGCGGAGGCCGCGGAGGCGGCGCGGTGCCGCTGAGCGCGGCCTCGATGCGCTCGAGCGACCGCGCGAGCGCATCTGCCTCCGGCGGCGGCAGCTCGGCGAGAAGCGCCGCCAGCCGCGCGCGCAGAACCGCTTCGGCGGATCGGAGTGCATGGCGGCCGGCCCCGGTCAGCGCCAGCGGCTGCCGGCGGCGGTCGTTCGAGGCCGGCAGGCGCTGCACGAGTCCGGCTGACTCGAGCGTGGCCAGCAGCTGCGAGACCGCCGCTGGCGAGACGGCCGCCCGCCGCGCGAGCTCGGCCCCGACGACCTCGCCGGCACCGACCGCCTGCAGGATCAGGTACTGCGCGAGCGTCAGCGGCGGCTCGTGCCCCGCGAGCAGGCGTTCGATCCAGCGGCTGACGAGCGGCGCAGCTCGGGCGAGCGCCGCCGCGGCCTCGCCGGTTCCTGCCTCGTGACGCGGACCGGCCATAGTTTAGTAAACTTAACTATTAAGCATGCTTGCCCACCAGATCCTAGCCGCCGCCGGCCAGGCCTGGCCCGCCTTCGCGCTCGTCGCGGGCTTGCTGCTGACCGGCGCCGTCATCGACGCCGACGGGCAGTTCGAGGCGGTCGGTGCCTACCTCGCTCGGGCCCCGCTGCCGCCGGGCGGCCTCCTGCTCGTGCTCCTCGCGCTCGTCGCGGGTGTGACGGCCGTGCTCAATCTCGACACTTCTGTCGTCTTTCTCACACCGGTGCTCGTGCACGCGGCCCGCCGCCGGGGGTTCGACGAGCGGCCGTTCGTGTACGGCTCGGTGTTCATGGCGAACGCCGCGTCGGTGCTGCTTCCGGGGTCGAACCTCACGAACCTCCTCGTGCTCGAGCCCAACCCGGTCGGAGGCGCCCGCTTCGGAGAGGCGATGCTGCCCGCGTGGGTCGTCGCCTGCGCGCTCACCGCCGGCTTCGTCGCGCTCGCCTTCCGGCTCGAGCACGGCGACCCGGGCGCCCGAGCGGCGCCGCCGCTGCGGCTGGGTGCCGGCACCGTGTCCGCGCTTGCCGCGGCCGTGCTCGTTCTCGTCCTGCGTGACCCCGCCCCGGAGGTGCTGCTGCTCGGGCTCGTCGCGGCCGCGGTGCGCCCGGGTTCGCCCGCGGCTCGACGTGCGCCCGCTCGGCCTGTTGTTCGCGCTTGCCGTCGCGCTCGGCGCGCTCGCGCGCGCATGGGGCGGGCCGGCGCGGCTGCTCGATGCGAGCGGCCGCTGGACGACCGCTGCGATCGGAGCGGTCGCGTCGGTGCTCGTGAACAACCTGCCTGCCGCCGTCCTCCTCTCCGCCCAGGCACCACCGCACCCGCGCGCGCTCCTGCTCGGTCTCGACCTCGGCCCGAACCTCGCCGCAACCGGGTCGCTCTCGGCGTTCCTCTGGCTTCGGGCCGCACATTCGGTCGGCGCGGAAGCGTCGCTCGCCGCCTACTCGCGGCTCGGGGCGCTTCTCGTCCCGCTCACGCTCGCAGGCGCGCTTGCATCGTCCGGTCGCATCCAGTGGTCTGACGATCAGCCGAAGAACGCCTGCGCGACCGCGTACCACTCGGGCGGCACGGTCTTCAGCTCCGCCGTCGCCTCCTCGAGCGAGACGGCGACGACGTCGTCGCCGCGGAGCGCAGCCATCATCCCGAACTCCCCTGCCTGCGCGAGCTCGGCCGCCTTGAGCCCGAAGCGGGTGGCGAGCACGCGGTCGCGGGCGGTGGGGGAGCCGCCGCGCTGGATGTGGCCGAGCACGGTGACGCGCGTCTCGAAGCCCGTGCGGCTCTCGATCTCGCGGCCGAGCGACTCGCCGACGCCGCCCAGGACGACGTGGCCGAACTGGTCGGTCGCGCGCGCCTCGCCGGCGACGAGCTTGCTCTCGCCGCTCTCGTACGTGAGCTCGTAGCCTTCGCTGACGACGACGATCGAGAAGCTCTTGCCGCGCGCGTGGCGGCGGCGCAGCTCCTCGCAGGCCGCCTCGACCGTCATCCGCTGCTCCGGGATGAGGATCACGTCCGCGCCGCCGGCGATCCCGCTCATCACGGCGATCCAGCCGGCATGGCGGCCCATCACCTCGACCACCATCACGCGGTTGTGCGACTCGGCGGTCGTGTGCAGCCGGTCGATCGCCTCGGTCGCGATCGAGACGGCGGTGTCGAAGCCGAAGGTGTAGTCGGTTCCGGAGAGGTCGTTGTCGATCGTCTTCGGGACGCCGACGACCGGGAACGCGTGCTCCTGAAACAGCTTCGCGGCGACGCCGAGCGTGTCCTCGCCGCCGATCGCGACGAGCGCATCGAGGCCGCGGTCGGAGAAGTTCTGGAGCACCTTCTCGACCCCGCCGTCCAGCTTGTACGGGTTCGTGCGGCTCGTGCCGATGATCGTGCCGCCGCGCGGCAGGATCCCCGAGACCTCCTTTGCGCCGAGATCCTCGAGATGAGACTCGACGAGGCCGCGCCAGCCCTCGAGCACGGCGACGCAGTCCCATCCGGCCGCGTCGGAGCTGCGCACGACCGCACGGATGACCGCGTTGAGGCCCGGGCAGTCACCGCCGCCGGTCAGGATGCCGATCGTCTTCGCCACAGCCCTAAGTCATACCGGCTCGGGCCACACGATGGAGGCGGTGATCCTCCGCAGCCCGCGACCGGGTCTCGTCCCGGCGGCGTCTACCATCCGCTCAGGCCGAAGTGGCGGAACTGGCAGACGCGCCGGACTCAAAATCCGGTGCCCCGTGAGGGGCGTGAGGGTTCGATCCCCTCCTTCGGCATCGCAAGGTTGCGGTCCGGCTACGAGTGCCGCACCGTCATGGACGGGTGTCCGAAGACGGGACGGTTGAGCCGCGAGGCCCAGCTCGCCTGGAGGCGTTCCTTCACCCGCCCGGTCGCGGTGGTGCCGCGAAGCTGACGCGCGAGCCGCTCCGCGGCGGCCTCGTGTGTGCGGCGGTCGAGACGCTCTTGCGTTTGGAACCGGATCGCGTCGAAGTTGTAGGCGTCCATGCGTGCCGCTCCTCTCAGGTCGTGTGCTTCGTACCGACAAGACGGAGGACGCGCGCGGATTCTTCCCTCGATCGAGGGAGCCGCCGCCCCAGGCGCCGACGAGCCGCGGATGCCACCTCCGGATCGCGTCGTCGAGCCGGGCTCGGCGGAGAGCCTTACGGGAGGGGACGCCACGCCGGAGTGCGCTCGTTCCACTCGAACGACGTGTAGCGCGAGGCGGCCCCGCCGCTGCGACTGATCACGTACAGGTCCGTGTCGTGGCCGAGGAACACCTCGCTCTCGAACGCGATCCACTTCCCGTCCGGCGACCAGGCGGGGGCGCTGTTGCTGTTCGAGGTCGTGTGGGTCAGGGCACGGACTGGGCCGCCGCGGGGCGAGACGAGGTAGATCTCGGTGTATTCGGTGCCGGGGACGTAGGCGACGAACGCGACCAGTGCGCCGTCGGGGGACCAGGCGGGCTGCACCTCTGCCCGTGCGTCGCGGGTCAGCCGGCGCTCCGTGCCCGTGCGGAGGTCGAGGACGTACAGGTCGTAGTTGCCGTTCCGCTGCGCGCTGTAGACGATCGAGCGCCCGTCGGGCGACCAGCTGGGGTGGTCGTTCCAGTCGCCGACGCTCGTGAGCGCCCGCTTGTTCGTCCCATCCGTGTTCATCTCCCAGATCTGCGCACCGAAGCTCTCGAACCGGACGAATGCGATGTGCTTCCCGTCCGGCGACCAGGCCGGAGCCCAATTGATGCCGCGCCCGTGCGTCAGGTTGCGGTCATGACGACCGTCGGCATCCGCGACGTAGATGTCCTGACTGCGGATGGAGCGGTTGCGAGCGAAGGCGATCTCCTTGCCGTCTGGAGACCACGCGGGATCGCTGTCCAGCGGCCCACTCGTCAGCAGCCGGTACGCCGGCGAGCTCACTGCGACCTCGGTCCGGGCGTTTCGGTCGCTCACGAACAGGAGGCGCGATCCGTCGTGTGAAACGTATGGATCCGAGTTCTCGGCCTCACCCGATGTGAGCTCCTTCAAGCCGGTGCCGTCGGCTCGGACGAAGAAGAGCTGTGGCACGGCCAGGCCGTTGCCTCTGAAGACCAGCCCGGTCGCCGCCCAGAACGGCTCCTCGTCGTCCGACTGCGGCGTGTTCGTCACGTCCCGCACTCCCGTGCCGTCGGCGTTCATCACGAAGATGTCGCCGACGCCGTTCGGGAACGCCGTGTACGCGATCCGGGTCCCGTCGGGTGACCAGCTCGGCTCGATCTCCCAGCCCGCTCCCGTGGTGAGCCGGGTCGGGTTCGTCCCGTCGGCGCCGATGGTGTAGATGTCGATGCCCTGGCCCGGCACGTTCGTCGCGTATGCGATCCGGGTCCCGTCGGGCGACCAGCGCGGCCACAGATCTGCGGCGGTGTCGTGGGTGATGTCGTGGGCGGTGCCCGACGCCAGGTCGAAGTCGACGATCGCAGCATGGCCGTCCGGGTACTCGTGCGTGAACGCGATCTGCTTCCCGTCCGGCGACCAGTCCGGGTAGCCCGAGAATCCGGACGTGAAACCCGCCTCGGAGACGATGTCCCGGGCGCCGCTTCCGTCGAGGCGGCTGACCACGATGGCCCAGCCCGAGCCGTGCCGGCGCGCAAACGCGATCTGCGTGCCGTCGGGCGACAGTGCGGGCCACCTGCTGCCGACGAGGTCGTTCGTGAGGCGCTGCGGCGCCGTCCCATCCGCACGCGCGATGTACACCTCGCTCGCGTGGAGCTCGCTCACGAATGCGATCGGCCCGTTGGTGACGTGAATCGCCGCTTCCGAGGACGCCTCTGACCCTGGAACCGACACCGCGGCGAGGACGGCGATTTGCAGGTAAAGAGCTCGGCGGAGGCGCCGGCCGGAGATGTTGCGGGGTGTGGTGGCTTCGACGATTCCTCCTAGACTATTGTCATAGCCGGTCGCGCCGCACAGCTTCTTCACTCGTTCGTCGCGCTCGGGGCGGCGAGTGTCGCAGTCGCGAGCTCGAGCCCGGCGGTCGCGTATCCGCCGGCGGCGCTCGTCGTCGGGGCACAGGGGGCGAACTTCGCCGTCGAGGACCAGGAGCTCGACGTCACCCTCGACCTGACGGGCGAGACGAGCCCGCTCGGGCAGCTCGCACTCGTCGCCCCGGCACACTTCCCGCTGGATCCGAGCCGCGATCCCGGCGACCCCGTCGGAACGGCGTACGTGTTCGTGCGGACTGCGTCCGGCGCCCTCGACGTGTACACGGGCCCGATCGCGGCCGAACCGCTCGACTCGACCCACAGCGGAGCGTGCGGCAGCCCCTATCACAGCGCCATCTGGTCGATGCAGCTGCGAAGCGGCAAGCAGGAGCTCGACCTGCCGTTGTTCGTCGGCGCGCCGGCCTCGGCCGTGGGGGCCAACGGTGTCGAGCTCGACCTCTGCCCCGATGTCACGGGACCCTCGATCGTCGCAATCGTCCTCTCGCTCAGCGGGCTCGACGCCCCGAAGTCCCCGGGCGACTACGTGTGGCGGGCGGACGTGACGCCGTTGTCGCCCGACGGAACCCTCACGCTCGCGAGCGCGTACGAGCTACAGGCGGTCGTGGCCGTGCCGCACGTCCTCACGCTGCGGGCCGCCTATGACCCCGCGAAGCGCCGTGCGCGACTGTCCGGCACGCTGCGCCTGCACGGGCGCCCACAGGCCGGCGCGAGGATCGTCATCACGCGGCTCGATCGAACCATAACCCCGCACGGCCCCGTGTTTCGCGACGCGCCGGTCGCCGTTGCCCGGACGGATCGTTCGGGCAAGTACGCCGTCAGCGTTCAGGTGCGACGCACCCAAGGGTTCGTCGCCGCGACGTTGCCGACCTCGTCGGCGTGCCCGGTCGCGTCCGCTCCGCCCGCCGGCTGCGTGAGCCTCACGCGGGCCGGCGCCGAGAGCGAGCCGCTCACGGTGAGCGTCCCGTGACTCCAGAGGCTGTCGCCGAGATCGGGACTGCCTAGCGCGGCGCGCCCAGCTGTACCTGCACGAGGCGATGCGCGGAGACGCTCGAGAGGAAGCTGTCGCCCGGCTTCCGGGCTCGGATGTAGAGAACGAGCGTGTTGCCCTTGCCGAGCGGCAGCTTCGGCGTCGGGCGGAGCGTGACGACCGCATAGCCGCCGGCGCCCGTCGCGACCTCGGAGGCGTTCGCGACCCAGCCGCTCGGGATCCCCATCACGCGGACGCGCGCGTCGCGGACGAGATAGCCGCGCGTGTCCGTGACGCGGATGCGGGCCGCGAACGGGCGGCGCGTGCGGATGGGGTGGCGGGAGAAGGCGACGGCGGAGATGGCGATGCGGTTCGGGGCCGAGACGCTGCTCGCAGGGATCGACAGCTTGCCGCCGGGCAGCCGGATGGCGCCGGCCGGTTCGCTCGTGACGACCGGTGTCCGGGCGGAGACGACGACGGACGATCCGGCCGAGTTCGAGCCCTTGACGACGAGCTCGAGGGTCGAGCCTGCGTCGGCGGATGTGAGCTTGTACGTCTGCGCAGATGCGCCCGCGATCGTCTGGCAGTGGCCGCCCGAGCTGTCGCACCGTTCCCACGTGAGGCTGTACGAGATCGGGGAGGTGCCGCTCCAGCTGCCGATCGAACCCACGACGGTGCTCCCCACGCGTGCGCTCGGGACGCTGATGCTCGGCCTCGTGAGGTTGACCGGGACGACGGCCTGAAACACCGCCGCCGTGGCGTTGGAGGCGGTGCTCGCCGATCCGGCGCTGTTCTTGGCGGTGACGGTCGCGCGCAGGCGGTAGCCGACGTCGGCGGCGACGGGCGCGTACGACGATTTCGTCGCGCCGCTGATGTTCGTGCAGGTGCCGGAGCTGGTGCAGCGCTGCCATTGATACGTGTAGGTGAGCGGCGTCGTCCCCTTCCAGCCGCCGTTGTCGACCGTGAGGGTCTGTCCCACCTGCGCCGTGCCGTGTGGATCGGGCTGCTTGGTGACGCTCGGCGGCGTCTCGACGGCGGCGACGGCGGCGGTCAGGTTGGAGGCGGTGCTCGCCGATCCGGCATCGTTCTTGGCGGTGACGGTCGCGCGTAGGCGGTAGCCGACGTCGGCGGCGACGGGCACGTACGACGATTTCGTCGCGCCGCTGATGTTCGTGCAGGTGCCGGAGCTGGTGCAGCGCTGCCATTGATAGGTGTAGGTGAGCGGCGTCGTCCCCTTCCAGCTGCCGTTGTCGACGGTGAGGGTCTGTCCCACCTGCGCCGTCCCGTGTGGATCGGGCTGCGTCGTCACGCTCGGAGGTGTGTCCGCGGCGGCCACTGTGCCCGTCGGGCTCGAGGCCGCCGACGAGCTGCCGGCCGAGTTGGCCGCGGCCACGACGATGCGGAGGGTGCTCCCGACGTCCGAGGACGTGACCGGATACGTCTGTGCGGTCGCCCCGGTGATGTCGGCGCAGCTCCCGCCCGAGCCGCTGCACCGCTGCCACGTGAACGTGTAGCTGATCGGCGCGTCGCCGCTCCAGCTCCCCGTCGACGCCGTCAACGTCTGTCCCTGTTGCGCCGACCCCGTCACCGTCGGCGGCGACGTGTTCACGGGAGGCGCGGCGTCCGTTCGCGCCGTCGAGGCACCGGCGACCCCCGGTGCTGCGCCTGCGAGTGTGGAGAGCGCGAAGGCCGTCACGGCCAGACACACGAATCGGCTCACGACGAGCTCATTACACCGCCGCCGGGATACGCGGGCGTATGGGGCCGGTAAAGGCTCGGTAAAGCCCGGCGGGCCCCGTTCAGGCGGCGACGAGGAACGCGCAGGGCAGCGCGTGCCCGGGCAGCGGCGCCGGCGCGACCCGGGTCACGACCTGCGGACCCTCCGCGCCCGAAGCCACGATGCGAGCTCCCGGCAGCGGCGGCGGGCCGTCGAGCTCGACGAGCGCGTATCCGTCCGCGCCGCGGAAGAAGAGCAGGTGCCGCTCGCTCGACGCCCACGGCTGCTCGCGCACGAGCTCTTCGAGCGCACGGATGCGGTCGTCACGCTCGCTCACGGCAGCCTGCAGCTCGTTCCTGCCCGCCACCTCGACGACGAGCGCGTCCTCGAGCTCCGCGATCCGGTTCGTGAATGCCTCCGCGTCGACGGGGAACGACGCGGCCGGGTGCTGTTCCGTTCGGGCCTCGACGAGCTCGGCCTCGAGC
>Ga0187779_10000269_pt1 | contig 36279 bp, 28 predicted proteins | sample 1015_Q2_SP10_10__FD_132435 | JGI IMG/M metagenome (GOLD analysis project Ga0187779, IMG submission 132435) | Tropical peat soil microbial communities from peatlands in Department of Meta, Colombia - 1015_Q2_SP10_10_MG | ecosystem: Environmental > Terrestrial > Soil > Wetlands > Peat | place... | reverse complement strand
GGGCTCATAACCCGGAGGTCGTCGGTTCAAATCCGACCCCCGCAACCATCTCAAGATTGCTTTGGGCCGTGCTCGTAAGCGGCCCTTTTTCTTTGCCTAAGAGACTCCATTCCCCTGACGCAACGTAGCAGCGCTTGCCCTCTACCTCCGCGGGCCTCATTACGATCCTATCGATGTGGCGAGACAATTCTGCGCGTGCAGCGCCAACATCCGCATACAACAACCTTCTTACGTTCGCCAGACGGGAGTGCACAAACTCCCGCAGGTTCGCGACATGGCCTTCAACTGATTCAAGTCCCGAGCCAAGAACCTGCTCGGTGATTCGTGAAAGTTCACTCTCCCGCTTGGCGATTTCGGCCATGACCGCCGGCGAGTGCACGCCTGTCGCGAGGCCCGCCGTGAGCCTCTGAATTTCCGCTTCCAGTTCGCGTTTTCGTTGTCTCAAAGCGTCTCTTTGACCGAGGACATTTTGTAGTTCCCGTTTGAGGGCATCTTCGAATTGCCGCAATGCATAATCAACAGCCTCCGGCTGGAGCACTCGCCGCTGCAATTCCGCCACCAGCCCTGTCTCAACTAGGTCCTGGCTTTCGCGAAGGTTGTTTGAGCACGTGCCGCGACTGAAGTTCCGCGGGCACCCGTAACGCCTTCGGCCATGCTTGCCGTGCCCGGAGACAATGATCAGATTAGAACCGCATTCAGCGCACACCAAGAAACCAGAGAAAAGATACTTGCCGTGGGCGCTGCGGGCGAGTAATCCGCGAGGTCTACCCTGGCCGTACCTTTCGTTTACCCAGTCGATTCGCAACTGTACGCGTGCCCAAAGTTCGTCGGGAATACTAGGACTGAAATTCGCACGCAAGTGAGGGTTGCAAGCGAAACGTGAATCCGCCGCGGATTTGGTTCGAGTGCTTTGTCTTAGCCTCCGGTACCTGTATTTTCGCGAAGGACGTTCGACATCCAACCGCTTACAATCTGCGGCTCGCTTATGCGGCCCGAGTTAATCACAGCACTTCGGTTGCAACACAGCCAGCATGTAGTATTCAGCCCGGCGTCTCGACTCACCGCCTTCGATAACGACATACTGCACCGTACAGTTGGTGCGAATCCAAGCCTTCTATGATCGCTTCGTGAGTCTCGGGAACCTGCGACGCCTCCACACGAGCAACTCTCCAACCCGACAGTTCAATGCCTGGCACAGTTTGTCCAACACTGCGGCGTCAAACCTCGTCGCCTTGTTATGCGCCAGCTTTAGCAGCGTTGGATAGGTCACACCGGTGATCTGTCTTAGGCGGTAAAGCGAAAACCCCTTTCGTTTCGCAACTGCGGCGAGCCTACAAGTAATCATCGTGGATAGGCCTCCAAATGCTATATCCAATATCGCATAGATATGCATTCATTTACATGTAGGGCTTCTTGGTATACGGTTAGTTACTGCCAATGGCCTGCTTGGCTCGCACAATCACAGTCTCAAGTGCAAGTTGGCCGAGGGACGCCCCTACCCCACTGTCCCTCACCCAAAGAGGCCCATATTGCCCGCCAGGCCTCATTTCCAGTCGGTTTGCGAGGCAGTTTTACCAGGTTGGGACCGCGGTTTTGGGCAAAACCGGGAGGAAAACGTGAAAACCGCAATCTACGCCAGGGTTAGCACCCACAACGGCCAGGACCCAGAAATGCAGTTGCGCGAATTGCGAGATTACTGCCAGCGGCGCGGCTGGCAAGTCGCAGACGAGTACATCGACGCGGGCATCTCGGGTGCCAAGGACTCGCGCCCGGAGTTGAACCGCCTTGTCGCCGATGCGCACAAGCGCCTTTTCGACGTTGTAGTGGTTTGGCGGCTTGACCGCTTTGCGCGCTCGGTTTCGCACCTGCTGCGGGCGCTGGAAACGTTCGGAAGTCTCGGAATCGAATTTGTAAGCCTGTCCGAACAGGTGGACACGAGCACGCCAGCGGGCAAAATGGTGTTCACGGTCTTGGGTGCGGTAGCGGAACTGGAGCGCAGCTTGATTGCAGAGCGCGTGCGAGCCGGGCTGCGCAACGCCCGCGCCAGGGGCAAACGGCTGGGCAGGCCGCGCAAGGCCGCGCCTGCTAAAGCAATTGCCCAGCTACGCTCGCAGGGCGCCACCTGGCGTGCTATAGCTGCCAAGCTTGGTGTTTGCCCTGCCACGGCCTACAAGGCCAGTAAACGCTGTTTAGAAAACCCTGCAGCACAGCCACCTGTAGCTCGGTGAAAACAAGGCGCACTTTCCGCCAGTAGACGCGTTTAGATAACTAATGTTTTCTACACAAAATCGGGCATGCGCGGCCGGGCTGCGAACGCAATCCTAGACTAAACCGAATCGGTTGTTGGAATGCTGACTATTCCAAGCGAAGCTCTTACTTACGCTTGGGAGCAGAATCACGAGCCGACCGTTTTGCAAGGAGCCGATGGGACCCAGTGGCCGCCTCTAATGCATTTCACTGCGTCTGAGTTTTTCGCCATGGATCACGAGTCCACAAGGTGGAGTCAGGCCCTTGCGTCGGACGATAGACCCGCGAGGCCTAGTGACTTTATAACGTGATCCGTGCGTTTGCACTTTGCGAGGGCACTGAAGTGGTGGTATTCGTTCTACGTAATTGCCGTCGTTGAGGGAATACGAGTATGGCATGGCCATTTCAAACAAAGGAAAGCAAGGAGCAGCACAGGCACGAGGAGCAGCAGTTCATACGAGAAGAGGAAGCGGCACGACGGCTGGCCGATCTTTTCATTCGTCACTACGGCATGGAAGCTCCGGAGATCATAGATGAGCTTGAGCGGATACACCAATTTTCACCGGTTCCCATCTGGGCGCCTTCGGGAGAAACAGGAGGTTATTTCCATCAACTGGTGAAAGAGCTATCCGATGGCCAGCTGACGCCTGAGGAGACCTCGCGATTAGTAGCTATGCTTTCGTGGCCGGAACTGCAGGCCTACAAGGATCGCGGCGGGCCGACGTGCCTAGTGTTGGCGGCTATTCGACATCCGGCTGAATCGTACGTTCCTACCTTGAGCGAACACGTAGCGCGGCTAGAGAAAGAAATCAAAATACTTCCGTCATCGCAGTACCGCACCGATGTTGCATCTGAAATCAGACTTACGAAGAGCGCAATCCAGGCCTGTCGGGTGGGTCCGTAGGCGCCAGCGATTCCAGCGATCGAGATCTCTCATCCTGGCGGTCGCTCATTTTGCGCGCGGTTCTAGTCTTGTTTCGGCGATTCGAAACGATAACCAACCCACGGTTCGGTCAGAATGTAACGGGGCTTTCTGGGATCCGACTCTACTTTCTTCCGCAATTGATTGATGAGCACGCGCAAGGATTCTGTTTCCTCGCCGTAGTCCGGCCCCCACACTGTCTGAAGCAACCATCTATGTGTGAGGGTCTTGCCCTTGTGTAACACCAACTGGCGTAGCAACTCGAATTCCTTCGGGGTCAATCGGACGGTGCGTTTTTTTGCGGAGACGCTTCGACGCTCGAAGTCGATCGTAAGATCGGGCGAAACGAAGGTGGGAAGATCGTCTGAGCCGACCCGGCGGATGGTGGCGCGAACACGAGCGATCAACTCATCCGATCCGAAGGGCTTGACGACGTAATCGTCCGCGCCTGCGTCGAACGCCTGAACTTTGTCGCGCTCGCTCGCGCGAACGCTGAGCATAATTACAGGAATGTGGCTGCTTCTGCGGATTTCCCTGCAAGTTTCAAAGCCGGATATCCCGGGCAAATTGACGTCGAGCAGGATCAAATCGACGCGCTCGCTGCGAATCAGCTCGAGTGCTTCTTCACCGTTGCGCGCATCAAGAATCGTGAAACCCTGAGGAACCAAGATCGCACGAAGCGCGTGTCGAATCTGAGGGCTATCATCGACAATCAAAATCAGTTCAGTCTTCATTAATACACGCAGAACCGCAGGAGACGAAGTGCCAAACACTTCAGCACCGCTCTCATCCATGGTACCCTTCGATCTATTCGCAAGGTTTCCACCAACAAAGGCGCTCACGGCTTCGCTCTCCGTTTAACGGACTTCTGTGGCGTCGGCTCGAAGCGATACCCGAATTGATGTTCCGTATGGATGTAACGAATGCGATCCGGCTCGAGCTCGATTTTTCGCCGCAATTGATTGATGGTGACGCGGAGACGCTGGACGTCACGCACATGCTCCGGCCCCCACAGGGATTGAAGCAGCGTGTGGTGCGCAACCGGCTTGCCCTCGTTCAATACAAGGTAGCGCAACAATTCGAACTCGCTAGGCGTCAGATGAACCGGCTGATCGGCGAGAGTCACGCGGCGGCGCTCGAAATCGATTTTTAGTTCACCAGATTCAAACGGCGGGACCGGCTCTGAACCCGAGACGCGCCGCCTGAGAGCGTGAATCCGCGAGAGCAGTTCCTGGATGCCAAACGGCTTTACCAGGTAGTCGTCGGCGCCGGCGTCGAACGCTTGTACCTTTTCTTCTTGCGTGCGGAGCACACTGATCACCAGTATCGGGACGTCTGAAATCTTGCGAATCTTTCGGCTCGCCTCGATGCCGCCCATCCCAGGCATCTTCAGGTCCAACAGGATCATGTTGACGGCGCCATCGGCCTGAATTTCTTCGATCGCTTCTTCCCCTGACCTCGCCTCGACTACTGTGTAGCCCGCGCTCGCAAGAGTCGTCCGCAAGGCGCGACGCACGTTGCTGTCATCGTCAACCAGCAAGATTTTCGCGGTGGCTAACGCAGGACTTCTCGGCGGCGCTTGTGAGGGTGACAGCTCAAGAGAGTTTGGCATTTGTTCCGCTCACCGCCTTGGCGAAAGAAGGCTCCAGGCTGTGCTATCCGATGCTGCATTGAAATAGATAAGAGAAGCGTAAAAGGTCCCTAAGGATTCCGTAAGCGCTGCTCCATAAAGAAGAGCTTCTGTTTCCGTAAGCGATTCATCGCCGTAAATCGATTCGAGCGATCACGTAATTGAGTTGGACCCGATTCGAAACTGCCCGTAGTGTGTGGCGCACCAGTTCACAAATGCAAAGAGCACGAACGGCACAACACGACGACGCTGTGAATCGGAAAGCACACGGACGTGCGGATGGACACCCGCGCGGCGATGCGCGCTAGATTCGGCGTCGCGCCTCACTGGATCTCTCGAAAAAAGACTGAGGCCGACTTAACGAAAGGCTTACCTAATTCTTACGCGTTTCATACGCTGGCCGGAGTGAGATTGCTTCGAAAGTAACGGCGCGATTCGGAAGGGGAACGAGTTCGGTAATGAAAAAGAAATGGCCAATAGACGAATTTCTTCAAGAAGGAGTCTTCGCTTGGTCCTGATGTCCGCAGAAATCGAGCGGTCAGGAACATCGCGGACGCAGGCGCCGCCTCGGCCACGGCGCCTGCACTCACTTCCGCCACAAACGTTCACGGCTCCGTGAACGCTCGGAGAAAGAGAGAGAGGAGCGAGTGAGAAACAGGCCGAGGTGGAATTCAGAACGAATCAATTTCGAATCGAACTCAGAAAGGAATCGCAACGTGAACGCCACAAATAAGCACAGAGCAAGAATTTCGCTGGCTTTCGCTGGTTCTCTCGTCCTCTTGCTGTGTTCCCTGTTTGTCGAAGTTCCGAGTGTATCGGCGCAATCGCAGAATGCCCCGCCCAAGGATTTCGCTGCGCTAAATGGGCCAGCGCCGGCTTCTGAAGCGAGTGCAGCGAAATCGGCAAGAGGAGAGTCTTCGAGCAACCCCGCAAGCTCTGCCGATGCGGAGATTCCTGCATCTATTGCGAAACAGCTCGAGGATATGGAGAAGCGGATCGAAGAACTTGAGGCGGAATTGAAGGCACGAGATGCGAAGGCGCAGCCAACTACATCGCCTGATGCCTCTCCGGCAGAATCGTCATCAGCGGCGCCTGCGTCAGTTTCCTTCAATGCCAACCCCAGTCAGAACCAGGTGCCTCCAGCACCAGCGGCTGCAACTGCAGCGCCTGCTTCGCCGAGCTTCGAGCCACAGAAGCAGACAAAGTCGGATCCGTTTTCGGCTTCGGATTGGACGTGGTTGAACGGCACTTCACGGAATAAGGACACTCCACTGGCCACGAAATACTTCACTCCAGAAGTCCGGTTCGATACGAACTTCATGGAGGACTACAACCAGCCGCGCGACCACACGATGGGCGGGTCCACCGAAAGCTTTCGAAGCGGCGAAGTCCAGCTGGAGCAAGTGAGCTTCGGCGGCGACATCCACGTGGACAACGTCCGAGGCCGAATCCTGACGATGGCTGGACTCTTCGCGACAACGACGCCGCGCAATGATGGGAGCGCCGGAGTCGGACAGTGGAACCTGAACGACGCTTACAAGTATTTCTCGGAAGCGTGGGGCGGGTACCACTTTAACGTGAATCATGGACTGAACATCGACGCGGGCATATTCGTGTCGTATATCGGGCTGTTCAGCTACTACAACTACGACAACTGGACCTACCAACCGTCGTTCGTTTCCTCGAACACACCTTGGTTTTTTAATGGCGTGCGCATCCAATGGTTCCCGACAGAGAAACTAAAGATCGAGCCGTGGATCATCAACGGATGGCAGTCCTATGCCAAATTCAACGGCTCGCGGGGGTTTGGCGGACAGATTCTCTGGCGGCCGAAGCCGTGGGTTTCGCTGGTCTTCAACAACTACGGCAATGGCACCGATACGCTCGGCGTGCCGGGACGTTCTCGTATCCATACGGACGACAGTATCGAGGTCAAGTACTACGACAAGCCGGAGAACCTAGGCCTGGACAAGATGGCCTTTTCGCTCACCGGCGACCTAGGGTGCGAATACGGCGGCGGTGTGAGCTGCCACAACAACAGCAACGGTCACCCGAAGCAGTCGTTCGCCGGATGGATGCTCTATGACCGTATGTGGTTCCACAAGGACCTGTTCGGGCTGACACTCGGCGGCGGCGCGCTGGACAATCCGGGGCGCTATCTTGTGCTCCTTCCGCCCATCAACGGTGCGACAGCTGTTTCTGGATCGCCGTACTTCCCGGGATATCCCGGAGCAAAATACAAGGGCTGGGATAGCACGGTGACGTTCGACTGGATGCCTAGCCAATTCGTCACTTTCCGATTTGAGACCGGGTATCGCTACGCTAACGTGCCGTACTGGTCGGGTCGTGGCGGAATCACTCCTCCGGGCGGTAACGTGTCTCCCGTGGCGAACAATGGGTCAGTCGGCACAGGCGCAAGTTACATCTGCACGAACGGTTCTACGTCGGCGGTCTCCGATTTCTCACCGTCGGGGCTCGGCTTCGGCGTCGACAATGCCGGTGGCGCAATCGCAGCATCCTGCACTGAACAGTATGGCGAATCTTGGACGGCGTGGGCGCCCGATCTGCGCAAGAACCAGTGGGTCAACACCATCGCCATCATGGTGAAGTGGTGAAACTCGGATGAACTGCGGGTTCATCCAGAACCGAAATCGCGCCGGAGTCAATCAGGCTCCGGCGCGGTCTCACTTGATTCCGATCCGGCGGACTCGAGGAATGCAAATCCGCGGATCTTTACAAACAACTTACACATTGCTTAGCGATTCCGTAGCTGTACCGCTGTTCAATCAATCAGAACGTGGAATTGCCTCCTCAATAGCGATTGAGTGACAAGTTTTGACTGTGACCTGCTGATGACGCGCGCCTTGCACAAAGCCATAGCTGCCCTAGTCCTGCTAACCGGTACCCTCGCACCGATGCAGTGTCGAGCACGCGACGCGGAAAGCACGACTCCGGTTTCTGCGGTCTCCGAATCGAGCTTGCCTGGCGCCGATTCCAATGCGCCAACGCTTCCGGTGTTCGGATGCGGGTCGGCTGCAACAATTTGGTGGGGCGATATCCACGATTCCTCGAACGGCATTCCGGTCGGTCTCGCGGTAGCGGATTTCACGGGCGACAGCCACCCCGATCTAGCAACGATCAAACTGGACCACTTTGACTCCGCGATCGCGCAGTACCTGATCGAGATTCAACTGACCGAAGGCGGGCATCAATTCCTGAGGCTGACAGCACCTCAGCGCGATCTTTTCATCACGCCAAGAGATGTGACTGGCGACGGGACGCTCGATCTTGTAGTTCGAGCTGTCGGTTCGCAGGCGCCGGTGGCCGTATTCCTCAACGACGGCTGCGGACACTTTTCGGCGCGCCAGCCCACTCCATTTGCCCGCGCCATCCGTGATGTTCCCACGAAATCCGAATTCGGGTCGATTCGGCTTTTCCTTGCCGCGCCCGCTTTAGCCCAAGGAAGTTACACCTTTGCCTGCCAGGACGATTCGTTGCGACCTCTGCAACTACAGAGAGGCTCTCTTTACGCAGGCGTCGAGCTGGCGCTGCGGCGATTCGATTCGTCGTTCGGTTCCAACCGAGCGCCGCCTACGTCCCTTTAGCTCCTCATTACGTGTTCCGAGTGGTTTGACGGACTAGAAAATCAGTCCGCGCGGCAGCCGTGTATTTGAAAGGTTCTCAGCAAACGCTCAGTTCTGGCGGGGAGGCAAAGATGCACTTCAGAGGTGTACAGAAATTGTGGCCTCTTTTGGGCTTCGTGGTGCTCATGTGCGGCTGCGGATCGAAAGGCAACCTCGCAGCGGAAGCGCCGCCTCCGGCAATAGTGGTTCCGGGTTTGGACGTGACGCACTTCGCCGTAGAGCATCCGGAGCGATATCCGGTGGCGACGACTGTCAAATACCAAGCGCCGTCGAAGCTTGTGGTGACAGGCGCGGTCTATCCCGATGTGGCTCGAACCGTACCGGTCGTCACTCTGGCTTCGGGGCGCGTCGTTGACATCCGTGCGCGACTCGGCGACACCGTGCAGAAAGGGCAGCTGCTTTTGCGCATTCGCAGCGACGACGTGTCGACCGGATACGATGCATACCGGAAGGCTGTTGCGGATGAGCTGCTCGCGCGCAAGCAACTCGACCGCGCGAAGCTACTCTACGAACACGGCGCGATCGCGTTACAGGACTTGGAGACAGCGCAAGACAACGAAGATGACGCGAAAACTACGCTCGAGACATCCACAGAGCATCTGAAATTACTTGGAAACGATCCTGAGCATCCGGGCGGGATTGTCGATATCACCTCGCCGACCACCGGGCAAATCACGGACCAGGAAGTTGTACTCGGCAGCACGATTCAGAGTTACTCCGCAAATCCGTTCACGATCTCAGACCTGTCGTATGTCTGGGTCGTCTGCGACGCGTATGAGAACGACATCGCCAACCTGCAGGTGGGCGAGCCCGCCGAAGTGCAATTGAACGCGTTTCCTGGCCAGCCGCTGAAGGGAACGGTGAGCAACATCGGCGCACTTCTCGATCCCACGATCCGCACGGCAAAAGTCCGCATCGAGGTGCCGAACCCGGGGAACAAGATTCGCGTGGGGATGTTCGCGACGGCAACGTTTTACGGCATGACGAAGCAGATGTATGTGTCGGTTCCGGCCACGGCCATCATTCACCTCCACGATCGAGACTGGGTCTACACACCTGCGCCGAACCAAATGTTCCAGCGCCTCGAAGTGAAAAGCGGAGATCAATTGCCCAACAAGATGCAGCAGGTACTTTCCGGATTGCAACTCGGGCAAAAAGTCGTGACCAACGCGTTGTCATTGCAGACGGCAATCGACAATCAATGAGCAATTCTGAGCGAGCCTCGGGGAATAACAGATGATTCGTGCTCTTGTCGATTTCGCCCTGAATAACAAATTCGTCGTGTTGGCGCTCGCGGTCCTTCTCGTCGGATGGGGCGCCGTCTCGTTTCACATGCTGCCGGTCGAAGCCTACCCGGACATTGCCGATAACTACGTCACGATCATCAGCCAGTGGCCCGGCAGGTCCGCAGAGGAAGTGGAACAGCTCGTCACGATTCCAGTCGAAACGCAAATGAACGGCATCGCGCACCTGTCGGTCATGCGATCGGAGTCGACGTTTGGACTTTCGTTGATCACGCTCATTTTCGACGATTCCTCGATCAACGATTGGAACCGGCAGAAGGTTCTCGAGCGCCTCACGCTCGTCACAGTGCCGCAGGGAGTTCAGCCCCAGATCGGCACCGACTGGAGCCTCACGGGGCAAATCTACTGGTACACGATCAGGAGCACGAACCCCCAGTATGACCTGATGGACATGAGGAGCATCGAGGACTGGGTGCTTCTGAAGGAATTCAAGTCCGTTCCCAACGTCGTCGACGTAAGCGATTTCGGCGGCACGAAGCGCGAGTATCAAGTGCGCGTCGATCCAAACAAACTCGTTTCCTACGGGCTCAGCATCGGCCAAGTCGAGCAGCAATTAGCAAATAACAACGTGAATGCCGGCGGCAGCTTCATCGAGAGCGGGATGCAGCAAGTGAACGTCCGCGCCCTTGGCCTCGTTCGCAATTCACAGGATATCCAAAATACGGTTCTGATCACCAAGTCTGGGACGCCTGTACGCATTCGAGAGATTGCCGACGTGGGGTGGGGACCGCGGATTCGGCTGGGGCACATGGCCCGCGCGACGCACCGTCCCGACGGCGCAATTGTAGACGAGCCGGACGTAATCGAGGGCGGCGTGCTGATGCTCAAGGGGGCAGAAGAACAACCGACTCTCGACGCAATTCACAAGAAGGTCGAAGAGCTGAATACGAGAATTCTGCCCGAGGGCGTCAAGGTCGTTCCCATGCTGGATCGCAGCGACCTGTTGCACTACACGCTGCACACCGTACTTCATAACCTGACGGAAGGAATGATCCTCGTCACGATCATTCTGTTTCTATTCCTGCTGAACGTGCGATCCGCGCTAATCGTTGCACTCACGATTCCTTTTGCGTTGCTCTTCGCGTCGATTTGTCTCGACCTTAACCACATCCCCGCAAACCTCTTGTCACTGGGTGCGCTGGACTTCGGGATGGTCGTCGACGGCGCGGTGGTCATGGTTGAGAACATCGTTCGGCACTTAAGTCGCCGCCAAAACGGTGAGCCCGCGAGAAGCCCGATGGTCGCCATTCGCGAGGCCTGCCACGAGGTTCAGCGCCCCGTCTTCTACGCTATCGCAATCATCATCACTGCCTACATGCCGATCTTCACGCTGCAGCGGGTCGAAGGGCGGTTATTCAAGCCTATGGCTTGGACGGTGGCGTTCGCCTTACTGGGTGCGATGACGTTCTCCATCTTGATCGCCCCCGTGTTGTGCGCGGCGCTCTTTCGCAAAGGGGTTCGCGAAAGGCGAAATCCCTTCATGGAGTATCTGACCGGCGTTTATCGCCGGAGATTGCGCTGGGCCATCGAACACCGACGAGCCACGGTCGGGGTCGGTTTAGCCGCTCTCGGCGCCATGCTTTTCCTCGCGTTCAGCGGAATCATCGGGTCGGAATTTTTGCCGCACCTCGACGAAGGCGCTATCTGGGCACGCGGTACGCTCTCGAACAGCACGGGCTACACAGAAGGCGTGCGCTTTGCCGATCAATCGCGCATCATTTTTGCCTCATTTCCGGAGGTCACTACGGTCGTTTCCCAGTCTGGAGCGCCCGATGACGGGACCGACACAGGGGGATTCGGCGACACGGAGTACTTCATCGACTTGAAACCTAAAGAGAACTGGAGACCAGTTTTCCACCAGGACAAAGTCGAGCTAATCGCGGCGATGAATCGCGAAGTTTCGAAGCTGCCTGGCGTGTTCTGGAATTTTTCGCAACCGATTGAGGACAACGTCGACGAAACGCTCACCGGCACCAAGGGCGGATTGGCTGTCAAGCTCTTCGGTAGCGACTTGACTGTTCTCGAAGAAAAAGCGGACGAGATGAAGGTCGCAATGGAGAAGGTCCCAGGTATCAGCGATCTTGGTGTGCAACGTGACACGGGCCAACCCAGCCTCAATATTACGGTCGACCGCGCCGCCTGCGCGCGGTGGGGAATTAATGTCGCGGACGTACAGGATGCGGTTCAAACTGCCGTTGGAGGCAATGCCGTCAGCCAAGTATTGCAGGGCGAAGCCGTTTACGATCTCGTTGTCCGGTATCAGGAGGCGTATCGAATTACTCCGGAAGCGATTCAGAACATCCGACTGCTTTCGCCAAGCGGTGAACGCGTATCCCTCGGTCAGCTGGCCAAAGTAGAGATCCGGGACGGTGCGTACGACATCTACCGGGAGAAAAACACTCGCTATGTCGCAGTCCGCTTTGAGGTTCGCGACCGCGACTTGGGAACGACCGTGAAAGAAGCGATGGACAGAATCGATAGCCAGGTGAAACTGCCGCGCGGTTACTACATCCAGTGGTCGGGCGAATACGAAAGCGAGCAACGAGCGGCTCGTCGATTGATGATCATCGTTCCGCTCACGATTCTCGTGATCTTCATCATTCTCTACACGATGTTTCGCTCAGCGAAGTGGACTCTCTTGATTCTCGGCGTTGTATCGATGGCACCGCTAGGAGGAATGCTGGCGCTTCTGATCACGCGGACGCACTTCAGCGTCTCATCAGGCGTCGGCTTCCTCGCGCTGTTCGGCGTGTCGGTGCAGACCGGAGTCATCATGCTCGAGTACATCAACCAACTGCGAGCTCGCGGATATGCCGTCGCTGATGCCGCGGTCGAAGGCGCGGTTCTGCGCCTGCGTCCCATCATGATGACCATGCTTGTTGCAACGTTCGGCTTGGTGCCGGCCGCGATGTCCCATGCTATCGGTTCGGATTCGCAGCGGCCATTCGCGATTGTGATTGTCGGAGGCCTGGTTGCCGCGCTGGCGATGAGCGTGATCTTGTTGCCTACCCTGTATGTGTGGATCGCACGAGATGGCGACAAGCTTCCGGCACCGGAGGAATCCTTTGAGACTTAATCCTAAATTTTTCATCTTTCGACGAGCCCCTGGCTGGCGCTGTGTTGCTTTCTTCGTATCGTCTGCGACGTTGGCGCTTGCGATAATCGCACCAGTCTTACGAGCGCAAGCGACGTCCTCGATGCAAGGTCCTGTCAAGGTCACGCTTGACGATGCCATTGAACTGGCGCTGAAACATAACCATGCTTTGTTGGCGGCTCAGACCACGATCCAGCAAAGCGAAGCCTTAGAAGTCCAGGCCGATTTGCGCCCGAATCCCACACTATTTTCTGACTGGGAGTATTTGCCCCTCGGCTCTCCTTCAAGCCAAAACTCGAGGCTGTATCCGCCGGGCGAGCCGCTAAGCCTGTATTTGCACGACAACACAGAGGCGGATATCGGCCTGAGCTACTTGTTTGAGCGGGGCAAGAAACGCCAACACCGATTGCAGGCCGCACAGGACATCACCGCACAGACGCGTTCCCTCGTGGCAGATAATGAGCGAACTCTCACCTTCAACGTTGCCTCGCAGTTCATCTTCGTCCAGCTCGCCGAATCCACCCTTGAGCTCGCCGAGAAAGACGTGAAGAGCTTTCAGCAAACGACAGACATCAGCGAAATCACTTATAAAGCGGGAGGTATGAGCGAGGATGACTTCCTCAAGATCGAACTGCAATTGCTGCAGTATCAAACCGACTATGAGCAAGCCATGATGGCGAAGGACCAAGGCCTCGACGATCTTCGAAACATGCTCGGGTATGAATCGGTGCCTGCAGACTACGACGTCGCCGGGCCGTTCGATCACCAGCCGGTGAAGGGCAACCTCGAAGACTTGCAGATGAAGGCGTTGCAGAACCGTCCTGATCTACGAGCCGCTCAGCAAGGAATAAAGGCAGCGACGAGCCAATGGGAACTTCAAAAAGCAGACGGCAAGGTCGACGTGACCGGCCAGGCCAATTATTCGCACGTCAACGGAATCAACGCTGCGACGGTCTACGTCAGCGTCCCCCTGCCGATCTTCAATCGCAACCAGGGAAATATCGCGCAAGCGCGTTATGCCATCACGCAATTGCAGGAGTTAGAGAAAGGAACTACCGATCAGGTTATGACAGACGTCCACGATGCCTATATGGGAGTACAGGAGAACGACCGCATCATCGTCTTCTATAAATCGAAGTACCTGGACGTGGCAGAAAAAGACCGGGAGATCAGCCTTTTCGCCTACCAGCACGGCGCCGCAAGTCTGCTGGACTATCTTGATGCCGAACGCACGTACCGCGCCACTCAGCTGGCCTACCGTCAGGCTCTCGCCTCGTACCTCACGGCGCTCGAGCAGCTGCGCGAAGCGGTCGGCACGAGGAATTTGCCGTGATTCGAGTTTCCCGCGAACGACGTTGGCCGAACCTCGCGTCGCGGGCGCATGATCGAAGAAAGGAGCCCGCTGGTGAACAGAGCTGAGGTTCGGGCGCATGTCGAGGAAGTCGGCCTAGTCCCGGCAGTACGCGTGTCTTCGGAGCACGTCGCGCGCTTTGCGGCCGAGGCTGTTGCGCGCGGAGGAATTCCCATCGTCGAAATCGAAATGACGGTGCCCGGCGCGATCGACGTGATCGGCTACCTCGTGAAACACACCCCAGACATGATCGTCGGTGCGGGCAGCGTGTACGATGTCGAAACGGCTCGCCGCTGCATCGGTGCCGGAGCCCAGTTTCTCACTACCGACGGCTTGGACCTGAGCATCGTGGAATTTGCAAACCGCGAAGAAATCGCCGTGTGGCCTGCTGCGCTCACGCCCACGGAAATCATCACTGCGTGGAAAGCGGGCCCCGACTTCGTGAAAGTCTTTCCTTGCGCTTCAGTAGGCGGCGACACTTACATCCGAACGATCAAGAAGGCGCTCGTGCACGTGCCGCTCATCGCGGCCGGCGGCGTGAACCAGCAAACCGCTCACCGGTTCATATTGGCCGGGGCATCTGCCCTCGGTGTCGGCGCGGACTTGATCCCGGATGACGCGCTCCGTCTTAAGCAGTCAGAGCGCATTCGGGAATTGGCTCAGCGATTTCGACGATTTGTCACCGACGCGCGAGGCCAGATGGAGGCCTTGCGAAGAACAGCTTCACGTTCGCCGCGTGAATAACGCTGATCGGGACACGAATATCCCTCCTGCCCGCCAACCGCTCAGGCCTTTTGCGGCGAGTAGCTCAGCCTCGAATAAGCCCGCGCGTGAACTACCCCCAGCCCTCTAAGGAGCGGTCGATTGGCAAGCTGAAGGTAAAAGTAGAGCCCTTCCCCATTATGCTTGCCGCCGTCAAAGTTCCGCCGTGAGCCTCCGCAATCGCCTTTGCGATCGGCAGTCCCATTCCCGTACCTTGCACCCGGCAGCGATGTTCTTTGCCTCGGTAGAATTTCTCGAAGATTCTTGGAATTTCAGCTAACTCGATACCGGGTCCCTGATCTACGACGTGAAAGAAGACCAGCCCCTTGCCCGTTTCCGTTCGAATGACAATGGGAGTGTCGGGAGTCGCGTAGAGGTTCGCGTTCATGATCAAGTGCATCAGGATCTTGGTCCCCCATCCGAGATCCGCACGGACCACGACCCCTTCATTCGCGGTCCGACGCTCCACATGGCGCGGGCCCAAAAACGCTCGACACTCCGCGAGCGCGCTGTCAATCAATTCTCCGACCGAGTGCGCCTCTAACTTCAATTGCACGTTGCCGGATTCTATTTGCGACATCTGCGAGACTTCGCCGACCAGCTGGTCGATTCGGTCGCAACCTTCATCGATCATCGCCAAGAGGTCCCGGCATTGATCTCGATCGAAATTGAGATCAGAAAGCATCCCGGTCACGGACACCTTCATCGCTGTGAGCGGTGTTCTAAACTCATGCGTAATCGCATCCAGCAATGCGGACCTGAGTTTTTCGCTCTCTCGCAGGCCCTCGATTTTCCCCACTTGCTCGATTGCACGCGCTCGCTCGATTGCAATCGTCACGAGCGGCCCCAAAGCCTCCAGTGTTTCCCACGAAAGCGAGGTATTCGAAAGACCCAGGCTGCCGACCAGCTTGATCCCGAGCCGGAGGGGCACGTAGGCCCCGTTTGATCGTTCATCCACGCGCACGTCCTTTTCTGCGAGGCTCGCCTTCAGTTCAGCAGGCTCAAACAGATGCGAACCGCCGGCCGAGTAGAAAACCATTTGGTCGTCGGCAAGAAGAAGCGCCGCTGCCCGAACTCCGAACGCTTCGACGATATCCTGTGGAATCGCGTTGCACAGCGCCAGGGGATCACCGGCGCTTAGGAGCCGTTGGCTCAGGTGGTAGAGTTGCTCCGCTTCGCCTCGCTGCCGTCGCGCCAACTGCGTTTGGCGTCGCGTCGAGTATGAGAGCGCACTTCCAACTACCGCTGTAATGACGAATGCTAATAGTGCGACCCAGTTTTGCGGATCGGTGATGTTCCACTGATCGACCGGCGGGATAAAGTAGTAGTCGTAAACGAGCGCCGCAGCGACAGACATCGAAATCGAGGTACCGAAACCGCTCACGGCAGCAGCCACCAGAATGGCCAGTAAGTAGGTGAATCCAACAGTCGTCACGTTCAGCAGCGGCTCATTCCGGTAGATCACCGTAATCAGCAAGACGGCCATGAGGCCGAGCGCGTACGAACGAAGTGCCCGGCCGAGCTGCCATGGGGCGTCGGCGGGTTCGGTTTTCGCGCGATGTCCCGCGAGATGGCTTCCCCAACCATCGACCAGCCGCTTCAATCCCACTGAAGCCGATCCAGGTACAACAGATTTGGAGGACATATATTTGGTTCTCTCCGGTCCGGATTCGGCCAACGTGCGACCGAGGAATGCGTTGATCGTACTGCAAACGGTTCGAGCGTCAAATCGATTAAATAGATGCTTTCAATCGTGTGAAACACGTTAAGCGCATATATTTCCCTTATATTCTCGATGCTGCACATGAATCGCCGTCGCACTACAACTGGCACACGCACTTCCTGAAAGCCGGCGATCCTTTCCTTATTCGAAGCTTACGAATTTCGTATGCTCGCTGGCCTAACTTTCCGCTACCAGCACTTGGCGTGGAGCGACGAAGAGATCTTTGGTGTCGATTGATGGTTGGGCTCCGCCCCAGTCGGAGGAGACACCATGTTTCTAGGAAGAGTCTCCCGCACTGTACTTTTGGGAGCACTGGCGATCAGTTTGTTGCTTGTTCACCACTCAGCGGCGGAACCGGCACCCGAACGCGTAACACTAACGGGATGGCTTAGTTGCACGACGTGCTTCGAGCCGGGTGCGTGCAAGGCCCAAACGCGCTGGTCTTGCACGCTTTCGCGGGTTGCGCAAGGTGCCTCTTTCGTCTTGGTCGTGAATGACAAGCACTATGTTCTCGCAGGTATGGAGAATGAGTTGTCGAAAGCCGCCGCAGAAAATTCGGTGACGATCACCGGTGATTTGACTGGCTACAAAATCGCCGTCACGAACGTCGAGATTCCGCCGAAGAAGCACCGCGAACGATGACGGCGTGTGGTCACAAGATTGTCGAGATTTCAGTCCCGTTGCTACGAGCGAAGGTCCAATGTGAGTCGGTGTGATTACTAGGGAGCCGCGGAAATCCGGGTCAAAAGTTTACCGTCCGGTCCGATTATCCAGACGATCAGATGATCTTCGAGGGGCACTCCCTTGCTGTCGACGGTGATTTGACACGAAATGGAAGGAATCCGGACGCTCTCGCCCCGTCCCGTAGTGCTCGAATATCCGACGCAGTAAGCCTCGACGGGAGATAGCATCGCAGGTCTCAGCTGCATCTCGTGTTTCCAGTAGACTTCCAGCTTCAGCGAATACGCATTGCCGCGAAAAATAGCGGAAGGTGAGCCGGGTAACGAAGCCACGCAGGGATCGCCCGAGATACGGATCGCGGTCGTCACCGATTCCGGATACTCGCTCACAATCTGGCTGCTCTTTCTGAAAACGAGTTGTCCGCCGTGATCGCTCCGCTTGAGATCGTCGAAGAAATTCCCCGCGGTCAACGCGCCATGAACAGATGCGCACCCGTCATTGAAATGCAGAAGCTGAGCTCCGAAGTCGACTTGGCCGGAATACCTGGTTGGATTGCTGTTGGGCGCGGCATTCGCGCCAAGCGGAAAGATGCTAATGAACAACGCGAGGAAAACGCGGCCGAAATTGCGGCACCGTGTCATTGCATGCCCTCCTCACAGGACCAGTCGGGCTCCAGCGAGCCGCTGATCATCGTATCGATGCCGCGAGTATATATGCAGAAATCTAGACACCGCTTATCTTCTTCTTATATATGACTCATTCGATTCTCGAATCGGCTCGATTTCTGATCGGGCCATTGCGGTCATATCAGTTCTTTATGGATCGCTTACCCGCAGCTTATGTAGCTCGTATCTGAAGCGAGTACGGTATCCCTCAGGAGAACGACACAACCTGACCGTCGCGTATCTTTCGACTCGAATCTCGGCGCGGCGCACGTTGTGGGAAGCAAGAAAAGATCTGAGGTGAGACCATGAACAAGAAGCTGATGTTCCAAGTCCTAGCGGTAGCTGGTGTTCTTGTACTGTGTTCGATGTTTGCTGGCAGCGCTAGTGCAGCACCGCTGTCGCAGCATGTGACCCTCACGGGTTATGTCAGCTGCACAACGTGCCTGATGCCAAATACATGCAAGGCGCAGACGCGGCTGTCGTGCACCGAATGGTGGATCAGCCAGGGCGCGCCGTACGTGCTCGTCGTCGGAGATAGCCACTATCGGCTCACCGGATTCGAGAAGGAGCTGTCGAAGGCGGCTGCCGAGAATTCAGTCACGATTACCGGCGAGTTGAGCGGTAACGAAGTTGTGGTGAGCAGCGTCGAAATCAACCACAAGGAAAAGTAAGAAGTGGCACAACGAGGAGCTCAAGTTCCGACTCTCGCGGCGGCCGGCGACCTTCTCCACTAGTCGCCGCGGGACTCCGAACCCAGCGCGAAGACGAGTAACTTCTTCAATTGGTGCCGTCAGCTGACCGTTTTCAACGAAGCGATGGGACCCAGCACCCGCCTCTAGCTCGTTTCACCGCATCTGAACTTTTTCCCCTTGGACTGCCGGTCACAATCAAGACTCCGCTGTTCCCTGGAATGCCTTGCGACCTTCAAACGCTCAATGAAGTGCCGCCAGCTCAAAACGGTCAATTCTCGCGCCTGCACAACACTGAGATCCAAAAACAGTGATAGGTCTGCGTGATAGAGGCAAGAGTGTCGCGGATCGTTCTGTTCACGCCGTCGGTTCAGACGGCCTACAAACGGGTAGCTCTGAGAGCGTGGTGGAGCTCAGGAGGGCTCCCAACTTGGTGTGTTTCCCCGCAGCCCACATCCCTCGATCCACTTTCCAGTAGAAACACTCCGATCCATCGCCAGCTCGTTAGCTTGTCCGCCTGTCAACTTCTCTCTAGGCCGCTTCTATCAGCGCAAACTCAAAGTGACAGGTGGGTGTCTTGAGCGCATTGCAAGCCCCCGCAACCACTTCAAGATTACCTGGGGCCGCACTCGTAAGCGGCCCTTTTTCTCTGCCGAAGAGACTCCATTCCCCTGACGCAACGTAGCAGCGTTTGCCCTCTACCTCCATAGGCTTTATTACGATCTTGTCGACATGACGGGACAGAAGGAGATGGCCCGAATAGATGTTTAGGCACAGCGACGCTCACATATTCGAAGTTTCGAATATACTAGAGTTATATGAGCGACGCACTTCGGCAGTTCAAGAGCGAAATCTTTCAGGGTCTCGCGAATCCCACTCGGATTGCGATTGTCGAGTTGTTGCGGGAAGGCGAGCTATCAGCCGGAGAATTGATTGAAAAGCTCGGCATCGAACAGGCCAACGCCTCGCAACATCTAGCGGTTCTCCGGGCCAAACAGATCGTTCTCAGCCGGAGAGCAGGCAATCAAGTTTACTATTCGATTCGCGATCACGCGCTGATCGAGGTCCTCGATATCCTGCGCCGCTACTTTTACGGTCAGCTCAGCAGCGCTGTAAACATGCTGCAGGAAGTAGCAGGCGAAAAACCGAAATCTCGCCTCAGAACACACCGATGAGGGACCCCGATCAATCTAAACAGGCCCGCCTGGATCGATTGTGCCGTGCAGTTAAACATGCCGGGCACCTACTCCCAATGCAGGGACCAATTGGTGTGTTCGTTCATCACAACACGTTGCACGCCTTCGAACACTTGCCCTTCGAGGAAGCGGTAATACAGGCGGCGCAACTGTTCGGCGCCGAGCCGTACATGAACGAAGCGGCTTACCGGGCCGAGTTGGCTCGGGGACGGATCCAGCTTGTGGATGTCGATGGCGTCCTCGATCGGGAACCCGATTCCCTGATCTTCGCGCGCCTAAGCCGTGGCTCGCTGCGTAGAGCGATGATTACGCCAGGGGTTAGGGAGTTCGATGCGGCAACCATTGTTTGGCGCACCGAACAGGGTGATTTGGCCAAGGACTTTCGGCGCCCGGCGCTACGCGCACTCTTCGACGCGTGCTTTGCGCGCGCCGTGGCTCACGAGGAGGAGCCGGCTCCCCCTCGGCCCGTAGACGAGGTGATCCACCCGTGGTTGATCCGGCTCTGCTCTGTGTATCTGGATCAAGGCACGGCCTATTGGCTGATGCCGAACCGCGAGAAGGGATTTTATGAAAGCGTCCGAATGCTGTTTTCCCGGCATGGCGCAATCTTCCCCAAGTATCTGGTTGGGCTAGACGGCGAATTTGGAAAGCAGGAATGCCTATCTTTTTCAGCAGCAGACGCAGTTCTGGATTATCTGGACGGTCAGTGCTTCCCGGAAGCTGAGTGGCCTGAAGTTCTTCAAGCCGAACTTCTGGCGCTGCCGGGCTGGGCCGGTTTGATGCATCGGCTCGAGAAAGATCCCGCCCTGGCACCGCATAGGACTCTCCCGTGCTCGCTAATGGATTTCCTGGCCGTCCGATTGACCATGTGCCGCGTAGCGTCGCGCAGGGGCGCTGCGGAGGTCGTTCCGCAGGAGAGCCCTCTCAAGACCCAGGAGAAACGGCGTCTCAGCCGGGCCGCGCGTATCTATGACGCGGCCCGTGTGATACGGCTCTCGGCCGCAGAAATAGGCCATCTGTCCGAGTCCGAGTGGGCCGCGTTTGTCAGCGAAGTCAAAGCGTTTAATGGCCTGGAGCGCCGGCGAATCCTCCACCTCGCATATGAGCGGTGGCACGAACGCGAAATTCTTCGAGGGCTGGCCAGCCACAGGAAATACCGCGGCTTGTTCGATCAACAGGAAAGACCTCCCGCGCAAGTATTCTTTTGCATCGACGAGCGCGAGGAGTCCATGCGGCGAGCTCTTGAAGAGACGGACCCACGTGTGGAGACATTTAGCGCCGCCGGTTACTTCGGAGTTGCTGTGGATTACAAAGGAATCGATGATCCGCATAGTGCGGCGTTTTGCCCGGTGGTGGTCAAACCCGAACACGCCGTCGTGGAGCAGCCGAGACCGGAAGACAGCGAGCTACTTGAAAGCCGCCGCTGGCGCAGGAAAGTTCTTGGGGTGCTCATGCGCAGTTCTCTCGTCTCGTCGAAGACGCTGCTGCGAGGCTGGCTTTCCACCACGGCGCTCGGGTTGCTCTCTGCAGTTCCGCTCATCGGTCACCTGCTTGCGCCTCGACAGTTTGCTCTCCTGCGCGATTGGCTGAACAAGGCGTTTCTCCCAGAACCGCGAACTGAACTCACCTTGATGCGAAACACCCAGCAATCCCAAAGCGCAGTGGCGGGTCTGTTGACGGGGTTCGCTCCGGAGGAAAAAGCAGAGCGAGTAGCCAGCGTGTTGCGCCCCGCTGGTCTGGTGCGCGGATTCGCCCGCCTGGTGGTAGTCCTGGGCCACGGGTCGACAAGCCTCAACAATCCCCACGAATCGGCTCACGACTGCGGGGCCTGTGGCGGGCGCCGCGGAGGCCCGAACGCGCGACTTTTTGCGGCAATGGCCAACAAGCACGAGGTCCGCCAGCTCTTGCGAAGTCAAGGCGTCGAAATTCCAGCCGATACGTGGTTCGTCGGCGGCTATCACGATACGTGCAACGACGACATTGAACTTTTCGATCTCGATGCGGTTCCCGCCACGCATCAGCCGGACGTGGAGTCGATTCGCAACTCGTTCGATCGAGCGAGAGCGCTAAACGCACTCGAGCGCGCCCGGCGATTCGAATCGTGCGCTCAGGATGCAGGTACCGACCAGGCGCTTCGCCACGTAGAGGAACGCAGCGAGCATCTCGCGCAGCCGCGACCTGAGTATGGGCATTGCACGAATTCCGTTTGCGTGATCGGCCGGCGGAGCCTGACGCGCGGGCTATTTCTCGACCGGCGAGCCTTTCTGGTGTCTTACGACGCCGAGCAAGATCCCGGCGATCACAACCTATCGGTGCTGCTCGCGGCGGTGGTCCCCGTCTGCGCGGGGATCAGCCTTGAATACTACTTCTCGTTTGTTGACAACGACCGATACGGATGCGGCACGAAGCTACCGCACAACGTCACGAGCTTAGTGGGAGTAATGGACGGCCACGCAAGCGACCTGCGTACTGGGTTGCCTTGGCAGATGGTTGAAATCCACGAGCCTGTCCGAATTCTTTTTGTGATTGAGACGACGCCCGACAGGCTGGACAAAGTAATCAATGTCAGCGTCTCGCTGAAGCAGCTCTTGAAGAATCGCTGGATTCGACTCGCGACGATAGACCCAGACTCAGGCCGCGTCCATGTGCTGAGGGATGGCGGGTTTGAAGAGTTCCGTGAGGCTTTGGAACGCCTCCCGGTGGCGCTTTCGTCCCATGAATGGTACGCCGGCAAGCTCCAACATCTTTCTATGGCCTGGGTTCAGACACCTCAAACGGCGACGGGAGACCACGCAAAGTGAATCATTCGCAAGCCATTCTGGTCTTTGTGGTGCTCGCGCCGGGCGTCGTCTTTGGGGTATTGGCGTCGCTGTGGCTGCTTGGTTGGACCGCGGGCGAGCGCTTTCTATCCTGGATCACCGGCCTGACGTTCTCCGCGTGTGCGTGCGGAATCGCAGCACTCATGTGGACTATCGCGTCTGCATCAAACGTTACGGTCACCTTCGGAAATTGGTTTGCCGTCGGGGACTATCATTTTCCGCTGGTGCTCATGGCGGATCGGCTTTCATTGCCGTTCCTGGCGCTGGCGGTAATGTTATCAGGGCTCATTGGGCAGTTCTCGGCAACCTATCTTCATCGAGAACTCGGATTCCTGCGATTTTTTCTTTTGCTCCACCTCTTCGCGTTCGGATCCTTGCTCGCGTTCGCTGCGGGTTCCTTCGATCTTCTGGCAGCGGGATGGGAAATCGTGGGGATCACTTCAGTCTTGTTGATCGGATTCTTTCAACTGAGACCGGCTCCTGTCGAAAATGGACTTCGCGTTTTCGGTGTGTATCGCGCATGCGACATTGGATTGCTCGTGGGCGTGTTTCTCCTGCATCACTGGGCGGGAACCGCTTCGTTTGAGCGTGGTTTCCCGACGCTGACGGGCACGCGGGCGGTGATCGTCTGTCTCTTCCTGTTGCTTGCAGCTTCGGGAAAAGCCGCGCAGGTCCCTTTTTCAGGATGGCTTCCGCGCGCGATGGAAGGGCCGACTCCGTCGAGCGCCATATTCTATGGAGCGATCTCCATTCATGCCGGCGCATACCTCCTTCTTCGGGCGCAACCGCTGCTCGCACGATCTGTGTTCGCGTCCGTCCTGGTGATCTTGATCGGCCTGGCTACGGCCATTCACGGAGCGATCGTCGGCCGTGCAAGCGCCGATGCAAAGACTTCGCTCGCCTACGCTACCTTGACGCAAGTCGGCGTGGTGTTTATCGAGATAGGGTTCGGATGGAAGTGGATCGCAGTGGCGCACATCCTGGGAAACGCCACCGTCCGAACGATGCAGTTTCTGCGTGCGCCGTCCATGCTTCACGACTACCACCAGATGCACTCCGCCATTGGAGGTGATCTCGCGCCTGCGGCGAAGCAAATCGAAGAGCTGCTGCCAGAGCGAGTCCAGCTATGGCTCTATCGTTGGGCATTCGACCGCGGCCATCTCGATACAATTTTGGACCGTTGGGTGATTGATCCCTTCCTGCAGGTCTCTGCGTATCTTGCCAAGATGGATCGCATCGGACTGCCTTGGACGATGACCCGGCCTCGCAATGTGGCGCCAATCTCGTTGCAGGGTCCGGCGGGACAGAGGGGTGACTAGTGTCCGTGCCTGGATGGGTTCTTCGTGTGCCATTTCTGACTAGTGTCTCGATCGCCGTTCCCTGGTTTGCCGCGGTCCTCGTAACGGGTTATCGCCGGCACACGCGCATCGTCGGTTGTATAGCGACGCTCGTCTCGATCCTTTCAAGCGCAGTGCTTGTATGGGAGGCGCCGAAGGGCGAGTCTCTTTACCAAGCACTGATGCTGCTATTCTCATGCCTGATTTTCGGTGCTACTTTGGTGCTGCCGCGCCGTGATTGCACGACGGGAACGATTGGCGGAATCCTGTTCCTGCTCGGCTCCACGTTGCTGGTTTACTCGACTGGAAATTCGCTGGTTCTGCTAGTCGCATGGATCTTGTCCACCATCCCCTTCTTGTGGGCGGGGTGGTTTCGTGCGCGCACCTGGCGTCCCCTGGTTGGTCTGCTTTTCTCAAGTCTCGCTCTTGCGCTGGCCATCGGGCTGATCTCGGCCAGCACGGGCGTCATTTCGATCAATAGCTTGAAGGGCCAAAACCCCGGCGGGGCCGCAGCGTTCGGGCTTCTGGTAGTTGCCGCCATTTTTCGCAAGGGCATTCTTCCCGCGCACGCTTGGGTGGCGGACGCGGCGGAGGGCGGCCCGGCAATCCCAACCGCGCTTCTCCTCAACGGTCATTTCGGAGCATTGGTGGTCGCCAAGCTGATCGTGCCATTGTTCCCGCGCATGGACAATCTCTTCCCGGTTCTTTCGTATCTCGCCATTGCCACGGCGCTCTATGTCGCAATCCGAGCGCTTGCCGAGAATTCTCCCCGCCGTTTGCTCGCCTTTCTCGCCCTTAGCCAGTCTGCGTGTATTTTGAGCGGGCTAGAAAGCCGCACCGCCGAAGGAATTGCCGGAGCGCTGGTGCATTGGTTCGTGGTTACGGTCTCGACAGTGGGTCTTTTCGGAATTCTGCGGCTTCTGGAGGTTCGGTTCGGCGAGAACCTGACTGCCAGCAAGCACCTCGGTTTGGCCGAGCACGCGCCGCGCCTCGCGGTGTCGTTTGCGATTCTCGGCCTGGGATTGGTCGGTTTGCCGGGCACGCTGGGCTTCTGTTCTCAAGACTTGTTGATCCACGGAACACTAACTTCGCATCCGCTCATAGGACTGCTTCTGCCCATCGCCACCGCAATGAACGCCGTAAGCATCTTTCGTCTGTTCACTCGGCTCTTCTTGGGCAAGCGCCGAACGGGGTTTACTGTGATGGCAGACGCGCTGCCGCGCGAGCGCTGGATCCTTGCCGCCGGCATATTGTTCGTCGTCTTGGGAGGGTTATTCCCAAACGCGATCGTGGTGCGGCACTCGGCGACTGACATTCTACAGCAGAAAATCGTTACACCGGCCGACCTGGACCTAGCGGTGAAGGTTAACGGCCTACCCGGTATCCGTCGTTTTCTGCCACGCGATGGCAAAGGATCTGAGCCGGAATTTATGGCACAGAGGCAGCTGAGGTAGTTGTTTCGTTAGTGATCGTGCCTGGGGTTGAGTATTGGGACGAACGGTCATGGAAACCGATCGATAATGAGTGAAGAGTTCAAGCAGCACATTGCATCCGGCAGTCGCACGGTACACCAGGGCGTGTATGACCGTGACGCTGCGAACCAGCAGGAGCGGACGCGGTATTTGAAATACGCGATTTTCTATCTATCCGTTGCAGCTCTTCTCTTTCTTGCCAACGAATCTGCAAAGCATGCCCGAGCCAATGCGAACCAGCCTGATTCGCTCCTGAACGTAGCCTTGGATTTGTCGGTAGGTCGTGCTTCGCAGTCGGCCCGCGCAAAGGCCTATCCAACCGAAATGACGACTTACGTCATTCGCTTCCGATTGACAAATCGAGGAAACCATTCCGCTTTCTTTGCTGTCGATCGGGACACAGATCGCCCGCTAGGCCATATCGTCTACCGAGTTGCTCCGGGATCTGAATGGATAGCGCTTTCGAGGCATGAAAAGCGCACATCTACTTCGGTCCAGTCGAGTGCCCAAGACGGTGTCGCTTGGGCGGAGCTACCTCCGGGCGGTTGGGTCAATGGCGTATACGACGATCCTGGGTTGCCGGGTGGCGATCATGCCTACGAGGTCGACCTGAAAGCCGCAAACAACGACAAAGTAATCCGCCTTGTCTCACAGGCCTATTGTGTAAACGCCGACTGATTTGTGCTCAGACTGGGATCGGGCGCGGGGGCGCGATGTCGCACTAATGAACATCGAGAAGATTGCGCGAGCCCTCAAGCTTTCACTATCGGAGTTGATGCGCGACCTTTAAGCAAATGGACTGAATCTTCGTGTCGTGTGCTGACCGTTTCTCGAAGACTCGAAGGGACTCAGTAGCCCCTCTGGCTCGTTTCAGCGCATCTGAACTTTTTTCGGTTGGATTGCGAGTCACATTCGAGACTCCTCGGCTGCCGGGAATAAGGTCCAACCTTCATATGCTCAGTGTGGTGCCGCCAGCTCAAAACGGTCAATTCTCGCGCCTGCACAACACTGATATCCAAAAAACAGTGATAGGTCTGCGTGATAGAGGCAAGAGTGTCGCGGATCGTTCTGTTCACGCCGAAGCTTCAGACGGCCTACAAACGGGTGACTCTGAGAGCGTGGTGGAGCTCAGGAGGGCTCCCAACTTGGTGTGTTTCCCCGCAGCCCACATCCCTCGATCCACTTTCCAGTAGAAACCTCCGATCCATCGCCAGCTTGTTAGCTTGCCCTCCTGTCAACTTCTCCCTAGGCCGCTTCTATCAGCGCAAACTCAAAGTGACAGGTGGGTGTCTTGAGTGCGTTGCAAGCCCCCGCAACCACTTCTTCGCGATTTATCTCAACGTTAGAAATCCACGCCGATAGTCGTGTTGCCGTTTTTCGCCTGACCGCCGCGCGCTCAGCGGGCAGACGTCGCTTGCACACTGCCGTGCAGTATATGTGCTGATTCTCGTTGCACAAGCTTTTGAAACACGGTCACTTGATCGCCACTAAAACGTGATTCCGAGATGGCTCTCACATTCGCGGTCACCTTCGCAGGATCTCGCGAAGAAAACAGCACCAATCCTTCGGGATTCGCACTCACCGCATACCTGAGCATCAGCGATGAAAGCGTACCCTCATCCAACCGCTCGCATCCGATCTGCGTCGTCCACAGCTTCGCGAGATCTTTTCTTGTCTCGAGAAACTCTTGCAGCGCGCGATAGCCGTCGCTTAGCGCGCCATGTGTGATTACCAGTTGATACGAAGCGCTCGGCGGCAATCGCTCGATGTTGCGTGTCAGAACGCTATTTTGAAATTGCAGCACGCCGCACAGGCGCGGTTGCTCCACCAATACCTGCAGCATACTCTCGAAAGTGGTTCCGATTCCAAACGCGCCGATTTTGCCGGCCCTTACGCTGTCGTCGAGAAATGTCAACAGCTCATCCGGACGCCCGTGGCTGAGCGAATAGTCGTGCAACAAATAGAAATCGACATAGTCTGTCTGCAGCTCGCGAAGGCTGGTCTCGAGGTTGGCTTGGGCTTGTTGCACGCTGAAGGCGTTACTCTTGACGCTTGCTTGCGCGCCGCGCCTCAGGACGCTGCGCACGCCAGGCACGAGCCGCGCAACTTGCCGGCCGATAGCGAGCGCAAAACCAAATGCCGGAGTGCGCCGCGGCGGCTCGATCCCGAATTTCGTGGTGATTGTGACCTCGGACCGGCGGCCGTTCAGAAATCTGCCCAGAATTCCTTCCGCTTCGCCGTAACCGTAGTACCTGGCAACGTCGAAGTGACGGATTCCCGCGTCGAATGCAGCGCCGAGCACACGATTCGCGTTGCTGCGGCTGATCGCCGTGAGAGAGCTGCAACCGAAGCCCAGCGCCGGAGTTTTGAGAGGTCGTTCGAGCATAGAGCTTGTCGCCCGGTGAATCCGAGGCGCCTATTTTAATAGCTGCTTGAACCGGTCGGCCATGCGCAGGCACAGCGCGAGCATCGTCAATGTCGGATTTGAGCGCGCTCCGGTCGGAAATACCGAGCTGCTTCCGACATACAAATTGTCCACGCCGTGCACCCGGCAGTTGGGATCGACCACGCCGAACTGAGGGCTCTCATGCATTCGGGTGGTTCCCATGTGGTGCGCCGAATCATGAACCATTCGGACCCATGCGAGTGGATCGTCGAGGAATGCAACTTGGCCTAGATGAAACGAACCCATTCCCAGCCGTTCAAATTCGGCGGCGATCGTCCTGACGAATTCCCAAAGTGTCCTACGCTCCAGCTCTCCGACGCGCCAATCGAGTCTGGTCTTGCGCATTCCCAAGCAGTCGCGGGCCTCGCTCAAAGTGACCCGGCTGTTTGGGTCGGGCGCGTGTTCAGCTTGTACTCCGATGGAGACGGGACCTTCCGCGGAAGTTCCGGCGCGCTTCTCTACGTAGAAGCGATAAGCGAGCCTGAGCACGTCACCCGGGCTGGTCAAGGCGGCGTGCAGGTAGCGTCGCAGCTCGCCGGACTTCGACTGCCTCCCGCGGAATAAAATTGTAAACAGTTGCTTTAGCGCCGCAATCCCGGAGTCCGGCACGTCATCGAACATCACCGTCCCGTGAACACTGAGGATCTGTTTTTCCGCCTGCAACGGCTTGCTCAGTGTAATTACCGGAAAATATTTCAGCCGGTTTCGGTAGAAGGATTCGAAGCAGTTCTGCAAGCCTTTCCGCTGACTTGTGCGAAGTTCACCGAGCCGCATGTGGATATGCTCCTGAAAATAGCGACCCACGAGATCGTGCTTGTTCCCAAGGCCATGCGGCTCGACGCGGTCTGAAGCCAGCAGAAGGCGCGCCGTTTCGATTCCGCCGCAGCAAACGGCGTACATCCGCGCCTTCGCCGTCCCCCGTTTGCCATTTAACGTTTGAAATTCGATTTGCTCGACCGCAGTGGCTGAGCCATGCGTGAGGATCGATGTGACATTTGCGTGCAACAGCACGCGAATGTTCGGCGCGCTTTGGAGCTCCCGGCGATAGGTCTTGCCGAAATTAGGCTTGGGACTCCACCGGGAGCACTCCATATAGAGCTGGGACGGGTCGAATTCCGGCAGCGCGACTCCGAATTCCGCGCAGAGAGCTTCATACGGAACGTGAGGGCCAAGTTGCAACACACGCTCCGCCCGGCCATAGTAGGGTTCGAGCTCTTCCAGCGAAATAGGCCATCCGCTGTGAGGCACCCAATCCCGCTTTTCCAGATCGAACCTGTCGAATCGCAGAGCCTGGCCGCCCCATAACGTGGTCGTCCCGCCAAAGCTCCGTGCGCGGCCATCGTGGATGCCTGCGTGAGGCAGTCCAATGACCTCGCTGGCGTAGATTTCCTGAGTTTCTGTTTCGGATTCAAGCCCACCCGCCTCCAGAATCAGGACGGAAAAGCGCGTGCCGATAAACTCGCGCGCTAGCGTGATTCCTGCGGCGCCACAGCCGATGACGCACACGTCAGCCTCGATCGCAGCGCCGTCGTCGAAATCAGTAAAATCTTGAATCATCAGGTTGTTCGAAGAACGGACAGGTAGGCATCGGCGGTGTGGTCCCAGGAGAAGTAGCGCTCGGCCGCAGCAAGATTGCGCTGCCGCAGCGATTCGCGGAGCGCGCGGTCCTTCAGCACTACGATGAGTTCGCGTTCCAGCGCTTGCTGGTCGCCGAGCGGCACCAGCCGCACGCCCGCTTCGGTGATCGGGAATGCAGTTTCCGCGTCTGAAAATCCGACGATAGGCAGTCCGTTGACGATCCCCGCGATGCCGCTTCCGCGGCTTGACGTGAGCCCCGAGCGAATGAAAAGCTGGACGTCAGCATTTGCCAGAAGGCTAGCGGCAAGCTCGGGTTCGAGAATTCCGTGATCCTCCAGTTCCACTGGGCTGCGTTCCAGTAGAGGCCGAAGGAGAGTACCGGCGGCGTTGCCGCCTCGACCGAATACCGTCAGATGGACAGGTCCCACTTCCCGCGCTGCGCTGCGCAGGATCGACGCGATCAGAGCGGTTTCGGTTGGGAGGTCGCTGAAGCCAAAGACGATGATCGCCGGGACGTGTCCTCCCTGCCCCTGTGCCGTTCGCGAAGCTACGGGAAGATTGCTGCCGATGGGAATCGATAGAGTCTTCGCCAGAATCGCTGGATCCTGCATCCAAGGCACGCGCTCCGGCGCAGTCGTGCTTACGATCTTCTCGGCCAATCGCGCTGCGCGCCGAATCACCGCCAACTGTATGCGCCCTCGCACGCGATCTATCAAGCGGCGCCCGCGGTATGGGCCGGAATCATGAAACACGATCAAGACGCGAAGACCTGCGCGCTTCAGCCGGCGAATGACTCTCAAGAATCCCAAAGGAAAGGCTCGCCGCGACCACGCCAGCGCCGTGAATTGAAGCAAGACCCAACTTCCCCGCCGGCCCGCGAACCGCCTATCCACATCCGCTAAAGCGCGCGGCCAGCCGATTTCGTCCCACCGAACCCGTGAAATTTCGAGCGAATATCCCTTGGTTTGCAAAGCGTGGGCGAGCTGCTTGCAGTAATCTTCGAGCGCGTCGGTGGGATGATCCTCGCGGCCGAGTAGGGCGACGCCGCTCCGGGACGAGTCAGCCTCGGGCGCAGCCGCGCTCGTTCTCAACTCAATTGGCTCCCTTTTGTTCGCGGCTCAGCACAAGGAAACAATCTTAGCAGGTGCCGTCTCGACGCGAAAAGCAAACGCTGCGCCGCTCTGGTTGTCGGAATTCTCCGTTGGTGGTCCGTCCCGCCGCTCGCTGGACCGATTAGTGCAGCTTCGCGTACTCGGCTCGCGCCTGCTTCAAAACTGGAACGTCGGGATCGGCGTTCTTCCAGAGCTGAAAAAATTCTTCGTAGGCGACCTTCGACTCGGCAGGGTCGCCCGCGAGAGCTTCGGCACGAGCAAGCTGCAGATGCGCCAAAGCGCCGATCGGCTCATTGAGCACAATGCCGCGCGATTGAATGACGTTCTGAAATTGCGCGATCGCCTCCGCACCTTTATGCGCAGCGAGATATGCCTCTCCGCGCACGTACATCGGAAACAGATTGTTCGAGAAGTTCGTTGTGTTGGGAACGCCTCGCTCGTAAGGCGACGCGACCTGTAGCAGATCCAGCGCTTTCGCATACTCGCCGCGATCGAGAGCCAGCTGCGCATGCACCGTCGGAAGGTAATTGAACTGCACGAGCGTATCCTGGGGAAATCGCTTCGCCAGATCGTCGGCGAGTGCCGCAGCTCGTGCTGAATCTCCCGCGATCGCGAGCGCCAGCGCAGCCGCGTATTGAGCGTCCCGGCCATTGGAAAGCGCGGATGTCCTCGCAGCGTCCTTGCGCGCTTCTTCCGCTGATCCGACAAGCGCTTCTTGCAATGCCTCGGCTGCTTGATATCCCGTAGCTGCCTCTTTCACTTCTCCGCGCCCGGCGGCGGCGACTGATTGCTGAAACAGTTCCCTCGCCTTCGCGACTCGGCCGGCATACGCCTCCGATTCCGCTGCACCGTAAAGCAGCATGCTCTCCGCTCCCGCCTTGCCGGGCGCCCAGGAAAGTTGTTGCGCCATCGCGTCGAAATCGTTTTGAACAAACGCAAGCTGGTAGAGATAGAGATGCAAATCGGGAGAATCGGCATTCCTTGCGACGGCTTCCTTCGCCGTCGCCTGAGCTTCATCGAAGCGGTTCAAATGGATCAACGTGATCACGAGGTTGCCGTAGTCGAGCGCATCGGGTGGTGCCACGCTCGCAGCCTCGCGAAATTTTTCGAGCGCCTTGTCGTGTTGCCCCAGCCCCTGATACACGACGCCCAGATTGATCCGCGCCACCGGTTCGCGTGGATAGGTCTGCGCCCAAAGCTCATAGACCTGACTGGCCTTCTCCAGATCGCCAGTCACAAACTGGTGATAGTGCGATTCGATGTAGAACCGCTCCCACTCGCTCACGTGGTGGCGCAGCTCGTACGCCTTCTGCGTGTTCTGCACCGAGAGGTTTTCTTCGCCGAGGTTGTGGTAGCTCGTTCCCATCGAGGCATACGCCATCGCAAAGTTCGGATCGAGACTGATCGCGCGCCCAAACATCTGCGTGGCGCCTGTGTAGTCCCCTTTCGACAGAATCGCTTTGCGGCCCTCGCTGTACGCTTGCAGAGCTTGGAGCGAAGGAGTCGTTGCCTGATCGATCGGAGCGTCGAGCTTTTGAACAGTCTTGAGCGATTCGCCCAGCTTCCCGCGCAACTCCGTCGACGCGTGTCCCAGCACGTTTAAGACGTGTTCTTTGTTCTCCGCCGTCACCTGTTCCTGCGCGAGATCGTCGCCGGTCTGGCAGTTGACGGCTTGGATTCCGATGACGTATTGACTCCCTAGATTCGAGATTGAGCCGATCAGATACGCTTTGCTGCCGACGCGCTGGCACAAGTCGCGGGCAAGATCCGCCGTGAGCTTGGCGTCCGCCGGCCGCCCCATGAGTTGCAGCGTTTGTCGGATGCGTCCATCAGATACTACGCTCAGGAACGGCGATTGCTCGAGTTGCACCGCGAGCCCTTGCTGGAGCGTGTCGTCGAAGACAGCGTCACCGGTTTTGTTGTTGAAGTCGGCGAGAACGATCGTGTCCTTCTCGTTGAGCGCGTGGACGCGCCGCACGTTGAAGAGCCATCCTGCTATGCCAAGCGCCAAAACTCCCGCTGCAATTCCTGCGATCACGAACCACTTTCGGCTTCGGGGTTGCGGTGCGGCCGCCAGCGCCATTCGAACCGTCTGACCCGTGTCCAGCGTGGTCTTGAGCTGCTTGAGGTCATCGCGAATCTCCGCCGCGCTCTGATATCGCTGCTCCCGGTCCTTTTGAAGCGCTTTGTTGATAATCTCCTCGAGTTGCAGAGGAATTTCCGGATTGATGGTGCGAACCGGCGTCGGCGGACGCGTCAGAACGGCCTCAATAATCGCGCCTCCCGTTCCGCCGCCGAACGCTTGGCGCCCGGTCGTCATTTCGTAGAGCAGAAGCCCAAGCGAGAAGATGTCTGTGCGCGCATCGAGATCGTCGCCGCGCACCTGCTCCGGCGACATATACGACGGCGTGCCACTGATGATTCCTACGATCGATGTCGACTCCATCGCCGCATTGGCCGTGGAATCGTCATCGCCAGTCGCGATTCCCTTGGAAGTGAGCTTCGCGAGGCCAAAATCGAGCACCTTCGCTTGCCCGCGCTTGGTGACGAAAATATTCGCGGGCTTGATGTCTCGGTGAATGATTCCTTGCGAGTGGGCCCCTTCCAAGGCCTCCGCGATCTGGATCCCTAGTCTCAAAATCTCGTCGGTCGGAAGCGGCTTACCGTGAACGTGCGCGCGCAGCGTTTCGCCTTCGATGAACTCCATGGCGATAAACGCGCGGCCATCGTCCTCGCCGATGTCGTAAATCGTGCAGATGTTCGGATGATTGAGAGCGGAGGCTGCGCGCGCTTCGCGACGAAAGCGCTCAAGCGCTTGCGGCTGCTTTGCCATTTTTTCTGGAAGAAGCTTTAGTGCCACTGCACGGTTGAGCCGGTCATCCTGGGCTTTGTAGACGACGCCCATGCCGCCCGCTCCCAGTTGCTCAACAATGCGGTAATGCGAGATGGTCTGACCAATCATTGGCAGGCGAACTGGTCGGGCGAGTAGAGTTTAGCCTACAGCGTCGGGTCGTCGGGACCCGCTTCGGTGAACGATCGCCGTCTGTCTGTTTTGGGAGGCTTGGGCGATCCCAGCAGCTCCAGAACGGCTGATCCGTCACCGAAGTTGTTCACAGCTGCGAGAGGCTCCTGCTCGAGCGTGACGGTCTTATTGCAAACTGTGCACACGAGCATTCCATAGGCCCCGCCGTCAGCCTGCCGGAATTTGTTGAAGCGCATCACGCGCCCGCAACATACAGGGACCCACATCGTGGAAGATTGTTCGGCAGCCATGGGCGTCCTCGCAAGATGGGAACGCGGGGATTATACACTGGAATTCCGGCGGCTCGAATGCGCGCAAACCACGGATTCAAGCGGCGCTGAGCGCAGCCGGGTACGAGTGTGTCGCACCTCTCCGGAGACCTGCGAACCTGAAGCGTATGAGTGCGAAGGAACGATCAGGCGACGACGGCTGCTTCCGCGTCCTGGATCGTATCGTACGTGTGGAATACCTGACTTATGTGCGTCATTTCGATGAGAGCCCGCGCCTGCTCGTTCATCGCGGCGAACGCAATCTTCCGACCCGATTTCCGCGCGGTCACAGAGACGCCCACGAGCGCGCCCAGTCCGGCAGAGTCGATGAACGGAACGCCCGTGAAATCGACGATCAAGACCGGCGACGGGTCGGAGCGGATCGCGTCCTGGAATTTGAACACCGTGTTAATGCTGAGCGGACCTTTTAGCGTCAGAACCGTTTCGCCGCGTGCACCTTTCGACGTGACCATCTGCAAGTTGTCTGAAGACATAAGCCGCGCATTGTAGTCAAAGCCTACTCGAAGCAGTGTTAATATTGCGTTACAAACATCGCGGACTTAGGCGATTCAACGCGACCGATCTCGGCTTCATGCAGCCGCTGGCTCCCCGCTCGATTCAACAGGCTAATTGCTAACAATATGAAAACTCTTGCACATACGCCAAGACACCGTTCTACTGGCTTGAATTTCGTCTCTGAAAACAAATGACTTACGCTTGGTGAAGCCCCCATTTGCTCTGGCAGCCGACGTGCTGGTCCACGTCCGGCGTTGTCATGCGTGGAGGTGCGGATTTGAGGCCATTCCGAGTCGGGCTAGCAGTGGGAGCGTTGCTTTTGGCAGTCACTGTATCGCGCGCCGACGGCGTCGATCCAAGAGCAGGCGTCGGAACGTCCGGCGGAGGTAGCCCGTCGTGTGCTACGTTCCTGTTTTCGGTTGACGGAACGGGAGCAATTCCAGCTGGCACGGACTGCTTGGAGACCTCAAACACATATTCGATCGAAGTCTTTTCGCCCGGAACAAACCCTCTTTCTGTTTATTCTCCGTTGCTTGATTCGCCGACTGCGGACACGCCATTCCCTGCCGTCAACGCCACAGCGGACGCGCTTCTCGCCAGCTTGAATCTGAAGTGGTCCGAGAGCTGTGCGCCAACGACAGTAGCCGGCGCACCGGCTTGGGAATGCACGCTGACGGCACCGACGCTGCCCTCGATCTTTACGCCTCAGTGGCTCTATGACGTCGGGGTATTGAACACGCTAAACGCTCTAGGCGTGACTAACGATGGTGATTGCGATGAAGATGACGACATACTGTTCATACCTGCGGGCTGCGACGTCAACTTCACCACTGGCAGCCTTGGTACCAGCCCAGACCTGCAGGGTGACACGCCGGATGAGCTGTTCGAGGCTTACGAGACGCTCGGAGTCACGAACGGCACTCCGCTCGTTTCTTTTCCTGAACCCGGGTCACTCGGCCTTCTGGCAATCGGACTTGCGGGAGTAGGACTTATTCGTCGCAGGTTTTCCGGTCTGCACAAAGTCGCGTAAACCTTCGAACTCTAGTATAGGCCAAGAGATCGGTCAGACGACTTCTGTTCATGGGCAGTCGGATCGATTGACTAGAGCGCCTTCAGTTGAGAACTTCTAGATCACCTGAGGACTTTTCCGACCAGTAGCTCGGGCTCGCTACGGATTCTGCCGGCTGAATTCCTTCATCAACGCCTGAAAATCGGGGCGATTCTGCAGGACGGCAAGGTCTGGGTCCTCCTGCACCTGCTTAAGTGGATATCCCTTGCCTAGCGCCTCTCGAAGGCTTTGAATTGCCTCAGTGGGTTTGTTGGTCAGAGCTTCGACCACGGCTTGCGTATGAATCAGTTCGACATCGAACTTATTGATCTTGCGCGCCCGTTGAATGAACTCCACCGCCTGCGAGGAGTCGCCCTTCTTCGCGAAATACGAGGCGAGATCACCCATGACATCGGTGTCCTGTGGATTCACGCGCAGGTCTTGAAATGCGAGCGCGATCGCCTTTTCGTACGTTGCGGTCGCTTTCGCGTGTTGACCGGCATAGCGGTACGCATCGCCTAGATTGCCCATCGCCAACTCTTGGTTCGGCCCTAGCCCGACGGCCTTTTCCAGGGCCTGGATTGCTTCCGGATACTGTTTAAGATAAATGTAGTCGATTCCGAGATCACAATATGCAAGCCAAGTGGGTGTCAATTGAATGGACTTCTGGTATGCCGCTATACTTTCCGGATACCGCGCAAGACGGCCGTACGTCGTGGCCACGTTGGACCAGCCCTCCGCATTCTCCGGCT
>Ga0187779_10000268_pt1 | contig 36382 bp, 32 predicted proteins | sample 1015_Q2_SP10_10__FD_132435 | JGI IMG/M metagenome (GOLD analysis project Ga0187779, IMG submission 132435) | Tropical peat soil microbial communities from peatlands in Department of Meta, Colombia - 1015_Q2_SP10_10_MG | ecosystem: Environmental > Terrestrial > Soil > Wetlands > Peat | place... | reverse complement strand
GAGGCCGGGGCCAAATAAAAGGCGGTGAGAAATCACCGCCTTTTTAATTATGTTTTTCTAATGTCACCTTACCAGCAGATATGCCCACCCAAGGCATTGATATTTAATGATTTTTGTGCGAATAGCTCATATCAGAAAGCCTTAATATCCATATAATGCTTTTTTCAACACAAAACGCTTGACAAATCTGATGAAATTGTTTATATTCGCTTTTCTTAAAAATACTTATACCAACAAGGCGGGCGTTATGGCAACGTATTCGGCAAAAAAAGAAGATATCGCAAGAAAATGGTTTGTCGTTGATGCCAATGGTAAAACCCTTGGAAGGCTGGCGACAGCCGTTGCCTCGGTGCTCAAAGGAAAGACCAAACCCATCTATACGACCCACGTGGACACGGGTGATTTTGTGATTATTGTGAACGCAGACAAGGTGCATCTGACCGGTAAGAAACTCGACCAGAAAACGTATTATAGCCACTCCGGATATCCAGGGGGATTTAAATCCGTCACTGCCGGTAAGCTGATGAAAACTAAACCCGAAGAGGTAATCAAGATGGCGGTAGAGGGTATGCTCCCCAAGACCAGGCTTGGCAAGCAGATGCTGAGCAAACTAAAGATCTATGCCGGGGAAGGACATCCGCATAATGCGCAGCAGCCGGTGGAAATGAAAGTTTAATGACAGTAACGCACGGGATTCGTGAGGAGGATCTATTTAATGTCAGCTGCAACGGTATCGCGATATTACGCAACGGGAAAAAGAAAAAACTCCATCGCCAGGGTGTGGATGATGCCCGGCAGCGGCAGGATAACAATCAATGATAAGCCTATGGACCAGTATTTCGGCCGGGATGTCCTCAAAATGATCATCCGCCAGCCTTTCGAAGTGACCGGAACGCTGGACAAGTTCGATGTGCTCGTGAGCGTGCTCGGCGGCGGAAATTCAGGCCAAGCCGGGGCCATCAGGCATGGAATATCCAAAGCGCTCCTCGCCATTGATGCCGAGTCCCGGGGAAAGCTGCGAAAGGAAGGTCTTCTGACCCGCGACCCAAGGGCCAAAGAACGTAAGAAGTACGGTCAGAAGGGTGCCCGGGCACGGTTCCAGTTCTCGAAGAGATAAGGGATCACATACCTATTCTGTAAGAGATTGTGTTACAGATCTGTTAAGAAGAAGGGAAGGTAGAGATGCCTTCCCTTTAATTTTGTTCAAAGCTCTCTGCAATGGGCATGAGAGCAGGTGTAATCATGGGTAACGGAAAATTAAAAATAGCCATCATCGGCTCAAGCGGATACACGGGCGGAGAGCTCTTGCGGATTCTTCTCAATCATCCCGATGCGTCGGTGACTGCCGTCACTTCGGAAAAATCTGCAGGCCAGCTCATAACTTCCGTTTTTCCCCACCTTGCGGGGCTGACCGCGCTTGTGTGTGAGCCACTTGACCCTGAAGCGGTGGCGAAGAAAGCAGACTTCGTGTTCCTGGCGCTCCCGCATGGGAAGGCCCAGGAGGCGGCATTTCGTTTCCATAAGCTTGGGAAGAAAGTTGTTGACCTTTCTTCCGACTATCGTCTCGCTGATCCTATTCTGTACGAGAAATGGTATGAGCATTGCCATCAGTATCCCGGGCTTCTCAAGATCGCGGTATATGGTCTTCCGGAGCTGCATCGCGAGAAGATAAAAAAGGCTTCGCTTGTCGCGAACCCAGGGTGCTATCCCACGGGCGCGATCCTAGGACTGGCACCGCTCCTGAAAAAGAGCATTGTTGATCCGCAGAGCATCATCATCGATTCCAAGTCCGGCGTTTCAGGTGCGGGCCGCAGCCCCGCGCTCGCACACCATTTCCCCGAAGTGAACGAGGGATTCACGGCCTACAGTGTTGTTACGCATCGACATACGCCGGAGATTGAGCAGGAACTATCGACCTTGGCGGCAACACAGATAACGCTTTCGTTCACTCCACATCTTGTTCCCATGAACCGGGGAATTCTGACTACAATCTACGCCAAGCTGTCGGCACAGGCGGATACGGGTCTGCTGCATTCTCTGTTTCGGGATTTTTATAGGAATGAACCATTTATCAGGGTTCTCCCGACGGGACATTTCCCAAACGTGCGGAATGTTCGGGGTTCGAATTTCTGCGATATTGGAATCATCTCGGACCCCCGTACCGGACGAGCAGTCGTGGTCACGGCGATCGACAACCTCGTCAAGGGGGCCTCGGGCCAAGCGGTCCAGAACATGAATCTCATGATGGGGTTCGAGGAGACCTCGGGCCTCAGATTTGCCGGGTTGTTTCCGTGATGGAATTGCGTTCACATTTATCGTGACAGAGGTAGAATAATATGAGGATTCTAGACGCAAGAAGTTTTTCCGTGCCGGGTTTCAAGGCATGGGGTATTCACAGTGGTATCAAGAAGAATGAGAAAAAGGACCTCGCGATCATCTATTCCGACCGCGAAGCGGCGGTTGCCGGCGTTTTCACAAAGAACCGAGTGAAGGCGGCATGCGTTCTCCTGAACTCGGCGAAGGTGAAATCGGGGAAAGGACGGGCCATTATAGCGAACAGCGGCTGCGCAAATGCATGTACCGGAAAACGCGGACTTGGCGATGCGCGTGCCACTGCCGAGATAGCGGCCGGGGAACTTGGTGTAAAGCCTGATTCCGTGTACGTGGCATCGACTGGCGTTATCGGCGAGTTTCTGCCCATGCCGAAGATAGCGACCGGCATTGCGACAGCGGTTGGACTGCTGTCGACCTCTGGCTGGGAGCAGGCAGCCGAGGCCATCATGACTACCGATATCTATCCCAAACTGTCAATCGTTCAGGAGGAGATTGGCGGAAAGACAGTCACGATTGCGGGCATCGCCAAGGGGTCGGGCATGATTCACCCGAACCTCGCAACCATGCTCTGCTTCATTGTGACTGACGCGAACATATCGTCACCCATGCTCAAGAAGGCACTGCTTGCTTCTACTGAACGGTCCTTCAACAATATTACAGTTGATGGCGACACGAGCACGAATGATATGATTCTCTGCATGGCGAACGGTGCGGCTGGCAACAGGAGACCAGGCACCGCCAGTAAGGACCTGAGGAAGTTTCAAGCGTGTCTGGACACAGTGACGCTTTCCCTTGCAAAGAGGGTTGTACGGGACGGAGAGGGAGCCACAAAATTCGTGGAGCTTGTAGTGCGCGGCGCAAAAAATCCTGTCGAGGCAAAACGCGCCGCCATGGCCGTCGCCAAATCCAGCCTGGTCAAGACCGCGCTCTTCGGTGAAGATGCCAACTGGGGAAGGATCATGGCGGCTCTGGGCAATTCAGGCGTCGAAATGGACGAGGCCCGGACGGATATATATATCGGCAAGGCAAAACTTGTTGAAAAGGGACTTGGCCAGGGAAAGGCTGCGGACCGTGATGCGTCGTTGGTACTCAAGCAGCGAGAATTTCAGATCATCATCGATCTGCACAAGGGAAAGGCATCTTCAACAATCTGGACCTGCGATATGTCGTATGAGTACGTCAAGATCAATGCCGCATACCGGAGCTGACAGAACCGGAGCCAAGCCTGCATCAGGACACGCCAGTTTTCCGGAAAATACCTGAAAACTTAGCCTAAATTTCTCTTGACATTCAGGGATGGAGTTGTTAATTTTAATGATTATGCCGTCGTCACAAAAGATGAGCGGACTGTCATTCTATTATCGTTTTTTTGAGTTAGAAAATTACAGAAAAATATTTATATAACAATTAGATACAACATGAGGGGGGGTGTAGCGAGGGTGCCGAGTATCAGGTTGCGAGAGAATGAGCCTTTCGAGGCCGCTCTCCGGAGGTTCAAAAAAAGCATCGAAAAGGAAGGCGTGCTTTCAGAGGTCAAAAAAAGGGAACACTACGAAAAGCCGAGCGTTAAACGTAAGAAGAAAGCATTGGCCGCGAGAAAGAAGGCTGCCAAAACAGCGCGCATTTTCAGGCAGAGCTAACGGCTTTCACGGGAGTATCCTGTGATGGTGCGAACCGCGATCGATTTTGTGGGAAGAGGGCCAGGATGGGATTACGAGATACGATAGATGCTGATATAAAAGATGCCCTCAAGTCCGGCGCAAAAGATAAAGTTTCTACCTTGCGAATGCTGAACGCCGCACTGAAGAACAAGCAGATTGATAGACGGAGACCGCTCACCGAGGAAGAGGTGATTGAGACCGTGCGTTCGCTCATTAAGCAGCGGCACGACTCGATCGAACAGTTTGCCAAGGGTGGCCGGCAGGACCTTGTGGATAAGGAAACCGCAGAAATCGCCGTTCTGGAAAGGTATTTGCCACAGCAAATGGCCCGTGAAGAGCTCGAGGCCCTGGTTCGCGCGGCCATAACCCAGACCGGCGCGCAGGGCGCAAGGGATATGGGCAAGGTCATGAAGGCAATTATTCCCATGGTGGGAGGACGCGCAGACGGAAAACTGGTGAGTGAGATTGTGAAAAATGCGCTGGGATAACGACCTGTTTCAGACACCATGTCTTTCTTCTTAGTTATAGGGCTGAACAGGGGGCCACGAAGAACAAGGCCCCCTGATTTTTTTTAGGAGTTTGCACGTTGATACTTCAGGAGTTCTACGAACTGGCCATACAGTCCGGCATTGATGCCGATCCCCGCGGAAGAGCAACGGTAGAAAAAGAACTGAGTGAAGCGCGCAAGGCGTACGACGAGCTCAAACCAGAAGAAAAAGAGTCCTTCGATACTGAGAGGCTCAAAAACCCCTATGCCGACAGCAGGATTCTGCACGGAAGCCCCGACCGGAACGTCAATAAAATCCTTATCGGTATCGACATGGAAACGCCGGAAATGCTGCTTGCCGACCGGCTGAACCAAAAGGGAGCCGGTATCGACCTCGTGCTTGCGCATCACCCCGAAGGCCGCGCATATGCAAATTTTTATGAAGTGATGAAGATGCAGGCCGACATCCTTAACAGGTTCGGTGTACCCATCAACGTCGCTGAGAACCAGTTGAGCAGCAGGATGAAGGAGGTCGAGCGCAGCCTCCTGCCGGTGAACCACACGCGGCCGGTTGACGCCGCGCGTCTTCTTGACATTCCCTATATCTGCATCCATACGCCGGCGGATAATATGGTATCGAGCTATCTCCAGGCGTTGTTCGACCGGGAATCTCCTACCAGGCTGAAAGACGTTGTCAAACTCCTGAAAGACATTCCCGAGTTTCGCGAGGCGAGCAGGAACAACGCCGGCCCAAGGATTCTCATAGGTTCCGACGACCAACGAACGGGAAAAATATTCGTGGACATGACGGGAGGGACCTCCGGCTCGAAGGAAACAATTGAAAAGCTCTCCCATTCCGGCGTGGGGACCATCGTGGGGATGCATATGTCCGAGGACCACCGGAAAGAAGCGGAGAAGCATAATCTCCATGTTGTTATCGCCGGGCACATATCGAGCGATACGCTTGGTTTAAATCTGCTTCTCGATGCCATTGAAAAGCGCATGCCGCTTCAAGTGCTCGAGTGCTCAGGATTTAGACGGGTCAAACGACAGACCTGACGCTGTATGAACGAACATACCCTGAGGGTGCTGGAATATGACAAGGTAAAAAATATCGTTGCTGCGTATGCTGCATCGGATGCAGGAAGAACGGCCGTAAAGGGGCTTCAACCGGCCTCAGATGTTCAGACCGTCAAGATGGGGCTCAGGGAGGCCCGTGAGTTTACCCAGATACTGCAGAGCGGTGAAAAGCCGCCGCTCGACGGGATTCTCGATGTTGGTCAGGCGGTCGAAAAACTCAGGGTACGTGGCAGCCTGCTCTCTCCCGCTGAGCTTTTGAATATAGCGACCACGCTCGGCGCAGGCAGACGGGTCAAAAGTTTTTTTCAAAAATTCGAAGGCAAAGGAAGTGGAGTTGTGACTGCAGCGCCGCTTCTGAGCGCCAAAGCGGCTGCCATTCACTCGCTGAAGCAGATAGAAGACGCGGTCCTTTTTGCCGTAGATGATAAGGCCGAGGTCAAGGACGCGGCCAGTCCTGCTCTCCGTAAGATCCGGAAACAAATCACACGGATGCGGGAGGATATCCTTGACCGTATGTCCGGCATCCTTCAGAACAGCACATATCAAAAGTTCATTCAAGAGCCGGTGATTACAGTCCGCGACGATCGGTACGTGCTGCCGCTTAAGCCCAATTTCAGGCAGAGCCTCAAGGGCGTGGTGCATGGCCAATCGGGTTCGCGTGCTACGCTTTTTGTCGAGCCTCTTGATGTGCTAGAGCAGAACAACCGCATTGCCGAACTCCGCATGGAGGAGCGCGAGGAGGTTGAGCGCATCCTGCACGAGCTCACCTCACTCATGGCGCAGGAAGCGGACCGGATCGAATCTACGATCCATACGCTCACCCTGATTGACGCCGTGTACGCAGGGGCGAGGTTCTGCGTGGAGTATGGTGGCACTATACCCGAGATCTCCTCAGACGGAGATATCCGGCTCTTGGCAGCCAGACATCCGTTGCTCGTAGGGAAGATCAAGGCCGGCGTCCCGAATACGGACATTACGCCGAACGATATCGTTCTGGACGGAAAAAAACGAGCATTGATCTTGAGCGGGCCGAACGCAGGCGGAAAAACGGTAATCCTCAAGACCGTGGGTCTCCTCTGCCTCATGGCTCAGTCAGGCTTGCCAGTGACTGCTGGTGAAGGAAGCGAGATCCCATACTTCGGTTCGATGTTTGCGGATATCGGCGACGAACAGAGCCTGGAGCAGGATCTGAGCACATTCTCGTCTCACGTGAGCCAGATCGCTGAAATCCTTCAGCGGGCGAACAGCGGATCCCTGGTTCTTCTGGATGAGATTGGCTCCGGCACGGACCCTGGTGAAGGTGCAGTACTTGGCGCAGAAGTGCTTGAGAGCCTGATCGAGCGCGGCTGTATCACTGTGGTGACGACGCACCACAACGCACTCAAGTTATTCGGTTCCCAGACGAGCGGCGCGGTGAATGCTGCCATGGAGCTTGACCCGGCTACGCTCAAACCCACGTACCGGCTTATGCCGGGCAGGCCGGGCAGGAGTTATGGGCTGGACATGGCGGCACGACTCGGCGTGCCGGATGCCGTGATTCAAAAAGCGCGGGCCCGGCTGGGACAGGACGATGCCCGTCTCGAGAAACTATTGGCACAGGTAGAGAACGATTCCCGGCTCCTGGCATCAGAGCGGCTGTCAGTCGAAAAAGAACTCGCAGCGGCGCAACAGGAACGAGCCGAGGTAGCGACTGCACTCCACAGCGCGCGGGAAGAAGCGCGAGACATAAAAAGAAACGCCAAGACGGAAGCGAAGGAGATTCTGACGTTGCTCCGGCAGAAACTTCGCGATCTTTCCCGCAACGCAGCGCCTGAGGAGATCGACGCTAAAAAAATGAGCGCGGAAATCGAAGCCCTTGGCAGAAGGCTCGAATCTGCCTCTTCCGAAGAGCAGCAGGTTATTTCCGAGTTCGTTGGGGATATTCATGCTGGAGACACCGTGCGGATAGCGAAACTGAATAAGACCGGTACGGTGATATCCCTGCACCGAGGCATGCTCGAACTGGAGGTCGACGGAAAAACGGTAAGACTCTCGGCCGCAGGGGTTGTACCAGCAGAATCTGAATCGCTCGATTTGGTTTCAATTCCCGGATGGAGAGCCGAACTCCACGAGGGAGAAGGCGCAGTGGATCGGCTGAACATCATCGGTCTTCGCGTGAACGAGGGGCTGACGGAGGTCGACCGGTTTATCGATCGGGCTGGATTAAATCACCTCTCGGTCGTGACCATCATTCATGGTTTGGGGACCGGGGCACTCAAAGCCGCGGTAACGGATTTTTTGAAAAAACATCCGCTGATCTCGTCCATTCGGTCCGGCGAACCTGCCGAGGGCGGCGCAGGAGTTACGGTGGCGGAGTTGAAAAAATAAACGTGTTCTCCGAAGATATCATAAGCAGGATAAGGGACAGCGTTGATATTGTTGATCTCGTTTCTGGATATGTGTCCCTGAAGAAAACGGGCAAGAACCACACGGGGCTCTGTCCCTTTCACGCGGAGAAGACCCCGTCATTCAGCGTGAATCCGGATAAGCAGATCTTTCACTGCTTCGGATGCGGCGCTGGCGGTGATGTGTTCAAGTTTATCGAGCTGCAAGAGGGTATGAACTTTCCCGAGGCGGTGAGGGCGCTTGCAGGCCGTGCTGGTATCTCTGTGCCAACGGACAGCAAGTCGCGCGGTCCGGACAAAAAGTCCGAGGATGAACGGAAGGTTCTCCTCAAGATCGTAGCCGATGCCGCAGATTACTTCAGAAAAGAGCTCGAAGGGCCTGCGGGAAGCGCTGCCCGAGAGTATCTCAAGAAGCGAGGTGTGAGCGACGCCGTTGTGCAGGAGTTCGGTCTCGGCTATGTCAGGCCCGAGTGGGATGGCCTGATCCGTTACCTCAAGCAGAGAGGCTATGTTTTTGGCCAGATGGAGAAGGCCGGGCTCATAGTCAAGCGGAGCGAGGGGGAGGGATACTATGACCGGTTCCGAGGGAGGATCATGTTCCCGATCCGTGACATTGCGGGAAATGTGATCGCTTTCGGCGGCAGGGTGATGGACGATTCCTTGCCCAAGTACCTGAATTCGTCAGAAACGTCGCTCTACAGCAAGAGCAACACGCTCTACTGTCTGGATATGGCAAAAGAATCCGGACGCAGGCAAGGATATTTTATCATTGTCGAGGGGTACCTCGATGCGATCGCCTGCCACCAGTACGGCGTGCGGAACGCGGTCGCAACGCTCGGCACGGCGCTAACCGAAGGGCACCTCAGGCTCATGCGGAGGTTCTCCGACAAGCTTGTGCTGATCTTCGATCCCGATCCGGCCGGCGTGAAGGCCTCGCTTCGGGGTTTTGATCTTTTTATGACGAGCGGCATGAAGGTGAACGTGGTCTCACTCCCCGATGGCGACGACCCGGACACGTTCTTGCAGAAGCACGGGCATGATGCGTTCGCTGCGTGCCTGCGCAAGTCAGTCAAGTTCATGGACTTTGTGCTCGAGCAGGTTCTAAAGGGCGGATCGGTTTCCTCGATTGACGATAAGGTGCGGAAGGCCGAAGAGCTGCTCGGGTTCATTGCAAAGATTCCGAGCGGCATCGAACGAGACCATTATATCAGGAAAACGGCGGAGGCGCTGGACCTCAATGAGACAGTGCTCAGACAGGAGATGCCGAAACACTCCCGGCATACTGCACCTTCATCCGGAGGAGCCAAAGGGTCTATTGCTGTTCCTGCATGGGGACACCGGCCCAAGGCCGAAGAGATACTGATACACCTCATGCTGAAAGATGAAGGGATAGCGCGGAGCCTGAAAGAGCAGATTCAGCCGCAGGATTTTACCGAACCTTTGTTCCAGCGGGCAATGCAGAGGATACTAAATGCTCTTGAAAGGACAGGCAGGCTCGATACGAGGATGCTTATTCAGGACGGAGATGAGGAACTCAATAGCCTGATTTCCCATTATTCCGTACTCGAGATGGATTACCAGGACCCTGAGAAGCACTGTCAGGACTGCGTGGAAATAATCAAGCAACAGAACCATGCCAAGAAGATGAAGGTATTGATTACGGCCATCAAAAACGCAGAGGTCAGGGGAGACAGCGCTGAACTCGCAAGGCTCATGGAGGAGCAGAACCGGTTGAGTCGGAAACCAGGTAGACGAATTCCCGGATTTTAGGCATCCGCGGAATCGATAGGAGCGATTTCAGATACATTTCGTGATGGCGAGCAAGTGAATTCGCATCACGCAGAAGGAGCACACCAGTATGTCAAAGCGGGGCAAGACAGGAGATCCAAAAAAACCGACCTCAACGGGGAAAGAGCGGAATTATGTACCCTACGAAGAGACGGGTGATGCGATTCCCCATGAAGAAGTTTCCACGGAACAGCTCGACAGCATTATCTCTCTGTTCGGAGACGGTGAAATCGATATTGATATTGCAGATTCCCAACATGACGGTAAAGTGCGCCAGCCTGCCGAGGATGAGGTAGAGGAGGGCGTCGAGCCCGAAGAATCTGGCCTTGATGAAATTACTGAAGAAGAGGCCGAAGAAGAGGAAGTTGAGGTCGGTGTGGGCAAGACTGATGACCCGGTCCGCCTCTATCTCAAGGAAATGGGCACGGTTCCGCTCCTTTCGAAAGAGGGCGAGGTGGCGATTGCGAAGCGCATAGAAGAAGGCAAGCGAGAAGCAGCACAGGTTCTTTACAGCCTACCGTTCTCGCTCCAAGACGTTCATGAACTGGGCGATAAGCTTCGGAAGGGCAAAATCAGCATTCACGAAGTGGTTCATTCGGGCGATGATGATTTCGAGGACATCCAAAGCCAAAACGAGGAAGAGCTGCATGCACGGGTGCTCAAGCTGATCAGCGAGATTGACCGCCATAGCAGGGACCTCAACACCCTCCTAAACAATGCGAACAGCAGCCGCTTAAGCGAGGGAAGAAAAAAATCGCTCCGCGAGAAAGCACAGACGACACGGTACGCTCTATTCGACAAGCTGGAGGCGCTCAACATCCACTGCCGGCAGACGGACCGCCTTGTAATCAAGCTGCGTGAAATGGTGAGTGAGGTGTTCCTATCCGAACGCGAGATCCATGGGCTCGAAAGGAAGTCGGGCTTGGCCATTGCTGATCTCAAGGAAGTTTTCAAAAAAATGCGCCAGGGAGAGCGTGAGCTCAAGAACGCTGCGCGAAGACTCGAGATGAAGCAGGATGCCCTTCTCGGACTCGAAAAGATATTCAGGAACGCGGTTAAGCGGGTCAGGAAGATAGAGGCAGACTGCGGAGTTTCAGCAGAGGATCTGAAGAAAGGACTGAGGGCCTATGAGCGGGCCGAGGAACGCGCCAAGTATGCCAAGAGCGAGCTTGTGGAGGCAAACCTTCGGCTCGTGGTCTCGATCGCCAAGAAATACACTAACCGGGGACTTCAGTTCCTCGACCTGATCCAGGAGGGGAACATCGGCCTCATGAAGGCCGTGGACAAGTTCGAGTGGCAGCGCGGGTACAAGTTCAGCACCTATGCCACTTGGTGGATCAGGCAGGCAATCACGAGGGCGATTGCCGATCAGGCGCGGACGATTCGCATTCCCGTTCACATGATCGAGACCATGAATAAGCTGATCCGCACCTCGCGCAGCCTCGTCCAGGACCTCGGCAGAGAGCCGACTACCGAGGAGATCGCTGCTTCCATGAAGCTCCCGGTTGAGAAGGTGCGCAAGATCATGAAGATCGCAAAGGAGCCAATATCGCTCGAGACCCCTATCGGAGAGGAAGAGGATAGTCACCTGGGCGATTTTATCGAGGACAAAAAAGTAGCATCGCCGCTGGAATCGGCGATCCGTAAGAACCTGCATAATCAGGTCCGGAAAGTGCTGAACACGCTGACGGAGCGCGAGGAGAAGGTGCTCCGCTGGCGCTTCGGCATTGGCGAACAGACGGACCACACGCTTGAAGAGGTCGGGCAGGAGTTCGACGTGACTCGCGAGCGTATCCGCCAGATCGAGGCCAAGGCTCTGCGGAAACTCCGTCACCCGAGCAGGAGCAAACAGCTGAAGAGCTTCATGGAGTAAGAAGACGGGTCACGCTGAGGAATGCTTGACATTTAGCGGAGGTTATGCAAATATAAGCAGTTGCTGCGAGGCAAATCTCGAGCACCAATACAAAACCCCAAACAAATTTCAATTACCAGCATTCAAATTTCTTCTTGACTGTTTGAGTTTGTCTGGAATTTGAGGTTTGAAATTAGAATTTGCAGTTAAGCAGGGCCCATAGCTCAGTTGGTAGAGCTACCGGCTCATAACCGGTTGGTCCCAGGTTCGAGTCCTGGTGGGCCCACCAATTAATCGATGGCAGGGAGATGCTTCAGATGCTCGAGGGGATGGACTCATTTGATCACGGCGCCCTTGACTGCAGGCAGACCGCGGAGAAAATCATAAAATGCGCCGATAGGCGCATTTTTATTTTGGAGGCGGCATGGAAGAACAGCTGAGCATGCTCATACGGCTTCAGGAAATAGATACGAAGATCCGCTCTCTCGCAGATCGGAGAATCCAGTTTCCTGATATGCTAGCATCGCTCGAACGTCGACGCGCAGCAAGCAGAGAGGAATTCGAAAAGACCAAAGAAGCGCTCCAGACAGCACAGAAGAACAAGAGGGACAGGGACAAGGACCTAGAAGTGGGAGCGCAAAAGGTCGAAAAACTTAAGACGCGCACCTCTGAGATCAAGACTAACAAAGAGTACCAGGCATTGCTCAAGGAAATAGAATCCGCAGAGCAGGAAAACAAAACCATTGAGGACGGAATTCTCGTGCTCATGGAGCAGATTGATGCGGCAGTTGTGTCGATGACGGCAGCAGAGAAAAAGGCCAAGGACGATGAGGAAGGGATCATTGTCGAGCAGAAAGAGCAAGAGGCCGTTTTCATGAAGCTCGAAAAGGAACTAAAGGAAATGGAGCGCGACCGGCAGGAGACAGCTTCGCGCATAGATCCTGCCGTCCTCGGACAATACCAAAAGCTTTTCGCATCCAAGGCAGGTATCGCCATAGCGGAGGCGCGGGGCGAATCGTGCTCAGGCTGCTATATGAGCATCCCTCCGCAGGTCTTCGTAAATGTCAAGAAGAACAGCAGTATCATCACTTGTCCTCATTGCGGCCGCATTTTGTACTATAAGGAAACTGTCGTACAGAAAAACGCGTGATCCGGACAAGCCGAAGCCAATAATTAAAATCACGGAGAGGGGTCGAACTCGGACCTCGCGGCTTGAAGCACCTCTTCCCGCGGGTGAGCGGCTCGACCCCGATACCTGTCATTGGGCCACTATCAGGAATTATGTCTCCATGACCTCAGTGCCTCAATGGATTATTTCTGTACTTTTGAAGTCTTCGTTTTGCTGCTGAAAGGATTACGGTGGAACTAACAATTTTTACCGATGGTGCATCTCGGAATAATCCCGGTGAGGCCGGGGCTGGCATTTTTATAGTCCAAGACAGCGTGCCTATCGAGAAGATAACCCGGTATCTGGGAAGAACTACGAACAATGTTGCCGAATATACTGCCGCCATTATCGGGCTCGAACATGCCGTGAAGCTACGAGCTTCGAGCGTCAAGCTCTATGCAGATTCAGAGCTGCTCGTGAGACAACTAAATGGCCAGTATAAAGTCAGGAATGAGGGCCTGAAGCCATTATTCATAAAGATCAAGGAACTTATTGCAAAAATCGGCAGCGTCGAGGTACAATACATTCCGAGGGAGCAGAACAAGGAAGCAGATGCTTTGGCGAACAGGGCCATTGATGAAAAACTGAAATAAAACGGAAGGGAGCATTTTGGACGCGGATGGAGGCGGAAATAGCGGATTCTAATTCTTAAAAAATAATACCGATCTTGCCGTCTCAATCCATGCCCAAATATTTTTTGCATCTTCTGTGCTAAGAACAAATTTGTAACATATCAGAGCGGGTCTGGTGATTGCTCCCCGGCAACGGGGGGAGGAAAGTCCGAGCTCCGCAGGGCAAGGCGGTCCCGAAACGGGACAGGGGGCGACCCCATGGATAGTGCCACAGAAAAGAAGACCGCCCCGAACAGGGGTAAGGGTGAAACGGTGGGGTAAGGGCCCACCACATTCCCGGGTGACCGGGGGTGTTTGGAAAACCCCGCCTGGAGCAAGACCGCATAGGGAAGCGTCTCCCGAGCAATCGAGAGTAAGGACTGCCCGTCCGAGACTTCCGGGTAGGTCGCTCGTGCCCTCGAGCAATCGAGGGCCCAGATAAATGATCACTGCTCCCGGGTGACCGGGAGAACAGAACTCGGCTTACGGCCCGCTCTGATTTTTTTAATTCGTCCTGAGGCGGTTCAGTCTATTCCCCTCGTGAGAGTGATCTATGGGCAAAAAAAGTTTTGCCATCCATCCCTTTGAGCAGCTCAAGAAAAAGATCGAACGCGCAAAGACTGTCCCACCTGCCAACCAGATCCCGCCAAAGAAAAAAGAGGAGTTCACCGAAGACGAGCTGTTCAGTACTGCCATGCATGATGTTCAGGTGATCGAAGAATACCGGGTCCTTGCATGCGCTCAGCGAGCTCGCAAGGTATCTGATCAGGTTAACGCATGCGATCCTGAGAGAGAAGCGATTGCAGCCCTTGATGAAATAACCCAAGGACAGCGGCCGATACACCTTCCTGACACTCAGGAATATGTTGAATGGGCGAATCCCGCGTTCCGGGATGATATACTTCAGAGAATGCATGAGGGACACTTCTCCGTTCAGGGGTTCCTTGATCTGCACGGATTTACGGTCCCGGAGGCTGAAATGGAACTGGAGTCCTTTATTAGGGCTTCCTTTAAAAAAGGGTTGCGCTGTATCAAGATCATACATGGCAGAGGGCTCCGCTCCACACAGGGAGCTCGCTTAAAGGAGGCGGTCGTCAAACGGCTTTCGGGGCACTACCGGAAAGACATTATTGCATATGTGACCGCGCGGCAATGCGACGGAGGTCTCGGCGCGCTCTACGTCCTGCTTCGAGGAAAATAATTCTTTCCACCCAAATACAGCATGAACAAGAACGCAGCAAGGCGCACAGGAACAACGGCGAATGGCAGGATTCTGATCCCCTCCGAAGTAAGGGCATTCCGGAAGAAGATTTACACGTACTACCGAAATCACGGTCGCGACCTCCCCTGGAGGAAAACACGGAACCCCTACCACATTCTTGTATCGGAAATCATGCTTCAGCAGACCCAGGTTGATCGAGTGCTTGGAAAATATGATGAGTTCATCAAAACATTCCCAGATTTTCCCTCTCTCGCTAGGGCGTCGCTTCGGAAGCTGATTACAGTCTGGCAGGGGATGGGTTATAATCGGCGGGCGCTTGCGCTCAGGTCTCTTGCTCAAACGCTCATGAACGAATACCACGGCAAACTGCCTTCCGATCCAGAGAACCTCATTGAGCTTCCGGGGATTGGCAGATATACGGCAGGCGCCGTTGCCGCCTTTGCTTTTAATCAACCGGTGCTATTCATTGATACGAACATTAGGCGAGTGTTCATCCATGCCTTCTTGCATGGCCAAGAAAACATTAAAGACGAGGATATCATTCCGTTGATACAGCAGACGCTCGATGTATCACATCCCCGGACGTGGTACAATGCACTTATGGATTACGGGGCTATGCTCAAGAGGGAACAGGCCAATCCTAACCGAAGGAGCGCGCATTACCACCGGCAGAGCGCTTTCGAGAATTCAAACCGGCAGATCAGGGGGAGGATATTGAAAGTGCTCGTGGAGGAGTCACCTCTCACACGTTCACAGATAGCGAAAAAATCAGGCATGGACCCTGATCGGGTGAATCAAAACCTTGTGGATCTTACGGAAGAAGGCTTTATCAGGAAGCAAGGCAAATTTTTTGCCCTATAGCAGATTCATCAATTTCCCCTCGCCCTCTTGCGAGCCGCGGGAGCAGGACACATTACCAGCCGATGAGAACAGCACCCGATTACATACAATTCTATCCCACTCTTCGCTGTAACCGGTCGTGCGAATTCTGTTTCAACCGGACTATGCCTTTTGCACAAGACATGTCGTTCAGTGACTTTCGGATCATGCTCTGCAAACTGGATGAACTTTCTATCAGGACCATCGATATCATCGGCGGAGAGCCGACAATGCATCCCGATCTGACCAGGTTCCTTAGCGAGGCCTGCTCAAAGGGTTTCCGCGTGAACATAAGCTCAAATGGGACGAACATCGGGCTGCTCGAAGAAATTCTCGGAATGGACAGCCGAATCACCGTCGGTATCTCGATCAACGACAAATCGACCTTTGACCGTCTGCAGCATTTTATAAAAGAGCATAACCCAATCGTAAAGACCGTTTTCAGTCCTGACGGTGATTCCAGTATAATTCAGGATATCCTTGCGCTCAGGCCGAAAAAATTCTACCTTATCTACCGTGATGCCATGGAGCAAGAAAGTCTGAGAAAAACACTTCCATTCCATGAGTTCATGGGTATAGTGCAAGACTTCAATTCATTCCTGACGGGTACGGTTTTCTGCTCAGGATTCATTCCTGACCTCGAAAATTATCATGAGCTTTCTGCAACGCGGTGTCCTGCAGGTACGACAAAGCTCGGCGTCATGCCTGACGGTTCGGTCTATCCCTGCAACCTGTTTTTCGGGTGCAGTGATTTTCTGCTTGGGAATATCTTGACCGACTCCTTCGACGCCATCTGGAGCCATCGAGCACTTACCTTCTTCCGCACCTTTGCCGGAAACGGCTGTCCTAAGACAGCGTGCATCCATCATTCAATTTGCCATGGCGGATGTCCCGCCCATGGTCTTATTCATTTCGGCGACGTGTCTGCACCCGATCCTCGGTGCATTGAGGACGGATCTGCCACTCTTAAGTGAGCAAATCTGATATAATAATGTGGGAGGAGATGCACATGGTTACTGCTCTGGTCCTGCTAACGGTTGAGAGGAACAAGGTGAATACAGTTGCCGAAGCGCTTGCTGACATGGATGGTATCTCGGAGGTCTATTCGGTCGCCGGACGGTACGATCTGGCGGTGATAATTCGGGTAAAGGATAACGAGCAGATGGCCGAGCTGGTGACGAACCATATGCTCAAAGTGGAAGGGATAATCACATCAGAAACACTCATCGCATTCCGCGTTCATTCCCGTCACGATCTGGAGAGCATGTTTTCCATCGGCCTGTAACCTCTCACAGTGCGTATCGCAGTCAGCGATCGGGATTCACTCCCGCACTCCTCACCCGATATCGTTATTTGACCAGATCGATCCGAAAAAATCATTGTGAAACTCTCTAAGATAGTATAAAATAAAAAATTGTAGAAGTATTCGCATCACGACCTTACTGTGCAGGAGGAAGTAATGAGACAGACCAAGATCGTTCTCTCTGACAAGGAAATTCCGACCAAGTGGTACAATATCATGGCCGACATGCCGAACAAGCCGAAGCCGCCACTCCACCCTGCCACGAAACAGCCGATCGGCCCTCAGGACCTTTCAGCCATTTTCCCCATGGCGCTCATCGAACAGGAGGTAAGCCAAGAGCGCTGGATTGATATACCAGAAGAAGTTCTATCTATCTATTCGCTTTGGAGACCCTCTCCTCTATTTCGGGCGCACAGGCTCGAGAAAGCCCTCGGCACGCCTGCAAAGATCTATTACAAGTATGAAGGCGTAAGCCCTGCCGGCAGCCACAAGCCGAACACTTCGATACCACAAGCGTATTACAATAAGAAGGCAGGGATAAAACGTATTTCCACGGAGACCGGTGCAGGCCAGTGGGGTTCGGCCATGGCGCTCGCGGGCAAGCTGTTCGGGCTCGACGTGACTGTCTACATGGTGAAGGTGAGCTATGGCCAGAAGCCCTATCGGAGAATTGCGATGGAGACATGGGACGCAACTGTCCACGCAAGCCCCTCGAATGCAACAAACGCCGGACGAAAATTCCTTGAGACGGATCCTAATAACCCTGGTAGCCTCGGCATCGCCATTTCCGAGGCCGTCGAGGACGCCGCAACGCACAACGACACGAACTACGCCCTCGGCTCGGTCCTGAACCACGTCTGTCTACACCAGACCGTCATTGGGCTTGAAACCAAGAAGCAGTTAGATCTTGTCGGAGATTATCCGGACATTGTGATCGGTTGCTGCGGTGGAGGAAGCAACCTCGCCGGAATCAGCTTTCCGTTCTTGCACGATAAGATCAACGGCAAGAACATCCGTGTGATTGCTGTCGAACCGGCATCCTGTCCCACGCTTACCAAGGGGGAGTTCCGATATGACTTCGGAGATGTCGCCGGGCTGACCCCGTACCTCACGATGTACACTCTCGGGCATGACTTCATGCCTCCCGGAATCCATGCGGGCGGGCTCCGGTACCATGGCGATTCGCCGCTCGTGTCTCAGCTCTACCATGACAAGCTCATTGAGGCCAGGGCATATAACCAGATTCCCGTGTTTGAGGCTGCAGTGCAGTTTGCCAACACAGAGGCGATTATCCCCGCGCCTGAGAGCGCGCATGCGATCCGGGCGGCCATCGATGAGGCGCTGCTCTGCAAGCAGGAGGGCAAGCAGAAGACCATCCTGTTCAACCTGAGCGGCCACGGGTACCTCGACCTCCAGGCTTACGCCGACTACCATGACGGCAAGCTTCAGGACTATGCCTATCCGGCTGAAAAAATAAAAGAGGCACTCGCAAAGTTGCCGAAGATATGACGCTTCGGGACATCCCTGCATTAGAATAGAAGGGCTAATCTTCACTGAAAGTTGAATGACCCGAAAAAAGCTTTCCGACGACCATGCTCATTGGGATTTGGATGATCGGGAGCGTGCTGGTCTGTGCGCCCGTCGTTGAGTTCGTAAAGACGAGCGGTCATTTAATTGACTGCGGCTTCATTACCTATACGTTCTCCAAATAGATTGCGGTGCTCGGAGTGGTCTCAAATTTTCTTGGTGGAAGCTCCACGGATTTTCATGTGTTCATGCTGATCTCACTCTTCTTTTTTTTCGGTCCATTTCCCGAAGAACGGACGGCGTGAGGAGTGGATGAAAGGCAGGTCTGAATCTCTTGACAGAGAAAGCTAATTTCCCTAGCCGGGTCAACCCGTAGAATGCCGAGGGAACGGAACCGGATGTAGAAACGTTGCTAGCATGGTTTTTCGAATGTCACGAATGGGATTTCTGATCTTTTCGTGTAATTTGTGATTGGTTATAAGAATCTTTTTCATGTTGACAAAACTCGACTGGTCAGTTGCTACGGCCGCTTTTCTTCTTTCAGCCGATCCAGTGCATTATGGGCTATCAGGATATGGCCCTCGGCTTCCCTGGTAATTCCCTTTTCCGAAAACACCTTCATGCATTTTGTAACCGCCTCTCGTGACGATCCAATGCGCGCGGCGAGTTCTTTATGTGTCAGCTTGCTCACCCTGAGAAAACCCTTACCACTGGCACCTTCAGTGGTAGCAGCGTCGAGAAGCGTCCGGACAAGGCGCTCTCCTACTTCGAGAAATGCGAGCGACTCGATCAATTCATCTGCCTTGCGCAGTCTCTCGACGAGCGTCGCCATGAGTTCCACGGCAATTTTGGGATTTCTGTAAAGCAAATCAAAAAAAACATCTTTTTTCAGTATGGCAAGCTCCGAATCCCTGTCTGCGACGATAGTGGCGGAACGCCCCTTGTTATCGAGGAGGCTCAGCTCTCCGAAAAATGCTCCCCTCTCGAACTGCGCGAGCTCGATTTCATCTCCCTCATCATCCACAAGCACTGCCTTCACCCTGCCGGAGTTTACAATGTAGAGGTCGGTGCTGAGGTCTGTCTTGTGGAAGATGACAGTGCCCTTTTTGTAGGTGACGCTTTTGCACCGCTCCGCGATTTCCTTGATCTGGGCGTCCTTGAGATGCTTAAACAGCGGGATATTCCTTAAATATTCAATCAGCATATCAGTCTCCGGGCAGGCGGCATAGAGCATGGGGTAGCTCGCATGGTGAATGCACACCCGCCAAATCTCCTCGTTGTAAAAAAATCTCACACAATGCACCCTGAATGCCAAGAGCAAAAAGGAAAAACTTTGCTCTTCGCACGTCCTTTGCGAAAAACAACTTTTTTTCTTGGCGTCCTCTCTGCCCCCGTTAAGCTAATAACCTCTAGCGAGGTGCCTCTGTGGCGACTGGTCGATCTGGAACAGAGTCTACTTCGCGCTCTTCAAAAACCGCTGAATATCGAACTCCATGTCCATCATTTCCTTGACGCGCTCCACTTTGCGTTTCTCTCGGATGCTTGTTTTGCCCATGCTGATTTCGATCTTGTCAATGGTGGTGAAGGTATCGTCCGGCACGGAGATGATCGGGATGCCTTTAGCCTGCGCCTTGCCGATGACCACGTCATTCGTTGACAACCCCCCAGTGAGAATGACGCATTTGGTCGATGTCTCCAGGGCTGCGAGTTGGATATCGGCGCGATGCGCGCCGGTGATCACCGCCTTGTTCGGCGTCCTGCGGAAATAGTTCAGCGCGCTGTCAACATCCATGGCCCCGATAGAAAAGTTCTCGACAAACTCATCGAGCTTATCCTCGCTGCAGAGCACCTTACCACCCAATATATCGATCAGCTGCCGGACGCTCACGGATTCTAGAAAATGGTCTTTGGGAAAGACTCCAAAGATCCTTATCCCTTTCTTTTCCAGGAACGGGCTCACTGTTTTCTTCACATGCTCCACGGTGTGCACCGGGACTTTATTGAAAACACAGCCAATGAGCTGTTCCCCAAAGATCTGGTATGCGCCGAAGAGCGAGTCCGCAGAAACGTCCCCCCGCCACGGCTCTACCATCAACACTTGCGCTTTCATGGCGGCCACGAGCGAAAGGGCATTAATGTTCAGCAGAGCACCTTCGAACAGATCTCCCGCACCACCGATGACCACGAAGTCTTTGCTCTTGAGAGAGCGGAGGGCTGTCAGTATGTGCTTCCTCGCGTCCTTGATCTTTCCCTGAAAGAGCAGGTTCTGCGTCTCATAGCTCAATACGAAAGGAGAGACCACATCCATGGATTCAGTCAAACCTAGGTTTTCCTTCATGAACAGTGCGTCGGCGTCGTAGATTTCCCGGTTCTTTTTTATCGGCACCTTCCCAATGGGCTTCATGTATCCGATCTTGTATCCTCTTTCCTTGAGCTTTATGGCAAGGCCAAGGGAAATAAAAGTCCTTCCGGAGTAACCAGTGTTCGATGCTATGAATATGGGAATCATAAAAACCTCCTGAGAATCGGGGTTCAGAGCCAAGGTTCAATGTTCAGAAACCAAGGGACCCGGTCCGAGGTCGAGAGCCGAAATTCAAAGCCGGACCAAAGACGCCGATGACTTCCTTTGCACCCTCTGGCAGCATTTAGTGGAACAGAAAGCATGTCGTACCCGTGATTTTGCTCTAGACATCACTGTTTTTGGAAGCTTGTCAAATATTTTATGAATATCGGGTTTTAATGTATAGCCGCCTTCCAAACCGGCGGCGTTTGAATCCCTGCGTTTCTTGATTAACTTCTCCAGCCCACTTTGATGATGCTCCTCACAAATTTCTCACAGTTGCCGGCCTCCAGACCCTATCTTCTGAATACGATCCTCGCATCCAGGGCCACCGCACCTTTTTCCATGGCAACAAGCGGGTTCACATCCAGTTCCCGTATCACTGGAAAGTCGGTGACGAGGGAGGACAGGCGTAGGATGCTCTCGACGACGGCGTTCATGTCAACAGCCTTCTCGCCACGGGCACCGCGGAGCAGGGCAGACGTCTTGATCTCGTTCACCATGGCCTGTGCGTCACGATGGGAGACGGGTGAAATACGGAATGACACGTCCTTTAGCGTCTCGACATAGATACCGCCGAGTCCGAACATGAGCATGTGGCCGAAGGTTCGATCATGGGTCACGCCAAGGATGACTTCCTTGCCGCCGGCAATCATCTCATAGATCATAACGCCCGCGATAAATGCCTGGGGCATGAATCGTCGGGCGTTCGCGGTGATCTCGATGAATGCGTCTTCGGCCTCGTGGGCGGACTTAACATTGAGCTTTACACCGCCCACGTCGGTCTTATGCAGGATGTCAGGGGACGCGATTTTCATCACAACGGGGAATCCGATTTTTGATGCCAACGCTGCGGCCTCTCGCGAGGTCCGCGCGAGAGCTTTTCGCGGGAACCTGAACTCGTAGTGGGCTAGAATTGCCGCTGCGTCGTCCTCACCGAGCTGAAATTTTTTCGCAGCAATGAACCCATCGATCATCTGCTGTAGTGCGATCTTGTTGACCTCAAGGCGTATCGGTTGTTCCTGTTCGACATTCTGCTGTGCCCATTGGCCTGACAGCCGTTTGAAGGCCTTCACTGCCAGTTCAGGATAGGAGAAATTCGGTACCGAGGCGTCTTTAAGCTTTTTGATAGCCGTCCGCACGCGGGCTTCCCCCATGAAGGAGGCAATTATTGGTTTGTCCGTTGACCCGGACGTCGTGATGACAATATCGGCTGTCTTCTCCGTGTCCGTCATGGCCTGTGGAGTAAGGATCACCAGCATGCCATCGATGTTGGGGTCCTTCGCAGCCTGTTCGAGCACGGCAGCGTATCGCTCGGAAGTTGCGTCACCGATCACGTCTACGGGATTAAAAACCGAGGCATTCGGCGGCAGCTTCGGGGCCATGGCCGCAATGCTCTCTCTGGTCATGTGCGGGAGTTCGACGCCGAGCCGTTCTGCCGTATCGGCGGCGATGATTCCGGGGCCGCCTGCGTTCGTGATAACAAGCAATCCGTTCCCTGCGGGGACCTTCCCCCCAACAAAGGCCAAGGCCGTGTCGAACAAATCCTGAACGCCCTGGGCACGCATGATCCCCGTCTGCCTGAATGCGGCGTCAAAGGCGACGTCGGAACCGGCGAGCGCGCCGGTATGGGACGATGCCGCGCGGGCCCCGGCCTCGGTGCCGCCGGATTTCAGAAGGACTACAGGCTTTATCCTGGTCGCCTTGTGCGCGACGTCCATGAACCGTTTTCCATCCACCACGTCCTCGAGGTATCCGAGGATTATATCGGTGTCCGGGTCGTCTATCAAATATTCTATAAAGTCGATTTCTGAGAGATCGGCTTTGTTCCCGAGGCTAATGAACTTGGAGAACCCAATCTCATTTCCGATCGCCCAGTCCATGATAGCGATGCCCATGGCCCCGGACTGGGAAAAGAAGGCAATCTGGCCTTTCGGAAGCATATCCGCGGCGAAGGTGGCGTTCATACTGTTTGCCGTGTTGATGAGGCCGAGGCAGTTCGGGCCGAGGATACGGATGTTCTGATCTTTGCTGATGGTCCTGAGCTCTTCCTCCAGTCTGGTGCCTTCCTTGCCAGCCTCCTTGAACCCCGCGCTCAGGATGACCGCGGACCTAATTCCGGCGGCGGCGCATTCCCTGAGAGAGCTAGGTACGATTCGCGCGGGCACGGCGATGACAGCTAGGTCGGTGTCATCGCCAATTGCCGAGACTGTTGGATAGGCTTTCAGGCCGAGGATTTCGCCGCCCGACGGATTGACGGGGCATAGCCTACCGCGGAATTTATGACGGATTAAGTTATTGAGGACCACATGCCCGACTTTCATCGGATCATGAGATGCGCCAATGACGGCTATGGAACGAGGGTTGAAGAGGGCGTCGAGCATAATGTATTAAGTTTAGTTGAGAATCAGCGGATGGTCAAGGCGGGAGAGCGCTTTTAATCACGTCAATTTCAGGACGTCTGAGGTGCAGGTGCACGTAGTATCGTTCACGGTCATCACAAGCGAAATGCGGGCAAGGGGGCGCACTCATTCATCACCGAGGGTCTGACGGACCAAAGTCAGGGTTCTTCTGAGGAATTTTAATAAGTTACCCATCAATTTATTGTCCGCCGAAATATCGATAAGAATCATAAACAAAATACCTTAGACGGGATTAGAAGATTAGACTAGTGAGTGCACAAAATTGATCTTCACCGCGAGATCAGAGAGGAGCCCCTTTCTTGCCTGCCCTGAGGCTGAACAAACCGGCACACGAGCATACAGGAGCATGGATAACTCATAAACGTGTCAGGTGAGGAGTCCCCTTTCTGCTATACTTAAGGATAGTAAGGAGGGAGGCGTGATCAAACAAGAACCGGCCAAGAAACTTGAGCTGATACGAGTGCTCTACCCTGAGAAATTCTTGGCGGAGGAAAGCGTGTTCAGCCACATCCATCCGGGCAACAGGATCTTCATCGGCACTGGATGCGGTGAACCGCAGTACCTTGTAAGCGCGCTTATCAAATATGTTCAGGCCCACCCCAAAGCCTTTTTCGACACAGAACTGCTTCAGGTCTGGACACTGGGAGTAGCGCCATACGCTGACGCAAAGTTCAAGGACATCTTCCGGCATAACTCGTTCTTTATCGGGAGCAACACGCGCGAGGCAGTGAATCGTGGCATTGCGGACTACACGCCGATATTTCTGTCCCAGGTGCCTGCCCTGTTCCAGAAGAAGTTCGTGCCCGTGGATGTTGCCCTTATCCAGACCTCCCTTCCGGACGAACATGGATACATGAGCCTCGGCATAAGCGTGGATATCGTGAAGGCGGCGACCGAGAACGCCGCGCTCATCATCGCCCAGGCGAACGCGCACATGCCGCGGGTCCTTGGCGATACCTTCATCAATATCAGGGACGTGGACTTCGTCATCCCCCACGACGAGCCGCTCCTGGAGTTCGAGGTCATCGTGTCGGATGAGATCGCCCAGAAGATCGGGACCTATGTGTCGCGCATCGTGCTTGATGGCGATACTATCCAGGTCGGCTATGGGAGCATACCGAATGCTATCCTCACGCATCTCCAGGGCAAAAAGCATCTCGGCGTGCATACAGAACTTCTGACCGATGGCATTGTGATGCTGATGAAGAGGGGTGTTATCGATAATTCGAAAAAAGAGGTGAACCGCGGCAAAACGGTGGCGGCCTTCTGCATGGGCAAGCGTGAGACCTATGAGTTTCTTCACGACAACCCGTCCATCGAGTTCCGGCCGGTGAACTATACCAACAACCCGACGGTGCTCGCCCGACAGAAGAATATGACCGCGATTAACAGCGCGCTGGAGATTGATCTCTCGGGCCAGGCAACGTCGGAGTCCATCGGCAAGACCTTCTACAGTGGTATCGGGGGACAAGCGGACTTTATGCGCGGTGCGATTCTGTCGCAGGGTGGAAAGACCATCCTCGCCATACAGTCAACCGCCGAGAACGGAGAGGTCTCGCGCATAACCCCATTCCTGAAGGAAGGGGCGGGAGTGACGCTCTCCCGTGGCGACATCCACTATGTTGTGACCGAGTATGGAATCGCCTATCTCCACGGGAAAAACATCCGGGAGCGGGCCATGGAACTGATCGCGATTGCTCACCCGAAATTCCGGCCGTGGCTCATGGACGAGGCAAAAAAGCGTAGTTTGATCTATAAGGACCAGGCCTTTATCCCCGGCGTTCAGGGAGAGTATCCGGAAGAGCTTGAGACACACCGCACCACGAGAACCGGGTTGAACATTCTGATGCGGCCGGTAAAACTCAGTGACGAACACCTTCTGAAGGATTTCTTCTATTCCCTGTCGAGCGATTCCTTGTACCGCCGGTTCATCTCCACACGGCCCGACATGCATCATGAGCGGTTACAGCCCTTCGTAGTCATTGACTATACCCGGGAAATGGTGATCCTCGCCGTACGTGAGCACGAGGGGCAGGAGCAGATCTTGGGAATGGCGCAGTATACCATCGACCAGACAACACACACTGCTGAGGTCGCCTTCGTCGTGAGGGATGATTATCAGGGCAAAGGGGTCGGCGCAGAACTGCTCACTTACGTCACCTACCTTGCGAAGAAAGGCGGGTTGCTCGGATTCACGGCAGCGGTGCTGATGGAGAACATGCAGATGCTCCAGTTGTTCGAAAAAATGGGGTTCAACATAGAAAAACGGGCAGAGGCGGGTATTTACGAACTCAAGATGTCGTTCAGGGAATGAAGACAATCTGCGGACTGTGAGAGGGTCATAACATACCGACACAATCAAAGGAGAATATTCCACACATCCTGCCAATCATGAGGCTGTCCACATTCATTTTTATTCACGGGTCAGAGAAAGAGAAATTCCGCATGAAGCTTTGTTTTATAATATAATGGCGGGGATTGCCTTATTCTTGAATTTTTCAGGCTCAACTTCAATCGGATTATGCAGCTGACAACGAATGATCACTATCCGGAAAATCTGCCCGAGACGACATACTTGTCCCAGAATACCCCTTCGTAAAACGCAGACGAAATTTGCTAAAGTCAAGCGTTGAATCTTTCTCGGTGAGACTCGATGTCTTAAGACAAGCGTCTAATCACATTTTCAGCTTGCAATAAATATTGCCAAAATGCTACTATTTGTTACTTAATTCTGTCCATCATGGCGGTTTTATTTAAGGTATGAACGGGCTTATTTATTTATTATTTTTCATCTCGGGGGCCTGCGGGCTAATCTACGAAGTTGTTTGGTCCCGCATGATGATGCTCATTTTTGGAAGGAGCGTCCTCGCAGTCGGGATCGTGCTAGCGGCTTTCATGTCGGGCATCGCGCTCGGCAGTTATGTATTGGGGAAATATGCCGACCGAAGCCGTAACCCCCTACGGCTTTATGCAATCTACGAGACAGGGGCTGGCATCTCCGCATTCATAGCCTCGTTTCTTTTAATCCGAATAACACCGGTCTATGTGTGGGTGCATGCAAACTTTGGTGAATTGCCTCTGGCGTTCGCCCTGATTCGATTTATCATCGCGTTCGCGCTCCTCATCATCCCCACGGTCTTGATGGGGGCCACACTGCCGATCCTGTCTCGCATCGTGGTGAAACGCATATCTCGGATAGGACAGGAGCTTGGTAGCCTGTATGCCATTAATACGGTGGGAGCAGTCGCTGGAAGTCTCGCAGCCGGATTTTATCTCATCGGACATCTCGGTCTGCACGGAGCGATTGATGTGGCTGTCCTTGGGAACATTTCAGTAGGTCTCCTAGCATGGATTGCATCCACGCATTCTGGGTTTGACCATGCTCCGGTTCCGCTGTCTCCGGCGGCAAGTCCGGAAACTCAGATCCCAATTTCTGACGCTCAGGTCATCCGAACATACCATCTCGCGCTGTGGGCCTTTGCGCTTTCAGGCTTGGCCTCATTCGCCTATGAAATCTTTTGGACGCGCGCGCTCGTCTTTTTACTCGGGAACACAACCTATGCATTCACGCTGATGCTCACGGCGTTCTTGGCAGGCATTGCGCTCGGCGGATATGGCATCCGGTTCCTTGGGGACATCATTAAAAACCCCCTTCGGCTTTTTGCAGCGATTGAGATCCTGATTGGGGTTTTTTCCGCAGTTGCTTTGCCTCTGCTCTTTTTCACCGTGCAATCGGAGGCTGTCCGATCCTTCATTATCCGCTTTTCCGGCCGACTCGAACTTCTCGCTCTGTCGAATTTTGTGATAGCTTTGTCCCTGATGCTCCTTCCTGCTACCCTGATTGGAGCAACGTTGCCCCTCATGGGCCAGATCTTCGTTTCCGATCTTCAGAAAACTGGAACAACCGTGGGAAAGATCTATGCCGTGAACACGCTGGGCAACGTGCTGGGTGCTCTCCTGCCGGGCGTCCTGATCATGCCTCTCCTTGGGATTCAGAAAGGCATTCTCCTCATGGCTACACTCAACGTGGGCCTCGGCATCGTGCTCATTCTCGGCCGGTTGAAGCACGTTATGGCCGTCGTATCCGTGGTGTTGGTTGCATTCCTGGCAGTATCTCTTGCGCTTGTGCGCATGCCGATCTCCTTCCAGTTCCCCTCGGAATTCCAGACGCAGCGGGATGAGGTCCTCTTTTACCGGGAGGGCGGGCTTGTGACTACGAAGGTGTGGTCAAGCGCTGACACCGGCTATAAAGTGATCAGCGTTGACGGTATTAACATCGGAGGGACCAGTGACTCCGATTATAAGCAGCAGATTCTGGCCCACTTGCCTAAGCTGCTTCTGAAATCTTACAGCTCGGAGCTCTCGATAGGACTCGGTTCGGGCATTCTTGCCGGAGAAAGCGCAAGGCATGCTGAGCTGAAGAGGGTCGTAAGCGTAGAGATATCGCGCGGTGTCGTGGAGGGAGCGCGATACTTCTCGGAACAAAACTTCAATATTCTTAACGACCCCCGTGCATCCATTATCATTGATGATGTGGTTGATTTCCTCGAGACAGCGCAAGAGCAGTACGATATCATATCGGCCGACGAGAAGACCGCGGGGAAATACGCCACCAACTCGTTCTCCTACTCGGAGGAATACTATGCACTTCTGAGACGGAAGCTCGCCTTGGGCGGTCTCGTCATTCAGTGGATGCCTACCGACTTGCCGCCTTCGCAGTACGATCTTGCAGTAAGGACCTTCCTTCACGGGTTCCCACATGCCCAGCTCTGGTATTTCCCGCCCGTCGGAAGATTCACCATGACCAATACGTTCCTTGTCGGTTCTAACGACCCCATTGGTATCGATGCGGCGTGGATGCGCAAAGCGATGCAGAACGATCCCAGAGCATTCCAGGGTATTCGCAAGTACGGCCTTACTACGGCGGAAGCCGTGCTGGCCCACTTCATTGGAACTGAAGAGACGCTGCGTCGCGTTATACCGCCCGGCCCTGTGAACACCTTCGAGGAGCCGTACTATGAGTTCTACTCACCCGGCGACTATGCCGTACCCCCGAACGAAAGAACTTTTGTGAATCATGAGATGCTGATGCAGATCCGCGGCTCGGATTTCGACCGATTCGTGAGCAAGGGACTCTCGGTTTCGGAGGCCGTCCGCCTCAATGCGGCGTTTCGGGCCGAGGGAAAATTCCTCGAGGGGCATGGCGCCCAACTCCGCGGATTCCCGCCGCAGGAGGTCGTTCGTCTCTATGATCAGGCCATCAGGACGGCGCCATGGAACAGGAGCTTATGTAACGAGGTCGTTGCATATTTTTACCGAGAATATCTCAGGCAATACTTCAGAGGCGATTACAATGAAGCTCTAGCCATGCTCCGTCGGGTTGTGGAGATTTACCCGGAGAGCAGCGATGTCCATCAGGACTACGGGTGGATGCTCTGGAAAATGAACAAGACCGATCTCGCGGTCAAGGAGCTTGAGCAGGCCCTGGCGATGAACGACAAACTCGTACCGGTGCGACGAATCCTGGCGTCCATCTATGCATCCCGCGGGCAAGCCGAACAAGCCATGGTGCAGTGGAAGGAGGCTTTGGCCCTTGACGGGAATGACATTCCGACCCTGGTCGGTTATGGGACCTTTCTGCTCAACCAGCGACCCGCTGCTGAGGCAGTAGACTATCTTCGAAAAGCCTATCAACGGGATCCTGAAGACCCCGATGTAATCGACGGATACGCCCGGGTCGAATACCTGATAGGCAACATCGCTGAGGCGCGGCGCATTGTGCGCAAGGGCGGTGACTACTATAAGAGCAATCCGTTTTTTGAGCAGCGCCGGACCGCGATTCTGAGCGGGAACTAGCGCGCTCCTTTTACTCTATAATGTACTGCCAGGCAAAGGGTTTCCTCCTCATGAAATCTGCGCACTATCTACTTGTTCCTAAGGTGGATGATGCTGCCGGTAAAATCGGTCTGTCCAGCAATGGAGTCTCATGATCCAGAACTTATTCAATTTCCCTATCTTCAAAAAAATGTGTGTAAAATCACAGATTATCTTATGATTGTTCTGTAAACTCTTAATGAGATCCGCAAACTCCACATGGTCATTGACAGTATTTCGGAAGAATAATGATTTTAATTCTTCTCTGCTCAGAGCAAAACAGGGGAAACCCTGCTACGCAGAGCAACGGGACTAAAGGTTGCGAGATTCCATGTCCGCCGAGCCGCCAGAGAATATTTCTGGCGGCTTTGTATTTTTGGATGTCTAGCGTATGAGCAATAATCAGAATGTGGTTACTGCGTGCTGAACGCTTCCCTTGTAATGATATCGGTGTTTTTCTGAATGAATCACAGTGGCGTGGGATGAGGTGAATAACTAGCACGGTGAAGACAATTATAGAGCCCTAGGAGGTAACCATGAGAAACTTATTACGGATTCTTGTCCTGTTTGTCCCTCTCGCTCTAGGACTATCGCTTGCAGCTGCGGAGACAAGGCCACAGGAGGCCCCTGCAGCCTTCGATGGCGCCACCAACGGCCTCGTGGATGCGGCGACCCATCAGGCTGACAATGAAGTCTTTGACGCGGTCGAAGATATTTCTGATGGCCTCGGTCCGCTTTACAACGCCCAGTCTTGCCGCGAGTGCCATCAGAACCCGCAGTCCGGAGGCATCAGCCAGGTCACGGAGTTGCGCGTGGGGCACCTTGACCGCAAGGGGCGCTTCGTCAATCCAAGTGTTCCAATAGCGGACGGCGCCGCAGTCATCACAGGTCGAACCTTGATTAATGACCGTTCCATCTGCCCGAACGCCTCCTTTCCAGACCTCGAAATCCAGGAACGAGTTCCCGACATGGAGACTATCCGCACACAGCGCACATCGTTGAACCTCCTCGGGGACGGATTTGTGGAGGCAGTATCGGACGAAACACTGAATGAGATAGCGACGCGTCAGTGTCGCAAGACGCATGGAAGGATCTGCGGCAAGGCCATCACCGTACCCATATTGGAAGCGCCAGGGAAGTATCGGATCGGAAGGTTCGGATGGAAAGATCAGCATGCCACCTTGCTCTCTTTCGCAGGCGATGCATATCTCAACGAAATGGGGATTACCAACCGACTCCAGCCCACTGAGGTCACAACGCTGTGCGACACGGTGAAGGACCCCGAGGACGTGGCCGGGTCGGACGGGCTGGCGGATATCGACCACTTCGCCCGGTTCATGCGCGGCACAAAAGCGCCACCGCGGGACGAAAAGCTCGCCCAAACAACGGATGCAAAGAAAGGTTCAGTACTCTTTGACTCCATCGGCTGCGGACAGTGCCATGTGAGAACCATGCAGACGGTACCGGTTGGAACGCAGATAAACGGCGGAACCTTCACTGTTCCGCCTGCGTTAGGGGACATGGTGTTCCATCCTTTCGGCGACTTCCTGCTGCACGATGTCGGAACCGGCGATGGCATCGTCATTCCCGTTATGGAGCACTATGGAGTATCGTATCGTGAAATGCAGCCGCAGTACTACCTGACCGCCAACAGAATGCGCACGGCTCCGCTGTGGGGCGTCCGCACCCGCAGCCGTCTCATGCACGATGGCAAGTCGCTGACGTTCATTGACGCCATCCTACGACACCGGGGAGAGGCGTCCCAGGAGAGGAAAAAGTTCCTCGCTTTAACGGATCGTCAGAAGCGACAGCTTGTAACGTTCTTGCGCTCGCTTTGATCTCCGTACGTTAGGCACTTTAGTGCAAAACAGGGCCCAAGGACCCAAAAATATGTTTATTATTCTCTCCTAAGACAAATAGGTTACAGCCATGCATGACGATCCATTGGAAGCCTCCAGGCAATTCTTACGGGATATCGCTCATGGACATCAGGCGAGCTACCAAGTGCAGCAAATGAGAGGGAATGCAGCGGTGATCAATTGATGTGGGAAAATAACTGCGCAAGGTTTAAAGGGAAAAGAAGGGCAAGACTTATTGGCAGCATCCTTGTCGTCTTTCTTTTTATATGTTCTGTAGCCGATTCGGTGTTTGCGGCCCTGCCACTGCAAACCAGCGTAACCAAGGATGGTATCACCTGGACCTTCGATCACCCGGTGCCTGTCGGTCAGTTTGTTAATGGGGACTACTACGTGGTAGGTCCGGTCATCGTGACCGCAATCGATCCTCCTCCTTCAACATCTACTCCTTATATTAATGGCTCGGTGCTGAATCTGCCCACGACTGACAGTAAGAGCGGCTTTGACGAGAGATTGAATGACGGCGTCGATGAATCGTGGTGGTTCAATGCCAACTGGCGAGTTTATCCTCCGATTGCGTTGAAGGCCGGGGATTCATTGGTTTCCTCCATCAGTCTGCCTCAGTCGCAGCTTCATTCACTTCCGGAAGTCATGCGCGCAGGGGACGTGAACATCAGTCCGGTAAGAACGATATCTATCCTCACGGTTTTGAGCGCCCCAGTGACATCCGACGCCTTCCGTCCATCTTATTGTGACCGGAATCAAACGATTTACTACGGCGCTAATCTGCAAAGAAGCCTCTTGCCTTCTTTGGATCCGCCTAATCCAGCCAATACTCCACCGTTGTCTCAATTTGAGAACTGGTTTCGGAGACCCTGGATAGACACGAACCCATTCCTCTTTGATGTGCCGGCTGAGTATATGCCGAGCTACGGTCAACACATCGCTTTTGCTGATTCCTATGTTGGACTGTTGCTATCTCTTAACTTTTCACCCGCTCAGAAAGTGAACCTGACGAACTATTTCGTGCAATATGGCATTGATCTATTCGGGTGTGTACAAGCCGGCTATGGATGGCCCGCTTTTGGCGGACACCGCAGCGGCAGGAAAATGCCCATCGTGTTTGCAGGAATTTTGTTGAACAACGACTCCATGAAAAATGTTTCGACTTCATATCTGGACAGGTTCGGCGAAGACATGCAGACGGTATATATCCGCAATTTGCCCCCGGCGGGCACCTACCAGCAAGCCTGGCAAGGCGCGAAAGTGATTTATGGGGGCCACTACGGCGTTCACATCGATGGCACCCCCATAAGCCCAGGACTCTATGGTCCGTATGAGCAAATTCAGCCAGTAGATTGGCCCCTCTACGGGACGCCGCCTAACGAAGAGCAATTGGGGGAAGCGTATCGGCGCTGCTGCACGTCGGTCTCGTGGGTCGGAGAAGCCCTTACGATACATCTCATGGGAGCGGAAAACGTTTGGAACCACCCGGCCTTTTTTGATTACGTTGACCGCTGGATGTTCGAAGACGACACTCAGGCGGTCGCGGAGATCTACACGCAGACAAATGGCAAGTTCGATTACAGTGCCGATTGGGATCGGCAAGGTCAAACCCGATATTGGCTTCAGGGTGAGTTTCCTCAAAATACCTTCATCGACGATATGTGGTACGCGTACCGGGGTCTGCAGCCATCGCAAGCTCCAACCGCCGCGCCGACAGGGGGAGGGGGCGGCGGTTGCTTCATAGCCACGGCAGCCTATGGCTCAGCCATGGATTCGCATGTGGTCACATTAAGAGATTTCAGAGATAAATATCTTCTGACGCACTCTTTCGGGAGAGAATTCGTCAAGATCTACTACCGATATTCACCCCCGCTGGCACAGTATATCGGAGATCACGATATGTTGAGGATATTTGCCAGGATGGCGTTGGTTCCAATTATCTATTTTATCGAGTATCCAGCACTTCCTGCTATTCTACTAATCTCCCTGATAAGCATTGCAATCTACAGAAGAAAAAAGCTTCTTCGAAATTGAAAAAATCTAGTCATAACGCAAGAGTTTAGGCGACCCATTGGGCCAAAAAAGTGGAATTTAACTCTATTCGCTGCTCTGTCCAATTTGCCAAGTCCCATTCATATGCTGCGAGAGCTCAAATGCGAAATATCAATCCCGAGTGCAATTAAAGATTCTACAGCATTTGATGCGAAACAGGCATCCGGCTCCCAGCAAACCCTGCAAAACCCGCAACAAGAAATACTACATAAAATCCTTATTTTATTGTAGTTGGTTCATCAGGAAGAACTTCTGCAATATTACGTCGTTTAGACGTTTGTAAACCACCATACTGCTTCTCGTAATCCATGGTATAATATCTGCCGTGGGAAGACGACTTGGTTCGAGTATAAAATTCGTGTCGAAAGGGCTTGCCGTCCTTTACGAGGATAAGGATATTCTTGTAGTGGACAAACCAGCGGGCCTCTTGACTGTCGCTACGGAGAGGGAAAAATCGCGCACAGCTCACTCCATATTAACGGATTACATCCGTACAGGTTGCGGCAGGTGTCGAAAACGTCTTTTCGTCGTTCACCGATTAGACAGAGATACATCGGGAACACTCGTCTTTGCAAAAAGCGAGGAGGCGATGCTCCGCTTGAAGGGCCAATGGAAACAAACAGAGAAAAAGTATCTTGCAGTGGTTCATGGCAAGTGCGAGAAGAGCTCGGAAGTCATTACTACATACTTGGCGGAGGATAAAGCTTATAACGTTTACTCTACGTCTGATAGCACAAAGGGTAAGTTGTCCCGAACGGCCTATAAAGTACTTAGGACGACGAAAAGATTTTCTTTGCTGGATGTGGTTCTACTAACGGGAAGGAAGAATCAGATACGAGTCCATCTCGCCGGGATTGGACATCCAATTGTAGGTGACACAAAGTATGGAAATGAGGATGAGTCTCAACCACGGATGGCGCTTCATGCCAGATCAATTTCCTTTAAACACCCTTTCAGCGGCATGTCGCTCACGATTGAATCAAAAGTGCCGGAATTTTTTATAACGTTAGTGGGCCGCATTGATCTGGAGAGCAACCTTAAAAGACAATCAGTCGAACCAGTGAAATCACAGCAGACACAAGTTCGCTCGGTTAGACATGAAATGCAGTAGTGAGTTTTATATTTTTTGCTGAACGTGTTTTCTTCCCGTACCTGTCAATCGGCAGACGGAATTGAGGATGACAGGTTTTACACATTGGAGCTCGTATCAATTTGCCGCACTAAGCGTGTTTCATCCTGTTCTCAGATATTTCAACTATCGAAATTACTGAGAAGTAAGTGTCAACAACCGTCATTCCGGATAAGAGGTGCTTATGAAGATTTCCTGGTTCGCATTGTACAATCTCATCATTTCCCTCTGGGTCGGGGGAATCGCGTCGTTCACGTTCAACGTCACTCCGGCTATTTTCCGGTCGTTCGGGAGGGATCTGGCAGGCAAGATCGTTGGGGAACTATTCCCAGGATATTTTCTCTACAATCTTGTCCTTGCCGCCCTTGCCTTGCCGTTGTTTTTTATCGTTGCCGGCGATCTGTCAAAGACTGCGTACTGGCTCTCGTTCTTTCTCCTGACGATAGCCCTCATCATTAATGTCTTTATCGCACTCAAGCTGCACCCCGACGCGGTCAAGGTGAAGCAGGCAGTAACGTCGTTCGAGCGCGAGCCCCCCGATTCGCCGATGAGAAAGAGATTTGCAAAACTGCACGCCGTGAGTGCCGTCCTGAATCTCCTGCTCCTGGCGGATGGCATCGCGCTTCTGGTGATCAGCTCAATCATGAAAAGGTAGCTCCGGGGCTTGATATGTCAAGGGAAAACGGCTAGATTTCTCTTGACATTTGGCGTGGAATAATAGATAGTACCACTCTCTCCGAAATTGGAACCGGGCGGATAGCTCAGCTGGGAGAGCACAGCCCTTACAAGGCTGGGGTCACAGGTTCGATCCCTGTTCCGCCTACCATAAAATCGAAGTGAAGGAGTTCAGGAAAGCGAGGAATAATGTACATTCCGCATTCCGCAACTCCGCATTCCCTGCTCAGCTGGGGTGGTAGTTCAGTCGGTTAGAACGCCGGCCTGTCACGCCGGAGGTCGCGGGTTCGAGCCCCGTCCACCCCGCCAGTCTTCCTCTCAGCATTTCAAAAACTCAGCTCTCCGAAAACTCGTTATTTTGGTGCACAAGCCGTACACACTTGATACACACGACAAATCTTATCTGAATCATTCTCTCCGTCGTATTCCAGCCCGCTGCTATCTCTCGAGGGAAAGGCTCAGACAAGACCTGGAAGGGAAATAGCAATCTTTCCTCCCCGACCAATGGGTGGATTGTCGAGGAGGGACAAAGGCGGAACCTCGGCTTGAATATAGTAGTGCTGGATTCTTTCTGCAGTCGTTAAAATGCAATTCTCTAAACACTTCATGTTTCAAGTAAAAGTTTGTTCACCCGCAGCTAGACGCTTTTTGAGGGTAGCTGGGTATCACCGCTAGTGGTTGTGAAAATAAAAAGCCGAGGCATATTGTCGCGGCTTTTTGCGTCCTCATATTGCTCTGGGAGCTGAAAAGATATCGTTATTTTCCGAGCAGCGTCGTGAACGTATCGTGGTGGTCTTCCTCCTCGGCCAAGATCTGCTCAAATAGTAGCCGCGTGGTACTGTCCCCTTCGGAGCCTGCCTGCTTAATGATTTCCTTGTAGAGATCGATTGCCTCCTCTTCTGCCTTTGCGTCGTACTCGAGCATTTCTTTCAAAGTGCCGCCTACCTTGATAGGGTCGGGCTTGGTCGTGGGGGTGATATCGAAATAGAAGAGCCGCTCAGCTATCTTCTCGGCGTGCTTCATCTCAGTGACCGCGACATCCTCGAATATATCCGCGATCTCCGCAGACTCCAGCCCTTTTGCCATCACATGCTGCCACATATACTGCACGCTCACCTGGATCTCCCGGGCGATTGCCTTATTCAAGAGGTCCGTCAATTTGCTGCTTGCCTTCTGCACCATATCAGTCTCCTTTCCCGCTGTTAAATGACCAGATACCGACCTACCGAAAGTTTACCAGAAATTCATAAAAATGGGAATACCATCATGCGTACTGGCGAAGAGCAATGCGGTTTCTGCATGATGCTTGCGATAAGGCCCGGCTAAAGGAGTCGCGGCCGGATCCCCCAGTGGGAGGAGAATTCCTTTTCTGCCCTATCAGGTTCATCAGTGTTATTGAGGATAAGCTGCCGGAGGTGGTGATAACTGTCCAGATCGAGCTGGGTGAATTCAACCGCCAGGCGGCCTGGTTCGGAACGGATGATTTTCCCATCTGCCTCGATAAGCAGTTT
>Ga0187779_10000266_pt1 | contig 36432 bp, 46 predicted proteins | sample 1015_Q2_SP10_10__FD_132435 | JGI IMG/M metagenome (GOLD analysis project Ga0187779, IMG submission 132435) | Tropical peat soil microbial communities from peatlands in Department of Meta, Colombia - 1015_Q2_SP10_10_MG | ecosystem: Environmental > Terrestrial > Soil > Wetlands > Peat | place... | reverse complement strand
TTGGTGAGCTGACCGCGACCCAGGTGCATGGCCTCACGGCAGCGCAACTCAACGGTGTGACGCAAGGCACGCTCAATGAGCTCGATGTCACCAAGCTTACCTCGGCACAGATTGGCGGGCTGAACAGTACGTCAGCTGGCGAGCTAACCACGACGCAAGTAGGGGCACTCACCTCAGCTGACATCGGTGCCCTTTCTGTGGGTGCGCTCAATCAGCTGACGACGACGGAAATTGCGGGGTTAACGTCGACTCAGGCCGGTGGCCTCACCGCGAGTCAGGTTGGCGGATTGACGAACTTCGCGTCGTTGACGAGCGTAACGGGACTTCCACATCTAAGCACGGCCGCGATTTCGGGAATTACGACCACTGAAATCGGCAATTTGACCACAACGCAGGGCTTAGCATTCACCGTGTCGCAGATCCAAGCAATGAACGCGGCCCAGGTAAACGCGCTCGCGACCCTGTTGGGGGCCTAAAGTCCGTAAAGCTGTCTAAGGCTAAACCGGACGTCCCAAGGGGCGTCCGGTTTCGTTTTTGGGGCTTGGGGAATGTCCCGGGCGGCCTTCGTCGGTCGACGTCGAATATGGCCAAGTGATTGACTCGTCATACAAATCATGTCCGAAAGCGAATACCACTCGGATATTGTCCGGACCAGGCCGCACGTATATAAGCCTGCCGCACCGGGAGGGTGGCTTCGACTAAAAACAAGAAAACCAGGGAGTCAGTGGGAATGTTGGCCAAAACCAAAAATTACCGGCCGAGCGACAAGGAGCCGTTCATGAACGAGCGGCAGCGGGACTACTTCCGCGCCAAGCTGCTGTCATGGCGGGAGGATATCCTCAAGGAGGCCAAGGAAACGCTCCTGCATCTGCAGGAGGAAAACCAGAATCATCCCGATCTCGCAGATCGGGCATCTTCGGAAACGGATCGCGCCATCGAGCTGCGTGCGCGTGACCGCCAGCGCAAGCTGATCGCTAAGATCGATGAGGCCCTCGGCCGCCTCGAGGAAGGCACCTACGGCTATTGCGAGGAGACCGGCGAGCCAATCTCGCTGCGCCGGCTCGAAGCGCGTCCGATCGCGACGCTGTCGGTCGAGGCGCAGGAGCGCCACGAGCGGCGCGAGCGCGTTTATCGCGACGACTGAGCGCTCGCGCGCTGAAGACAGGAAAACCCCGGCCACGCGCCGGGTTTCTTGTTGCCAAAAATTACGCGGCCCCCAGCTGGGGAGCTGCCGGGGGCCGCGTCGTTGACGCCGTATTCCGCTCGCGAGACGAAAACGGCGCGGGAGCTCAGGACGTCAGTCGATCACGCGTGACTGAACGCGAACAATTCTTCAGACCGGACAGCTCGCGACATGCACGCGTCCGGACCCCAATCAGAACGGCAACAGGATATCGAGGGCCTGCTGGCCATAACGCGGTTGCTGTACATCTGTGATTTGGCCGCGGCCGCCGTAGGACAGGCGCGCCTGCGCGATCTTGCTCGAGTCTATCGTATTGTCGCTCTCGATGTCCTCGGGTCGGATGATGCCGGCGACGATCAACTCGCGGATTTCGAAGTTGACCCGAATCTCCTGCTTGCCTTCGATCACCATGTTGCCGTTCGGCAGGACTTGCGTCACGACGCCGGCAACATTGGTCACCAATTGTTCCTGGCGTGCCACCGATCCCTTGCCATCGCTCGAGGCAGCCGACGTGCCGTCGAAGATCGTGGTCGGCAGTGGCGAGTTCAGGATGGGCAGCTTCTGCAGGCCGAAGAAGTTGTTGATGGTCGAATCCTCCGAGTTCGTGCGCGAGCGCTGCGTCTCGTTGGTGATGTTGGCCTGGTCGGTGAAGTTGACCTTGATCGTCAGAATGTCGCCGACCTGGTGGGCGCGCTGATCCTTAAAGAAGGCGCGCGAGCCGTTCCGCCACAGCGAATTGGGATTGTAGGCCGCGGGCTGTGCTGCCGGCATCGGCATCTGCACAGGCTTGTATCCCGGCCGCGACGTCGGATTGTCGACGGCCGACAAGGGCGGCGGCGACCCGATCTCCTTGATGCGCTCGAAGGCAGAGCAACCGTTGAGCAGCGACGCGGTCAACGCCGCCAAGACCGCGTGACTCGTAAACCTGAGGACATTCATCGCATTCACTTTCCTTGTACGTCGTTGATCACTCAGTGCGCCTTGGCTTTTGCGTCGGGCTCGCCGGCCGGCAGATTGGCCGCCATGCGCGGCGCTCTCGTGTCGATCAGTACGCGGCCGGGACCGACGATCACGCCCTGGATCGTTCGCTTGGATTGCTCGTTGAGCACGGAAATCGTGTCGCCTTCGGCGCCGCCCTCGACGGCCTTGCCGCGCACGGTGAGCGTCACGCCCGGCACTTCGTAGACCAACGTGACTTGATCGTTGCGCTGAACCATTTCAGGCTTCATCAGCTGCGAGGTCGCCAGCGCCTGGCCCTGGTCGAGCGCATTGCGGGCGGCGAGGCCGATCACCTGGTCGCGGTCGGTGAGAACATCGCGGCCGATCTCGGCGCGCGGACGGCGCGCGATCGTGAGGTCAGCGTCCTTGATCACGGCGCCGCGCGCAACCGAGTTCGCCATCACAACGACCTGAGCGGTGACGGTTGCCCGACCATACAGCCGCAGCACTGGGTGGGTGCTGGTGCTGCCAGGCAGTTCGACGACCGCATAGAAACGGCGATTGCCGGTGTCGTAAGTGATGCGCGAGACGCGCGGTTGGCCGGTCGTGGCCGGGTCGACATGCTGGGTGCGCAACTCGCTGTCGAAGTTGAAGACGATGTCCTTGGGATCGCCTAGGGAAAACTGCGAGGCCAGCGCCCGGGCAATGACATTTTCAATGTCCTCGACCGGGATTGGCCGGCTCGCCCGGGTCACCGTGACTTCGCTCAGGCCTGCGGTGTCGAGGCCGACCAACTGATGACCGCGCACGGCCTCGACGACGGCTTCGGCCGGCACCGTGCCGGTCGCGCCGAGGTCGGGCGCGCGGAAGATCGGCACATTGGCGATGACGCCGGCGTTGGACACAAGGTCGCCCACGCGAACGAGATCGCCGGTGACCACGGCGTCTGCCCGGAGGCGCGGATGCATCGGCTCGACCGATGCGGTGACCTGGGCGGTCGCTGGAGCGGCGAGGGCGGCGAGGGCAAGTGCTGCAATAGCGGCGGTGCGGATCATGGTGGCCCCCTAGCGCATCAGGTTGGATGCAGACTGCAGCATCTGATCGGCCGCGGTGATGACCTTTGAATTCATCTCGTAGGCGCGTTGTGCGGCGATCAGGTTGGTGATTTCGGTGACCGAGTCGACATTCGACTGCTCAAGATTCGACTGCAGTAAGTCGCCGGCGCCGTTGGTACCGGGAAGGCCGTCCTGCGGAGTGCCGGAAGCCGGCGTCTCTTGGTACATGTTGTCGCCCGTCGGCAGCAGACCCGCCTGGTTGACGAAGCGGGTGATTGTGAGTTGGCCAAGAATGGTCGGCGTCGTCGAGCCCTGCGGGATCACTGATACCTGGCCTTGCGCGTTGATGGTCAGGCCCGTTGCATTCTGCGGAATGGTGATGGTCGGCATCACCACGTTGCCTTGCGCCGTGACGATGCGGCCTTGCGCGTCCATCTGGAACGAGCCGTCGCGCGTATAAGCGAAAGTGCCGTCGGGCAGCTGGATCTTGAAGAAACCGTCGCCGCGGATGCCGACGTCGAGGCTGCCGCCAGTCTGCGTCATGGTCCCCTGAGTCATCAGCCGCGGCGTACCGACGGTCTTGACGCCCGAGCCGAGGTCGATGCCGACCGGCAGGATATTGCCCTGCGCCGAGGTCTGCGTGCCGATCCGGCTCATGTGATCGTAGAGCAGATCCTGGAACTCGGCTCGCTGGCGTTTGTAGCCGGTGGTCGTCATGTTGGCGAGGTTGTTGGCGATGACCTGGACATTGAGCTCCATCGCCATCATGCCGGTCGCTGCGGTGTTGAGCGCGCGCATGGATTCAACTCTCCTTCATTCAGGCCGGTATGTCGGCCAGCTTGTCGAGCGACGTCTGATTGAGATCGCTCTGCTGCTGCAACATCGTTGCGATTTGCGTGTAGGTACGGGTGATCTCGATCATCCGCGACATTTCGACGACGCTACGGACGTTCGATTTCTCGACCGCTCCTTGCGTGACGCCGGCGCCGACGGCTGGCTGCGGTTGGGCATTGCCGCTGGCCGCGAATAGCGTGCCGCCTTCCTTCTGGAGCTGCTGCATGTTGCCGAACGTAACCAGCCGCAGCTTGCCGCGGACAGAGTCGGTTCTCGACGTGCCTTCACGGACGCTGATTGTGCCGTCCTTGCCGATTGAAATGCCGTTGTCGGTTTGCTGAAACGTGATCGGACCCGCTTCGCCAAGCACCGGATCGCCGTCGCTGGTGACGAGCTGGCCCTGCGAGTTGATCTGCATCGCGCCGTTGCGCGTGTAGCGCTCGCCGCGCGGCGTCTGCACCACGAGGAAAGCATTACCGTCGACGGCGACGTCGAGCGGATTGCCGGTGCGCTGGATCGAGCCCTGGCTCATGTCGTGCCAGATACCGCGATCGAGCACGAAGCTGACGCGCGAGTTGCTGACCCCGCCCGAACGGGCCGGCGAATTGAGAAATTCCTCGAACAGCGAGCCGTCGGCTTTGAAGCCTGTGGTGTCGAGGTTCGCGATGTTGTTGGCGACCACGTCCATTTCGCGGCCGAGCGCGACTTGGCGCGACAGTCCAACGAGAAGGGTGTTCTGCACCGGTATCTCCCCTTGGTCGTCCGCTTCGACGGGCCCTCCCGAGGCCAGATGATGCGGATAGCGTCCCGCAGCTCTCCCAAGCCGCGATCGCCAAGGTCTTTGCAGAGGTCATGCCAGGTTGAAAAGTTGAATTAAATCAGCCTTTTACTTGAAATCGGGTGGTATGCAGTTCGGGCAAAATCGGCCGCTACCCGGCAAAACCTGCCGCTTCCGGGCCGTTGGGAAATGATCTGTTAACCATACCAACCTACCTTTGCCGACGGGGAGCGCGGAGCGCCCATCCGCGACATTTCGATCCAAATCATGTCGCGCGCGGGCCGCACGGCACGTCGCAATCGGGGTCATCATGGCAGCCAAGGCGAAACAGGCGGACGCGGAAGTCGAGGAAGAAAAACCCGAGGACGGCGAAGCGGAAGGCGCGGCAAAGCCAAAGGGCAAATTCAGTTTCAAGCTGCCCTCAATAAAGGTGATGATCATCGCCGCGGCCGGTTTGCTGGTTGTCGGCGGTGGCGGCACGGCGGGCTATATTTTCTTCTTCAAGAAATCCAATCACGAGACCGCGGCGGCAGAGCCCAAGGCCAAGCCCGCGACCTTCGTCGATATGCCGGACGTGCTGGTGAACCTGTCCAATGCCGGCGGCGATCGCACGCAATACCTGAAAGTGAAAGTCGTCCTCGAATTGCCCGACGCCAAGCTCGTCGAGCAGATCCAGCCGCTGATGCCGCGCGTGATGGACGCCTTCCAGACCTACCTTCGCGAGCTGCGCCCGACCGATCTCGACGGCTCCGCGGGTCTGTATCGGCTTAAGGAAGAATTGACCCGCCGCGTCAACGCGGCGGTCGCGCCTAACCGCATTACCGCTGTTCTGTTCAAAGAAATCGTCGTCCAGTGACGATCTGACCGGCAATGGCAATCAATCAACAAGTCGATCAAGACGCACTGGCCGCCGAATGGGGCCTCGCACTCGAGTCTGACAGCGGCGCGGCAACCACGGATGCTGCCGCCGGCCCCGCCGCACCCGGTGTCGATGAAGCGGCCGCCCAATGGGCGGCCATGGTCGACGACGGCAGCGGCTTCCAGGGTGCCAAAGGCGGCGCCGAGCGCATCCTCAACCAGGAGGAAATCGACAGTCTGCTGGGCTTCAGCCTTGCCGACGTCACGCTCAACGACAATTCCGGCATTCGCGCAATCATCGACTCGGCGATGGTGTCGTACGAGCGCCTGCCGATGCTGGAAATCGTCTTCGACCGCCTCGTGCGGTTGATGACGACATCGCTGCGCAATTTCACCTCGGACAACGTCGAAGTCTCGCTCGACCGCATCACATCAGTGCGCTTCGGCGATTACCTCAATTCGATTCCGCTGCCGGCGATCCTTGCCGTGTTCAAGGCGGAGGAGTGGGACAATTTCGGACTCGCAACCGTCAATTCCAGCCTGATTTATTCAATCATCGACGTGCTGCTCGGCGGCCGCCGCGGCCAAAGCACGGTGCGCGTCGAGGGCAGGCCCTACACCACAATCGAGACGAACCTCGTCAAGCGGATGATTGAGGTGGTGCTCGCGGACGCCGAGCTCGCCTTCAAGCCGCTGTCGCCGGTCAAATTCAATATCGACCGGCTGGAGACCAATCCGCGCTTTGCCGCGATCTCGCGGCCGGCCAATGCCGCCATCCTGGTGCGCCTGCGCATCGATATGGAAGACCGCGGCGGCACCATCGAATTGCTGCTGCCTTACGCCACGATCGAGCCGATCCGTGCCGTCCTCCTCCAGATGTTCATGGGCGAGAAATTCGGCCGCGATCCGATCTGGGAAGGTCATCTCGCGACCGAGATCGGCCAGGCTCAGATTGCCGTCGACGCCGTGCTTTACGAAGCGCGCCTGCCGCTACGGCAAATGATGAAGCTGAAAGTGGGGGACACGCTGACGCTCGAGCTCAAGCCGGACGCGCTGGTCAACGTGCGTTGCGGCGACGTAACTCTGACCGAAGGGCGTATGGGCCGTGTCGGCGACCGCGTTGCGGTGCGTGTCAGCAAGGCCCTGCGCAAGCCGCGTACGACCTTCGCCATGTTCGAAAAAGCAGATGAATCCACCAACCGGATCGATGCGCAATGAGCTTCAACCTTGGATACCTCGTCGAGATCATGGTCTCGGTACTGCTTCTGCTGACCATTCTTTATTGCGTGCGGCTGAATAACCAGATCCGCCTGTTCAAAGCCGACGAACAAACGTTGCGGGCGACCATTTCCGAGTTGATCACCGCCACCGAAATCGCGGAGCGGGCGATCGCCGGTCTCAAGTCGACGATGAAGGACGGCGAACAGGACTTGAGCGCGCGCTTCGAGCGCATGGAACGGGTCACCAGTGAGCTCGACGAACAGCTTGGTGCTGGAGAGCTCCTGCTCGAGCGGCTCAAGCGTATCACTGGCGCCGGTCGCGGCGAGCCTGAACCGGCGGCGGCACCTGATGCGCAGGCCGTGGCAGCAGCAGCGCAAGCATTTGCAGAACGCACCAAGGCTCGCCTGAGCAAGCTTGCGGCATGATGCGGTACGCGCGCGATTTTCGTCTCGTCCCGGTCGTGCTTCTCGCGACGATCGCGCTGTTCGCGCTCAAGGTGTCGGGCCTGGTGCTCGATGGCGGGTATACTCTGTCGCAGCGTCTCGACAACCGGAATAAGCACGATCTGACGATTGTCGATGGAGATAGTATCCCGGACTATCCCAAGATTGTGGTGGCCAATGGCCAACCGCCGCCCGGCGTGGCCGCACCAAAGCCATGGGCGCAGGAGATGTTCAACTTCAACGGCCAGAGCAGCGAAGATGTCACCGGCTCGGTCGGCCACGGCGAGAGCGCGCCTGCCAAAGCCGATGGGCCGGCGCTCAAGACCAGCGACAAGGCTCCCGACGGCACCAAGGTCGAAGTCGCCGGCATGACGGCGCAGGTCGAAGCCGGCCACGTCAACTCCGCCGGTGAACGCGCCATCCTCGAAAGCCTGCAGAACCGGCGCAAGCAACTCGATCAGCGCAGCCGCGACCTCGAAATGCGCGAGAATTTGCTCAAGGCGGCGGAGAAGCGCGTTGAAACCAAGGTCAACGAACTCAAAGACGTCGAGGCCCGCGTCAAGAATGACATGGGCACCCGCGACGAGGCCGAGCAAAAGCGCTTCAAAGGCATCATTTCGATGTACGAAAACATGAAGCCCAAGGACGCGGCTCGCATCTTCGATCGGCTCGACATGAAGATCCTGGTTTCGGTGTCGACCTATATGAATCCGCGCAATATGTCGGACATCCTCGCCCAGATGACCCCCGAGGCTGCGGAGCGCCTCACTGTCGAACTCGCTAATCGCGCAAACCCCGATCCGAGGTCACAGGCGCCCGATAAGTTGCCGAAGATTGAAGGCAAGCCGGGCAACTGAGCCTTCAGGGTTAACGCTGCGTTAAACGCCAATCCCTAGGCTGCCACGACCGGTAGTCGCGTCGGCTGGAATCGATTCATGGCCGCTTTGCTGAGCTTGAGGGAGATGCGCACGCGGCATGCGAAGCCGCCGGTGCGGTTGCTGCGCCGTGCCGTCGCGGTCTTCATCCTGCTTGAGGCGCTGCTGCTGCTCGTGCTGACATTCGCTTTCAGCGGCGGCGCGCGCGCCGAGGACCGCGTCAAGGGCGACATCAGCGTCTTCACCGATGGCGGCTTCGGCCGTCTTGTCTTCCGCTTCGATCAGGAAGTGCCGGCGACCGTTCGCGAGGGGTTCCCGATCATGGTCGTCACTTTCACCAAGCCGGTGTCGTTCGCCGTCGATAAGCTCACCGCCGACGGAAAGGACTATATCAGTGCCGCTCGCCTCGACCCCGACGGTACTGCCATCCGCATCGCACTGACCCACAAGATCAAGGTCAACATGATGCCGGCGGCGGAAAAACTGTTCATCGACCTCTTGCCGGAGACCTGGAGCAGCATTCAACCCGGCCTGCCGCAGGATGTCGTTGCCGATCTCGCTCGCCGCGCCCAGGAGGCTGAACGCCTGCTACACATCAAGCGTGGGGAGGACAAGGATCGCAAGCCGCAGACCATCCGCGTGCGCGTTGCGACTCTTCCAAGCTTTGTGCGCTACGTCTTCGATCTGCCCGAAGGCGTCAATGCCGTGCCCGATCAGCATGACGGGAAATTCGTCGTCACTTTCGATCGCCTGATCAAGTGGGATTTGGGCGATACCCTCGTGTCGCTACCCCCGACACTCAGCGCAATCCAGGCCGACATGGATTTCGCCTCGGTTGCGATCAATTTCGTCCTCAACGGTGCGCCTAAGGTTCGCAGCTTCCACGAGGACCGCGCGATCGTTGTCGACGTCAGCACCGAAGGTGCGCCGCCCAAGGAGGCCGAGGGCTCCGCGTCGCCTTCGCCGCTGCCGCCGGGCATGACGGGCATTGGCGCACCGGAGACGATGCCGGCTGAGGCCGGTCAGGACGCGAAGGCTGCACCAGCCAAGGACGAACAGGCGTTGGCCAAGCCCGCTGCGCCCGCTGTACCTGCGCCGCCGGCCGCGCCTCCACCGGCGTCGAATGCGGAGAGGCCGCCTGAGGCGCCAGCCGCCGTGCCCGAAGCGCCGAAGCCGAAAGAGTCCTCCGTAAGTGCGCCGCCCGCGCCAAAGCTGGCGGCGGCCGAGCCAAAACTCTCGCCGCCCGCATCACCACCACCTGCCGCGGCTCAATCGCAGTCGTCGACGCCTCAGCCGGCGCCCGTTGCCGTGGCAGAACCTGCGCCGCCCAAAGTCGAATCTGTCCCGCCGGAGGCGGAGCCCGCGCCGAAGATCGCCGAACCGCCTCCGCCAGCAGCTGAAGCCGCCGCACCGCCGCCGATGCCGCCGCCGAAGCCGGCACCGGCCAATACGCCCGCGCCCGATCCGAAAGCGCCGGTGCGTGCCGAGGTGCACAAGTCCGCCAGCAACATGCGGATCGAGTTCCCCTTCACCACGACGACGCCCGCAGCGGTCTTCCGCCGCGGCGACATGCTATGGCTGGTGTTCGACAGTCCGGCGACCGTCGATCTCACCGGCCTCACGCGCGACGCGGGCGACGCCGTGCGCGAGGCGCATTTCGACCGCCTCGACGGCGCGGCGGTCGTGCGGCTCAAGCTCGCGCGGCCGCGGCTCACCGGTGTCATCAGTGACGGGCCAGCCTGGATCGTCGACGTCGGGGACATCGTGCTCGCTCCGACTAAACCGTTGACCATCGCGCGCAGCATCGCCGCGGAGCACCGCGCCAGCATTGCGATTCCCTTCGACAAGCCGCGTGTCGCCCACCGCATCAGCGATCCGGTCGTCGGCGACAAGCTGATCGTCGTCACGGCGCTGGCGCCGGCGCGCGGCTTCCTGCGTGAGCAGGATTTCGTCGAGCTGCGCGCATTGCCGTCGGCGCACGGCGTCGTCATGCAGCCGCTCGCCGACGATCTCACCGCCGAGATGTCCGCCGACAAGATCATCGTCAGCAGGCCGCTTGGCCTTGCCCTTTCGGCGACAGCAATCGGCCAGCAGCAGGTCGCGACCAACTTCCGCGCCATGACCTTCGATACCCAGGTCTGGGGCTACGACCGCAGCGCCGAGTTTCACAAGCGCCAGGCCGATCTGATCCACGACGCCGCGATGGCGCCTCCTCAGAAGCGGCGCATTGCGCGGCTCAACCTTGCGCGTTTCTACCTCGCCAAGAATATGTCGGCCGAAGCGCTCGCGGTGCTTGACGTGACGCTCGCCGACGAGCGCGGCGCCGACGACGTCACCGGTACCGTGCTCAAGGCCATCGCCAATATCATGTTTGACCGGCCCGCTGACGCGCTCAAGGCGCTGTCCAATCCGCAGGTGGGCAACCAGCTCGATGCGCCGGTCTGGCGCGCCGTCGCCTATGCGCGACAAGGCAAATGGGGCGAAGCGCACGACCGTTTCAAGGCAACCGATGCTGCCGTCGGCAGCCTGCCGATCGAATTGCAGCGCATGGCGCTGCGTTACGCTTTCCGCGGGGCGATCGAGGTCCACGACTATAACGACGCCGACAAGTTGCTCAACGAGATCCAGACCATCGGCGTGCCGGACGAAGAACAGCCCAGCATCGCGGTGCTTGTCGGCCGCATGTCGGAAGGCATGGGCCGCAATGAGGATGCGCTGGCGAATTACCGATCCGCCACCGCGGCCCCGAATGACCGCGGCTCAGCCGCGGCCGGCCGCTTGCACGAAATCATGCTGCGCTACGCGCTCGGCGACATGCCGCGCAAGGAAGTGATCGACCAGCTCGAGACACTCACGACGATCTGGCGCGGCGACGAGACCGAGATCGAGGGCCTGAAGCTGCTGGCGCACCTCTACACGGAGGAGGGCCGCTATCGCGACGCCTTCCACGTCATGCGCACGGCCCTGCTGGCGCACCCCGACTCCGATCTAACCCGCAAGATTCAGGATGAAGCCGCCGTGAGCTTCGAGGCGCTATTCCTCGGCGGCAAGAGCGATGCGCTGCCGCCGATCGAAGCGCTCGGGCTGTTCTACGACTATCGCGAACTCACGCCCGTTGGCCGCCGTGGCGACGAGATGATCCGCAAGCTCGCCGACCGGTTGGTGTCGGTCGATTTGCTCGACCAGGCAGCCGAGCTGCTGCAGCACCAGATCGATCACCGCCTGCAAGGGGTGGCGCGGGCCCAGGTCGCGACGCGCCTCGCCATCATCTATCTGATGAACCGCAAGGCCGACCGCGCGCTTGCAGCGTTGCGCGCGAGCCGGGCCGACGGTCTGTCGAACGAATTGCGCGACGAGCGCCTGCTTCTCGAAGCGCGCGCTTTGTCGGAAACCGGGCGACATGACGTCGCGCTTGAGATCGTCAACGGCATCGACGGCAAACAGGCGCTACGCCTGCGCGGCGACATCCTGTGGGCGGCACGGCGCTGGCGCGAGGCAGCCGAGCAGACCGAATTGCTTTACGGTGAGCGCTGGAAGGACTTCGCACCGCTCAACGAGGCCGAACGCACGGATATCCTGCGTGCCGCGATCGGCTATTCAATGGCGGACGAAGGGATCGGGCTCGGACGGCTTCGCGAAAAATACACGGCCAAGATGGCCGATACGCCCGACCGCCACGCCTTCGAGGTCGTGACCGCGCCGACAGGTCCGAGCGGCACCGAATTCCAGAACATCGCGCGCGCCGTCAGCGGTCTCGATACGCTGGACGCGTTCCTCCGCGACATGCGTGAGCGCTATCCGGATACAAGCCCACCGGCTGGCGAGGGCGATAAGGGTGCGCTTGCAAAGCCGGAAGCCGCAACGCCCGACGCCAAGCCGGGTACCGGCGCTGAGAATAAGGCAACCGATAAGGCGGCGGCCAACGCCAAGCCCGCGGCTGCTCCGCTCAAAGGCCCTGCCGCCAAGGTGGATCAGGCGCCGACCGGATCGATCAAGCGCCGGCCTCGCGGCTAGGACCAGAAGCGGCGGCAGTTCGCCCAAACATCGCGACACACATCGCTCGCGGCGGCCTATAAATCGGACATGCATGATACGGTCCAGCAACTGGATCGACGCGTTACGTTGCTGGAAAAATCGCATGGTCGGTTCGCCCAAGCGATAGGCATTCGCGTTCGGTGGTTGCGCAATGCTTAGAGACGAATTGAAGGGCTACGTTCCGTAGCTCTGGATCAGCGAGCCTGCGACCAGGCTCCAACCATCCACCAGCACAAAGAAGATCAGCTTGAACGGCAGGGAAACCACGACCGGCGGCAGCATCATCATGCCCATCGACATCAGCACCGAGGCCACCACCAGGTCGATGATTAGGAATGGCAGGAACAGGAGAAAGCCAATTTCGAAGGCGCGCTTGAGCTCGGAGATCATGAAAGCCGGCACCAGCACGCGCAGCGACAGATCCTCGGGCTTGGCCGGCTCTTTCTCCTTGGCCATGTCGAGGAACAGCTTGAGGTCCTTCTCCCGTACGTTCTTTTCCATGAAGGCGCGCAAAGGCTGCGAGCCGCGGTCGAAAGCCTGCTCGGCAGTAATCTGATTGGCGACCAGCGGACGGATGCCGGTGTCGTAGGCCTGCTGCAAGGCCGGGCCCATGACGAAAGCGGTCAAAAAGAGCGACAGCGAAACGATCACCGCATTGGGCGGAGCGGTCGCGGTGCCGAGCGCGGTGCGCAGCAACGATAGCACCACCACGATGCGCGTGAATGACGTCATCATCACGAGAATCGACGGCGCAAGCGATAGGATCGTGAGCAGCGCGATCATCTGGATCACGCGCTCGGTCAGGCCGCTGCCCTGAGCGAAATTGATGCTGACGTCTTGCGCGCAAACGGGCGTCGCCGCCGCCAGCGCCATCAGCCCTGCTACTCCGACCGCTCCCGTCGTGAGACGGACGCAGCGGCCGAAGCGGGCTGTCACGATTTCTCGGAAGGACGGCCGAGCAAGCTCGCCATCTCCTCTTCGAGGTTGTCGTACACGCTCTTATCCGGAGCGGTCGACGCCTCCGGTTTGAACTCGAATTTCGGCTCGGGACGCATTTCGCGCTTCGGCTCGAACTTGGGGTCGAATTTCGGTTCGAACTTCGGCTCGATGCGCGGCTTGCTATCCCGGACGGGCGCGCGCGGCGCGACCTTGGCGATCGGTGGCACGGCGAGCGGATCGGTGACCGGCGGGCGGCTGTCCTGCGCCGGCGTGCGGCGAAGGGCGGCCTCGAGCTGCTGCGCCATTTCCGCGAGGTTGCGATCGGTCTGCGGTGCGGTCACCGACGGCTCGAGCTGCGGAGCAGGCGGAGCGACGCTCGGGGCGACCGGCGGCGCAACGGTGGTGCGCGGAGGTGGCAGTTCGGTACGTGCCGTGGGCACTTCCGGCGCCGGCGTGCTGAGCTTCAAGGACAATTCGGCTGCAAGCCCCGTGAGGCTGTCGGCCGGTGCCGACGGCCGCGGACGGGCGCCGGGCTCGGGCGCAAGCCACGGCTCTTCGGTTGCCAAAGAGCGGGCGGACCGCGCCGCGATAGGAGCAGGCGCAGGCGTCGACACGACCGGCTGCGGCAGGTCGGCGGCCGCGGGCCAGGATGTCTCCGCCGTCAGGCGGCCTGTAGTCTCCGTCGACAATGACACGCGCGCAGACTCGCGGGTTGATGTCGCTGCGGCGGTTGCGCGCACAATATTTGTTTCGACCACGACGTCGGTTGGGCCGCCGATCATCAGCAGGTGTTCGGCGTTGTCGCGGCGGATGAGAACGAGTCGACGGCGGCCGTCCACGCTCGCCGCATCGATCACGGCAAGCCGCGGCTGGCGTCCACGCGCGCCGCCGCCGAGGCGATTGGCGCTGAACCGACGCACTAGCCACGCGAACAGGCCGATCAGCGCGAGCACGACCAGGAAGGCGATAAAGAATCGCGCAGCCAAGGGCATCGCCGTGCCGAACAACGCGTCCATTACTTCACTCCCGTCACCTGCGCCGCTCGGGCGGGAATCGCCCAAATGGTTAATTCAGCAGGCACAATTTGCCGCCCGGAATACTAACAGACTCTTAAGAAATAAAGGCCTTTCTCCGCTAACCGGCCCGGAACTTGGTTAAAGCGCCCCGGTTCGCCGCCGCCAGGCCTCTGTTTTTACCAGCCCTTAACCATACGCCCGGCAAAGTCTGCCTAGCGCGGCGGAAGCTGCGGGGCGCATTTCTTAAGGGGCTGCCATGGCCATCACCGACATTCCGATCCTGTCCATGCTGCGTATGCGGCTCGATTGGTCGCAGGCCCGTCAGAAAGTGCTGGCCGAGAACGTCGCCAACTCCGACACACCGCAATATCAGGCTCGCGATCTCGTGCCGCTGAAATTCGAAGAGCCGGCTGAGCTCTCAGCCGGCGGCGTCTCCAACGTCATTCTCGCGCGGACCGAGAGCGGACACTTGGGCGGCTTTGGCGGCGGCGATCCGAATTTCCGCACGCAGGGCAAGACCGGCTACGAGGTGCGGCCCGCCGGCAACGCCGTCAGTCTCGAAGATGAAATGATGAAGGTCGCCGCCAACCAGATCGACTATCAGGCCGCGACCGCGATCTACACGCGCAGCCTCAAGCTGCTCAAAACTGCGCTCGGCAAGAGCTGACGGAGACTGACCCGTGGACTTCATAAAGACTCTCGCGATTGCGGCGTCCGGCTTGAAAGCGCAGGCCGGCCGGATGCGCATCATTTCGGAAAACATCGCCAACGCGGATTCGACCGCCCCGTCGTCCGGCGGCGATCCCTACCGGCGCAAGGTGCCGACCTTCACCAGCGAGCTCGATCGCACGATGGACGTGCGCCTCGTCGAACTGTCCGGCACGCAAACAGACTCATCTGCATTTCAGGTGAAATACGAGCCCGGCAATCCGGCGGCCGACACCGCAGGCAACGTCAAATACCCAAACGTCAATTCGGTCGTAGAAATGGCGGACATGCGCGAAGCGCAGCGGTCCTATGAGGCCAACATCAACGTGGTCACGGCCACGCGCCGCATGATCCAGCGCACGCTCGACATTCTCAAAGCTTAAGGCGAGGGGGATTTAAAACATGGCTTCTCCGGTTTCCGCCGTCGGCGCTTACGCCGCTGCCGCACGCCTGCTGACCGATCCGACACAATCGGGCGCCACCGCTGACGGCGGCACCGGCACGAGCTTTGCCTCGGTGCTCAAGGAGGCGATCGCCTCCGTCAACGAGCTCGGTCACAAATCCGATGCGCAGACACGCTCCATGGTCAGCGGCAAGTCGAACATGGTCGACGTCGTCACCGCGGTGTCGGAGACGGAAGTCGCGATCGATGCCGTGGTCGCGGTGCGTGACAAGGTCATCGCGGCCTACGAAGACATCATGAAGATGCCGATCTGAGAGGCGATGCGATGACCGGACCGGAAGTTCTCGATGTCTCGCGCGATGCGATCTACACGCTGATCATGGTCGCGAGTCCGGTCATGGTGGTAGGCCTTGCGGTCGGCGTCGTCATTTCGCTGTTCCAGGCGCTGACGCAGATCCAGGAAATGACCATCGCCTTCGTGCCCAAGATCCTCGCGGTGTTCGCCACGCTCATCATCGCGCTGCCTTTCATGGCCGAGAAACTGCACGCCGAGATGCTGCGCATTGCCGCCCGCATCGCATCGGGCGGCTGACAAACAATGAAGATCGACGTTTCCTTCCTGCCGGCGATGGCAGCAGCATTTCTGCTGACATTCGCACGCGTCGGCACCATGGTTATGCTGCTTCCGGGCATCGGCGAGCAGAACATGCCCGCGCGCGTGCGCCTCACCATCGCGCTGTTGCTCACGGCGATCCTGCTGCCGTCGCACCAGAGGGCTTATACCGTCGACCTGGGCACGCTTGGGCCCGTGATCTTGCTGGTCTTTCAGGAGATCATCATCGGTGCGGTGCTCGGTCTGACCGCGCGGCTCGCTATTTCGGGCTTGCAGGTGGCTGGCTTTGTCATCGCCCAGCAATTGGGGCTCGGCTTCGTCACGGCGGTCGATCCGACGCAGAACCAGCAGGGCGTGCTGGTCGGCAATTTCCTCACCGTGCTCGGCATCGCGCTTATCTTTGCGACCGACCTACATCATCTGGTGATTGCCGGGCTCAACGACAGCTACACGCTGTTCCAGCCCGGCGAGATGCCGCTGTCGGGGGACGTCGCCAAGCACGTGACCCAGATCGTCGCTATGGCCTTCCGCATCGGCATCCAGCTGTCGGCGCCATTTCTGGTATTCGGGTTGCTGTTCAACCTGGGCCTCGGCGTTCTGTCGCGGCTCATGCCGCAAATGCAGGTGTTTTTCATCGGCCTGCCGCTGTCGATCATGTTGGGCCTGCTTCTGCTTTTGCTTGTGCTTGGCGCGATGATGACCACCTTCGCCACCTATCTTCAGGGTGTCCTCGTCGAACTCGCGCCACACGCATAACAAGGAGCGCGCATGGCTGAGCAAGACGACACTGAGAAAACAGAAGACCCAACGCAGAAAAAGTTGGATGAGGCGCTCAAGCGCGGCGACGTCGTCAAGAGCCAGGAGGTCAATACCTGGTTCGTAATCGGCGGCGCGACCCTCGTGCTGGCGACGTTCTCCGGCGGCATGAGCCAGAACGTGTCGTCGACCATGCGCGGGCTAATTGCCAACTCCGGACAGGTCCTCGTCGACGGCCCGGCGCTGCCGCATCTGATGCAGAAGATTGGGCTCGAGATGGTCGCTGCCCTCGCGGTGCCGTTTCTTGTCCTGATGCTGGCGGCGATTGCCGGCAACATGGTGCAGCATCGCATGGTTTGGTCGTTCGAGCAGATGACGCCTGACCTGTCTAAGATTTCTCCGCTTGCGGGCCTGAAGCGGCTGTTCTCGATGGTTGCGGTTGCAAACTTTGCCAAGGGCTTGATTAAGATTCTCGTCGTAGGCGCGGTATTGACGCTGTTGATGTGGCCGGATCGTCTCCGCATCATGGCGCTCGGCCGCGCAGATGTCGGCGAGATTCTGCCGTTCGCGCTCAAGCTCGCGCTTAAGCTGATGGGCGCTGTCGTCGCCATGCTGGCGATGGTCGCCGCCGCCGATTACCTGTTTCAATACCGGCGCTGGTACGAGCGTCAGAAGATGTCGCTTCGTGAAATCAAAGACGAGTTCAAGCAGAGCGAGGGCGACCCGACCATCAAGGGCCGCATGAAGCAGGTGCGCCAGACGCGTATGCGCAAGCGCATGATGGCGAACGTGCCGAAGGCCGCCGTCGTGATCACCAACCCGACGCACTATTCGGTCGCGCTGCAATACGAGCGCGGCATGGAAGCGCCGATTTGCGTCGCGAAGGGCGTTGATGCGCTGGCCATGAAGATTCGGGAAGTCGCGACCGAGCATTCGATCCCGCTGGTCGAAAACCCGCCGCTCGCGCGCGCCCTGCATGCCACCGTCGAGGTCGATCAGGCAATTCCGCCCGAGCACTACAAGGCCGTTGCCGAGGTGATCGGCTTTGTCATGCGGCTCCGGCGGGCGCGTTTCCCCAAAAGGGCGTAATTAGTCCCAAGAATGGCGGCAGCGGCCCTTGCGCCAAAGGGGCGGCATAAGGCACTCAGGGGTCATGGCAGGCGAGGATCGGGCAGTGAGGCGGGAAGCGCGCTCAACCGCGAACGGGCCCGCGCGTGAGGCGTTCGACCGCAGCCAGAGCGCTCCGCGTAGCGGTTCGGTCGGCATGGTGCTGCTGGTCGCGCTGCTGCTTGTCGGCGCGGCGGTAGGCCTGGTCTATGCAGGCCGCGAGCATTCCGCGACATATATTCTTGCGCTGCTGGCAGGGCTCGGCACCATTGGCGTGTTCTCGTTGTTTGCCCTTGCCTCCGGTATCCTGCGTCTCTCCGGCAAGGAACAGGCAAGCTCGATGCATAAGGCACTGGTCGATAGTGCCTTCGAAGGCCTTGTTGTTACCGATCAATCCGGCCGCGTTTTCTACGCCAATACGGCTTATCTCAGTCTCATCGGTGCGACTGGAGACGACGACGTACGTCCCGTCGAGCGCGTCTTCATGGGTGACCCCGATGTGTCGGAGGCGATCTACCGGCTACTGAAAGCCTCGCGCGAGGGCCGCCGATCGCAGGAGGAAGTGCGCGTAGCCGACGTCGAGTCAGCGCGCTGGCTGCGCATGCGTGTACGCCCGCTCGGCACCGGCAAGGATGCGGAGCTGACGGTCTGGTCGGTCTCCGACGTTACGCGCGAGCGCGAACGGCAGGAGAATGTCTTTCAGGAATTGCAGCACGCGATCGACTACCTCGACCACGCGCCGGCGGGCTTCTTCTCTGCCGATGCCGCCGGCGACGTCGTCTATCTTAATGCCACCCTTGCCGCCTGGCTCGACCACGATCTTGCGCAGGTTGGCGTCGGCTCCCTCAAGCTTGCCGACATTGTCGCAGGCGAGGGTGCGGCGCTCCTGACCACGCTCAATGCGGCACCCGGTGAGGTGAAGACCGAAGTACTCGACCTCGATCTGAAGACGCGCAGCGGCAAGCCTGTGCCCGTGCGGCTCTTCCACAAAGTCGCTTTTGGGGCCGACGGCACCGCCGGGCCATCGCGCACGCTGGTCCTGAACCGCGCCAAGGATGCGGGCGGCGATCCGCAGCGCGCTGCGGAAGTGCGTTTCATGCGTTTCTTCCAAAACACGCCGATGGCAATTGCCACCGTCGACAAGGGCGGACGTATTGCGCGCAGCAACGCACGCTTCGCAACGGCCTTCGAAAGTGTGTTTAAAGGCGACGAACGATCGATTTTTGCAGTCGTGGCTGAGCGCGACCGTGCCGCGCTAGAGACCGCGATTTCAAAAGCAGCCGCCGGTCAGGGCGACATCGCCCCGGTTGAAGCGGCGCTGACGGGCTCCGGCGAGCGGTTCGCAAATTTCTTCGTGTCCGCCGTCGAGGACGGAGACCGTGACAGCGAGGCGGCGATTGTCTATGCGCTGGAAACCACGGCGCAGCGCACGCTGGAGAGCCGAGTACAGCAGCAGCAGAAAATGGAATCGGTCGGTCAGCTCGCCGGCGGCATTGCGCACGACTTCAATAACGTGCTGTCCGCCATCATGATGGCGACAGACTTTCTGCTGAATGCTCACAAACCTACAGATCCGTCATTCAAGGACATCATCCAGATCAAGCAGAACGCCAACCGTGCAGCGGCGCTGGTGCGGCAATTGCTCGCCTTCTCGCGCAAGCAGACGCTGCGTCCCCAAATGCTCGACCTGCGTGAAACGGTCAACGATCTCGGCATGCTGCTCAAGCGCTTGATCGGCGAGAAGGTGACACTGCAGGTCGTCGACGGCCGTGACCTGTGGCCGGTTAAAGTCGATCTGTCGCAGTTTGAGCAGGTGATTGTGAATTTGGCGGTCAATGCGCGCGATGCGATGCCGGAGGGCGGCAAGCTTGCCGTACGCACCAGCAATGTGACGGCCGCCGAATGCACCAGATTTGGCTACAAAGGCATGCCGGCGGCCGATTATGTGCTGGTCGAGGTGACCGACACCGGCACCGGCATTCCGCCGGAGATCATTGACAAGATCTTCGAGCCATTCTTCTCGACGAAGGAGGTCGGCAAAGGCACGGGCCTCGGTCTTTCCACCGTCTACGGTATCGTCAAGCAAACCGGCGGATTCATCTACGTGGATTCTCAGCCGGGCAGCACTGCATTCCGCATCTTCCTGCCGCGGCACAGTCCCGGGGCCGACGAAATCACGCATGTTCCGCCCGCAGAGGCGCCGCAAATCGCGGGCGCCATGACTGCTGCCGAGGAAGTCGCGCGTGCGGCGAGCGCCGATCTCACCGGCGAGGGGACAATCTTGCTGGTTGAAGACGAGGAGGGCCTCCGTGCCCTCAACGCGCGTGGCCTGACGTCACGCGGCTACACCGTCCTTGAGGCGGGGAACGGTGTTGAGGCGATCGAAGTCTTTGAAAATCAAGGCAGCGTCGATCTCGTCGTCTCGGACGTGGTAATGCCGGAAATGGATGGGCCGACGCTGCTCAAGGAACTGCGCCGGCGCAATCCGAACGTGAAGATCATCTTCGTCTCCGGCTACGCCGAAGAAGCCTTCGCCAAGAACCTGCCGACTGACCAACAGTACAATTTCCTGGCCAAGCCGTTCACGCTCAAGCAGCTCGTGGCCGAAGTGAAGAAGACGATGGCTGGCTGACCGCTAGATATTTCCCGTCAGCGCCAAGACGAACACGACGATCAACAGAACGCCGAAAATACCAGACGGACCGTATCCCCAGCCGCGGCTGTAGCCCCAGCGTGGGAAAGCGCCAAGCAGCGCTAGGATCAAGATGACAACGAGAACTGTGCCAAGCATTGTTTGCCCCCATGACTGTTTAATCGTGCCCGGTGAATGAACCGCCGGGCATCTTCGATCGCTATAACGGCATTGTGGGCAGCCTGGTTCCCGCATTAGTCGCAGGACAGCGCGGCGGCGCGCGAGCGATCGGCGTGTAAACGCGGCTGGCATGGAAAAATGCGTGCCGCGCCGTAGCGCGGACTCGGTGCATCGAAATAATCAGCTTCCAGCAAGGTACCGGTGGGGCCGAGGTAGATCGCGTCCGTTGAGGGAAAGGCGAGCGGTGGTGACGGATAGGGTGAAAGATTTGCCGCGGCGCTTGTCACGCAGGCAATCAACGCCGCAATCACCAGCAGAACCTTCATTGTCACATATCCGCGTTGTCAAACTATTTGACCAACGCGACGTAGCTTCAGCATGTGCCATGACTTTTCCGTGACCGCGGCATGCCGCGGCACATCGCAAAACGAAGCACAAAAGGACGTTTAAGCTTTGTCGACTGGTGCCGGTTCGGCGCTTGTGTCGGCAGCGGGCGCGAGCGGTGGCGAGGCGACGCCACCCGAAGCCGTAGGATTCGCGGCAGCGAGCTTGGTCTCGAAGTGGACGCCCAGTTGCTTGTCCTTGCGCCAGACGACCTTGCACAAGCGCTTGGCTTTGCCATTGCGCGAGAGCATCAGCAGGAAACGATCTGGGACGGTGTCGGGCTCCTGCACGGTCATACGAGCCCCGGTGTCGGAAATGTCGGACAGGACGCAGCCCAGCAAGTCCCCCGGTTTGCGCGCAAGCCACGCCGTGTAGCGCATCAACCGCCGCTTTGCCTTTCGCTGATCCCGATTCATTTGGACTCGCCGACGCCAGATGGGGCAGCGGACGTCCGAATTTAGAATTCATTAACGGATGCCCATCGCCGGTGGGAACTATAGTGGGCCCCTGATTACCAATTCATAAAGTGCTATATGAAGGCAGGTACTGGCCGGCTGCTTCGGCGTTGACCTTGCAGCGAAATCGGTCTAATTGGCGCCCGCAATCTGGTTTTCGGCTTCATCTTGCTGCCACGCCCCCTCGATTTGGGTTAGCTGCTAAGTGATTTCCCAAAACTTGGATTGTTGCCGTCCAGGCGATGACCGCTTGGGCGTTCAACGAAAGCGTGAAAGGAAACTGAATGGCTACCGGTACTGTGAAGTTCTTCAATACGCAAAAAGGTTACGGTTTTATTCAACCGGACGACGGCTCGAAGGATGTCTTCGTGCACATCACTGCGGTGGAGCGCGCCGGCATGCGCTCGCTCAACGAAGGCCAAAAGGTCTCGTACGAGATCGTCACCGAGCGCGGCAAACAGGCCGCCGGCAATCTGCAGCCGGCCTGACGACCAACAAGAACTTCGCAAAGATGCAAGATGAAGCCCGGCGGAGACGCCGGGCTTTTTTGTTTTGTTGCGCGGTATAGACTGCCGCACGTTTTTCAGGGAGGCGTTTTCATGGACATCATCGCTTGCGGTTCGCGGCCGTCGAAAAAGGTCGGGCCGCCGAGTTTCACCGGCACGGTGTGGCAGGATCCTATCATCGAGGCGCCGGAGCCGGCGATCCTGCGCTCGGCCTGGGTGCGCTTTGAGCCGGGTGCGCGGACTGCATGGCATCATCACCCGCTCGGCCAAACCCTCCACGTCGTCTCTGGCGTCGGCCGCGTGCAGGCGTGGGGCGGACCTATCCGCGAAATCAAGCCTGGCGATACCGTGTGGATACCTCCGAATGAGAAGCACTGGCACGGCGCCTCGCCCGATCACGCGATGGAACATCTCGCGATGCAGGAAGCCAAGGACGGCAAACACGTGACGTGGCTCGAGCCAGTGACCGACACGCAATACCTCGGCAAATAGTACGGAGGTACATCATGACGGTTCGCGTTGGCGTGCCGCTTGCAGCACGTTTTGCTTTGTTCGTTGCGGCGCCCGCTATCGCGCAGCAAGCCAATATGTCGTTCTTCGTAACCAGCCAAGGGCCCGGCAAAGGTGCCGACCTCGGCGGCCTCGCGTCGTCGCCGCCGGCATCCGTCTCGTGCAGGCGGGCTGAGACCTTTAGCGGAACGAATTTGGCGCGACCGGCTTGTCCCGGGCGCTCGCCCGTTGCTTCAATGCGCGGGCAAACGAGGTGAACCATGCGCTATCTGTTCTACTACTGGCCGGAGATTCAGGGCCGCGGCGAGTTTGTGCGCCTAACCCTTGAAGACTCAGGTGCATCTTACGACGATGTTGCGCGCAAGCCGGGTGGCATGGCCAAGATGATGGTGATGATGAACGGGCGAGAGAAGCATCCGCCCTTTGCGCCACCGTTCCTGAAAGTCGGCAAGCTTGTAATTGCGCAAGTGGCGGAAATCTTGTTCTTCCTCGGCCCGAGGCTGAAACTTGCGCCGCGCGCGGAGCCGGACCGGCTGTGGCTGCATCAGTTGCAATTGACGGTGACGGACTTCGTCAAGGAAATCCACGACACGCACCATCCGCTCGGCGGCGAGCTCTACTACGAGGACGCTAAACCGGAGGCCAAGCGTTTCACCAAAAACTTTCTGAAGGAGCGCGCGCCAAAATATCTGGGCTATTTCGAGACAGTGATCAGGAAGAGCAAAGGCCCTTATGTGCTTGGGCGGAATGTTAGCTACTTGGATCTATCGCTTTTCCAGCTCATCGAAGGGCTTCGCCATGCGTTTCCTAAAGCAATGATGAGCATCGAGCGCGACGTGCCGCGCGTCGTCGTGGTGCATGACAGGGTCGCAGAGCGCGAACGAATTAAGAAATATCTCATGTCGCCCCGGCGCATTCCGTTCAACCAGAGTGGCATATTCCGGCACTATCCGGAACTCGACGCCTAGCCGTGAGAGTGGAGCATCTTGCCGCCGGCCTCGGCCGGCTTGGCGGCGATCAGAGAGAAGGCGATGACGCAGGGCTCTTTGCTTTTGTTCACCCAGTTATGAATGGTGCCGCGCTGCACCAGTACGTCGCCGGCCGTCAGGTGCACGCTGCCGATGTCGAGCTCCATATCGATCTCGCCCGAAATCACGACGGCGTAGTCGATCGAGTCGGTGCGGTGGTTGCGCGGTGAAACGCCCGGGCCGAAGCTGACGACCCGAAACACCGAGCCGCCGGCAATGGTCGTTTCGATTTTCTTGCGTGATGGATCGGCATTGCCATCATTGTTCACCGGCAGATTATCGCTTGACCAAATCACGGACGAGTTTGCGCCGGGGCGCGTCGAGATGACGTTGCTGACCATCTCGTCGATCAGCACCTTGGCGCGACCCTGATCGTCGTGGCCGGTGACGACGCGGCGGATTTTGAGACTCATCGGATTCTCCTTCGGTTCATTCGATGGCCGGCGCCTGCGCCCGCCGGGCGCTTTCGTGCCAAAGCAGGTAGAGGCCGGAGGCAACGACGATGGCCGAGCCCGCGATCAGCATCAGCGTTGGCAAGTCGCCCCAGACGAAAAAGCCGATGATCATCGCCCAGACGAGCGAGAAATAATAGAATGGGCCGACCGCCGCGGGTGGCGCCAACGACAGCGCGCGCGTCCACCAGTACTGGCCGATGCCATTGAACAGGCCGTTACCGATCAAGATCGCAGCGTCCAACTTGCTCGGGACCGTGAAGCCGAAAAATGGTGCGACGATTACGAAGTAAATGGTGAGACATACCATTTGATACGTCGTCAAGGTCTCGGCGGACTCGGTTGAGCTCATGCCGCGAACCGCCGCCGTGATGCTGCCGAACATGACGGCGTTAATGATCGCGAAGATGGCTCCGACGTTGAAGCTTTCGCTGCCGGGTGAGGCAACCAAAAGCACACCCATAAAGCCGACGACGAGAGCGAAGCCGCGGGCTCGGCTGATGTGCTCGTGCAGCCAGATCGCAGCCGCGAGCGCGGCAAACAGCGGCGCCGAGAAATTGATTGCGATCGCGCCGGCAAGCGGCATCAGGCCGAGCGCCACCATCAGGAAGCTCTGGGCGATAGCCTGGGCGCCGTTGCGAGTGATGTGCGCGTTGAGCCGGCGGGTGCGGAAGACGGCGAGGCCGGCGTGCGGCAGGATCATCACTGCGCAGATCGCGAGCGAGCCGACCGCGCGAAACAAGAGCACTTCGCTGAACGAGTAGCCCGTAACCAGCCATTTCGAGAGGGCCTGGGAGATGGCGAAGGTCGCGGTCGCACCCATCATGTAGGCGATGCCGAGGGGGACGTGGTCGCGGCGGGGGTGGGGCTTATGCATTAACGCTTTGCCCTTCGCGCCGTCCTGCGCCTGGCCCGGCGTTCGCGTGAAAGCCGTGCTGCGCGGCGCGCCTTCGCCGCCCGCAGCTCCCGGGCCCGGCGGGCCCGGCGCCTTCGGCAGCGCGAGCATTGGCAGTTCGAGCGGCCGATGACGTTCCTGAGGTAGTCGATGCCGTAGTCATAGACGATCTGCTCGCCCGGCTTGATGTTGCGCAGCGCCCGGATGAAGACGCGGCCGCGCCAGATGATCGGCTCGGAATTCGGGTTGCACGAATGGTTGGCGTAGCGGGCGACGTTGTAGCGGGGGGTGCCGTCAATCGTGCGGTTCTTGGAAACCTCGAACAGATAGCGGTTGCCGCGGTTCTCGGCGCGCACGGCGGTCTCGTGGTCGAAAACGGGCCCGCAGTATTCCGTGATGCGGGCCTTTTTCTTGATTGGGCGGATGGCGAACAGGCCGAAGCCGGTGTTGGAGCGGCCGATGCGGAAAGGTCTGCGCGACATTGCTCAGGTCGGGCTGGCGAGGGAGTGCCGGTAATGCCGGAAGCAGGCGCAAGCGTCAATAACGTGCGGCGCTAGAAACCGTACATCATGACGCCGATCGCGAACACCGCGATGCCGATCCAGTTGCAGATTGTCGGGATGCTGATAAGGAACCCGGAGAGGCCGAGCCACTGGTTCTTCCAGGCGAGCATCGCGCCGGCAATCGCCACCGCGGGGAATATGAAATGGTGAAAGAACACGGCTTGTCCACCGTAATCCCATAACAGCTCGAAAGCCGTGGATGGGGATCTCCCAGATGTCGTCGAGGCCCCACGCCAGCAGAATGAGCGCGGCCAGTGCGAGAATAGCCTCGCGCGTGCGGCCGATGGCGGCGAGCACCAACGCCGCGCCCGAGACCAGCGGCGCGAGTGCAAGATCGACGCTGGTGAGCGCCTGCGCGAAGCGCAGATAGGCGGTCTCGTGGTGGTAGTCGGTGAAGATGTTCTGCGCGCCGCCGAGCGCGGTGAGCAGTTCGAGCGCGGCGACAATGGCAAGGCCGAAGCGCAGCCAGAGATGGCGCGACCGGCCAAAGCCCGGTTCATTTGCGAGCCTTTGAACCTCCCGATGGTACCACGCGACCAAACGGCAAGAACCGTTTCGAGCCAAAAGGGGTAGACCATGACGACCGTCGTCCGGTGCCTTGCCGGGGCTGCGTTTGCGGCCGCGCTGCTGATTGGCGGCGCGACGCTCGCCGCCAACTGGTTAAGCCCCGCGTCCGCCGCAAGCGAGCAGGCCGTCAAGGCTGAAGTCGACACTGGGCCCGAGAACCAATGCGTCGCCGGTAGCGGCCGCTTTAAGGCCGAGGACAGGCACGCCTACTTCATCGTCGCGCTCGAGAACTCCTGCGAGCAGCGCGTCAAATGCGAGGTCAATGCCAGGATCCGCACCGCGCGCGGCAACACCAAGGGGCATACCACGCTCGTTCTGGCGGCAAGGTCCGCCGGCGCCGAGGCGCGGAAGTCCTACAGCCTGCGCGTCAAGGTCGCGGGCGGCAAGGCGCAGATCGCGCACAATTGCACAGCGTTCTGACAACCCGAAGGACCACCCATGAGCATCCTGATCCGAACTGTGCTGGCGGCTGGCCTCGCGCTTGCCGCATTCACCTCGCTGGCGCGGGCCGACGATCCGCCAAAGGACGACGGCGCGCCGAAGAGCGAATGCATCGGCACCGAATCCGACTTCAAGACCGAGGGGAAACGCATCTTTTACGAGGTCGCGCTCGAGAACAAATGCGAGAAGAAGCTGCGCTGCCAGGTCTTCATCAACATCATGAATTCGCGCGGCAGCGTCAACGGCCACCGCACTTTGGTGCTAGCCGCCAAAGCGGAGGGCGAGGCCGCGAAGCGATCGTACCGGCTCGCCACCCGCGAGGCGAGCGGCATGATCCAGGTGTCGCGCGAGTGCAAATTCGCTGACTAGTCCGCGATCGCGGTTTTCCGAATACTGACCAACCCCAACGGAGACCCCACCAAGCTGACCTGCCTGCCGGTGCCGCCATCCTCGCTGCCGCCGTTGCCTTCAACGCGACCGCGGCCTCCGCCGCCGACACGACTTTGTTCAAGATCATCACGGTGAAGGACGACATCGTCGTCGGGCTAAATGACGCCGAGCTCAAGGAATTGGGCGGCGATACCGGAGGCATCGCCAAGGGCATCGCCTCGAAGGGCTCGCTGACGCTGTGGCAATACGCCGTCGCGCAGAAGGACGGCGAGCGCATGGTCGCGCCGTGCGCCAAGGTCGGCGTGTTCGCCAACGCATCGCTGCGGGTCGAGTCCTATTCGCAGCCGTTCAAGGTGACGCCGCGCGAATAGCGGACAACCGCTTCGGCTGCGCGAGGGCGTCGTCGTCTTTTCCGTTCGTTCCCGCGAAAGCGGGAACCCAGGGCCGCCCGACAAGCTTCTCTGGGTCCCCGCTTTCCGGTTATTGCGGAGCGCGGCCCGGCAAGTCCATGATCGCTGCGATGATGGGCCGCATGACCGAGCGCTGGCCGGATTTGCCCTATACCGCGTGGAAGGACACGCGCGACACGCTGCATCTGTGGACGCAGATGGCGGGCAAGGTGCGGCTTGCGCTGGCGCCCTGGCTCAATCACTCCTGGCACGTCGCGCTCTACGTCACCGCGCGGGGCCTGACGACCTCGGCAATGCCGCTTGCCGACGGCAGCCTCGAGATTGAATTCGACTTCGTCGACAATGTGCTGTGGCTCCGCCGTGACAACGGCCATTTCCGCCAGGTGTCGCTGCGGCCCATCCCCGTCGCCGAATTCTATGTCGAGATGGGCCTCGCGCTGCAGGGGCTCGGCGTCTTCGTCGTCATCGACCCGACGCCCTGCGAGATTGCAGACTGCATGCCGTTCGGCGAAGACGCCGTGCACAAATCCTACGATGCGGAGTATGTGCGGCGCTTCTTCCGCGTGCTGACCTCGGCGCATGACGTGTTCTCGCGGTTCCGCACCGGCTTCCTCGGCAAGGCCAGCCCGGTGCATTTCTTCTGGGGCTCGTTCGATCTCGCGGTGACGCGTTTTTCCGGACGGCGGGCACCGAAGCATCCCGGCGGCGTGCCGCATCTGCCGAATTCGGTGGCGCAGGAAGCCTATTCGCACGAGGTGTCGAGCGCGGGCTTCTGGCCGGGCGGCGGCGGACCAATCGACTACGCCGCATTCTATTCTTATGCCTATCCGGCGCCGGCGGGATTTGCCGAGGCGAAGGTGATGCCGGCGTCGGCTTTGTGGTCTACGGCGCTCGGCGAATTCCTGCTACCCTACGACGCCATGCGCAAGGAGCGCGATCCGGACGTGACGCTGATGGTGTTTCTCCAGAGCACCTACGACGCTGCGGCGAACCTCGCCAAGTGGGACCGCGCCGCGCTCGACTGCGCGATCGGCGAGCCGGGCAAAGTGAGGGCGCTTTAGCCGCTGCGCGGCGGGCCCTCTTTACCTCTCTGCTTGTGGGAGAGGGTGCTCGAGCGAAGCGAGGACGAGTCGTTTCTTTTGGGCTTCCAAGCGACCGATAAAGAACTTATGAGTGCAATCAATTACGCATCGAGAGCTTGTCCCATGAACGCCCCCGTCACGCCGCCCACCGTCCCGCCCTATCAACATTCGCCGCTGTTCCCGCTCGGGCCGGACAAAACGCCCTATCGTAAGCTCGACGTCGGCGGGGTGCGCGTCGACAAGGCGCTCGGCAAGGACATTTTGGTCGTCGAGCATGAGGCAATGCGCGCGCTGGCCGAGGCCGCCTTCAACGACATCAATCATTTGCTGCGACCGGAGCATTTGAAGCAGCTGCGCAAGATCCTCGACGACCCGGAAGCCTCGGCCAACGACAAATTCGTCGCCTACGATTTCCTCAAGAACGCCAACATAGCCGCCGGCGGCGTGCTGCCGATGTGCCAGGACACCGGCACCGCCATCATCATGGGCAAGAAGGGCCGGCTCGTCTTCACTGACGGCTCGGACGAGGCGGCACTCGCCGAGGGCGCGCGCGACTCTTACCTCAAGCGAAACTTGCGTTACTCGCAGCTCGCGCCGATCTCAATGTTCGAGGAGAAGAACACGCGCTCCAACATGCCGGCGCAGGTCGAGATCTACGCCGAGGGTGAGGATGCCTATAAGTTCCTGTTCATCGCCAAAGGCGGCGGCTCGGCCAACAAGTCGTTTCTGTTCCAGGCGACGCCGTCGATCCTGACGCACGACCGCATGATCGCCTTCCTCAAGGAGAAGATCCTCACGCTCGGCACCGCGGCGTGCCCGCCTTATCATCTGGCGATCGTCATCGGCGGCACCTCGGCCGAGCTGACGATGAAGACGGTGAAGCTCGCTTCGACGCATTATTACGACGCGCTGCCGACCAAAGGCGGCGAGGACGGCCACGCCTTCCGCGACCTCGAGATGGAAAAGGAAGTGCACAAGCTGACGCAGTCGCTCGGCATCGGCGCGCAGTTCGGCGGCAAATATTTCTGCCACGACGTGCGCGTCATCCGGCTGCCGCGGCACGGCGCGTCATTACCCATCGGACTTGGCGTGAGTTGCGCGGCCGACCGCCAGGCGCTCGGCAAGATCACCAAGGACGGCGTGTTCCTCGAGGAGCTCGAGCACCACCCGGCGCAATATCTGCCCGAGGTCGATCAGGACAAGCTCGGCGGCGAGGTCGTGAAGGTCGACCTCAACCGGCCGATGAAGGAGATCCTGGCGCAGCTGACGAAATATCCGGTGAAGACGCGGCTGTCGCTCACCGGGCCTATGATCGTGGCGCGCGATCTGGCCCACGCCAAGTTGCGCGAGCGGCTGGAGCAGGGGAAGGGGCTGCCCAACTATTTCAAGAACCATCCCGTCTACTACGCAGGCCCCGCGAAGACGCCGTCAGGCTATGCCTCCGGCGCGTTCGGCCCGACCACCGCGGGGCGGATGGACTCGTACATCGACCAATTCCAGGCGGCCGGGGGCTCGATGATCTCGGTCGCCAAGGGCAATCGTTCGACGCAGGTGCGCGACGCCTGCAAGAAGCACGGCGGCTTCTATCTCGCCTCGATCGGCGGCGCCGCCGCCAAGCTTGCCGAGCACTGCATCAAGAAGGTCGAGATGCACGAATATCCCGAGCTCGGCATGGAAGCGATCTGGCGCATCGAAGTCGAGGATTTCCCCGCCTTCATCGTCATCGACGACAAGGGCAACGACTTCTTCAAGGAATTGAACCTCGGTTGAGTGTCGCGTCCCCGACGCATACGCGCGGGTACAATCAGCAATCTACATTGTCCATGCGTGCTAACAATTCGCGTGCGGACAATGTGAGGTGCTTCACTTGCCGACTCACCGGCGCTGGCGACGCGCGCTTACATCATCAACAACGGCCACATCATCCACGAGGGACCGGCAAGCGAGATCAAAGCCAATCCGGACCTGCTGCAACGTCATCTGGGCGTGTAAGTTGGGCGCGTGAGCGCCGCTCACACCACCGCGATGACGGCGATCAGCGCCGAGAGCCCGACATATTTCGCGGTTTGCACCGGATCGGGGATCTGATCGGCGAGGCCGACCAGCCACACGAGGGTGGCGAGCGCGATCAGCGGATACTTCACGGCCGGGACGGCGGCCCATCTCTTCAAGGTCGACAGAGTCTGCAACATGGTTCTTCCAGTTCCGCCCCGCCCGGCCCGCGGCATTCTCAAGAGTGACACTCAGAACATTCACCGACTTGAATATTGCATTGCAACAATAGACTGTTGCGATGCAATAAGGCAAATCTGCGACCTGCCCGAATTCCGGGCAGCGCCGGTGAATGCCAAATTCGAGCGCTGGAACAAGGGATTAGTGCCCAGCCCGGACGCCTGCGTGGGCTCAACGCGGTGAGGCGCAAAGCGGTTCAGAGAGCGCGGAAAAAATTCGCGTCGACGAGACGCGTCAGCTGCTGCGACGGTTGAGCAGCGCGAGGATGAACGCGCCGGCCTGCATCGCGAAGCCGACGAGCCACATCACCGCGGCGATCGTCTGCGTCTGCACCGGCGACAGGTGCGCCATCATCGCCGCCGCGCACAGCATAAGCGTGCCGCAGAGACCGAGTACGAAGCGCGCGTGCATACGTTGTTCGTCGGACTGCAATTGCGTGTCTGCCATGACGTCAAAGACAGCCGGCGGCGCCCGCCATGATGCCGCCAATCAGGCCCGAAGCTTCGTAATAGAGCGGCGCCAGTGAATGCGCGGCCGCGACGTCCGCGATGGCAAAGCCGGCGATGGTGCCAAGTCCAATATTGAGCGCGAGATTGAAGAAGCAGCGCATGATTGATTCCGCTGCCACTGTAGCGTGTGCATGGTCACTTTTCCATGCGCACTTCCGCGCACAGTTAAAAGCCGGTGGCGAAGCGCGCCATCACGATGATGATGAGCACTTGCATCGTGCCCTGGATCGCGACGACTCGAACATATGTGCGCATCCAACGCGCGATCTTGTCGTGATCGGGCGTGGCTTTCTGAATCTCAAAATAAAGTTTGAGGTTCATCGGCAACAAATAGCCAAGACCTTGCACCGTGAGCACAGTGACGGTGGCGAGCCCCGCTATAACCCAATAAAATTCTGGATAACCAAGATTGATAAAGCCGAGGCGCACCGCGAGGAACCAGCCCGCGGTCGAGGTGATGGTCGACAAGGTCGGCATCAGCACCAAGGTGCGTGGGATGATGCCCGCCACCATCACGCGCCGCGTCTCGAACGACACGCGGCGCAACACCGGGCCGATGACGAAGCCCATGAACAGATCGATGCCCGTCCACAGGCAGCCCGTCATCACGTGCACGAAATTCAGAAACCACAGACTATCGCCGCGGATTGCGACGACCATCATCACGAGTGCAAGCGCCGCCGCTGCGAGATACCAAGGACGCAGCGGCATCGCCACACTCGCTTGCGGCGGTGTGAGCACGGTATCAGCCAACCTGGCACTCCCGTTGTTTCAAGGACGAACAGGAGTGACGCTAGCGACGCGCGAGCGCGATGCCAAGTCAGTCAGATGCAGCGTAGATGGCCCGTACTAGGCCGTGCCGTGACTCGATCCCCAGTGCACTTCGCCCGCGTGAGCGCCGTTGTGCTGCTGCACGGTCGCGGCTTGCGACCGCACATTTTCCAACACGTAGACGCGGATCGCCGACGACAGGTTGGAGCTGCGTCTCTCCAGATCAATCTGCCGCAACAGACTGGACACGGTGATCTGCTGGGTGCCGGCAATCTCGCGCACGGCATTCCAGAAGGGCTCTTCCAAGCTCACGCTTGTCTTGTGCCCACCGATGACGACAGACCGCTTCGTGATGGCAGATTTCATGCAAAGTCCCCCGAGACCTGGGTTGCAACCATCAGGGATTGCTCCCGGATTTACTGCAACGCAGCGGGCAGAGATCCGTTCCGCCGATTTAAAATTTTTTAGCTGATCGTTGTGGATAATGATCCGGCGCGCGGAACTTTCTTGCTTCCGCCGCTGAATCAGTTGCTTAGCGCCGCCGCCGATCGCCTTGCGTCGCCTGCTCTACCTTGACGTGGTCTGGCACGTCAGGCAGCGGAAGGTATCGAAGTGCGGTAAGGGTTCTTTTCGATTTGCTGCCCTGCATTGCGACACCGCAAAGCGGACAGTGGCGGATCTGCGGGACGAGCGGCTCCTTGCATAAGCTCTTGATCGTTCACGTCTCCCGCATTGCTTTTGATCCAGATCAAATTTCGAGACGGCTCAAGCGAAAATTTTGGCGCATGGCAGCCCTGATTTATGTCAATGCCGTGCAGTTGCGCGTTCTCAGACTGTTATTATGTGGACATTCATCACGAGCGCGCCGTTCGACCGTGATCTCGAGCTCGCCGTTATCGATCAAGACGGACCGCATACGCTCGTGTTTCCGTGCCGGCGCATTCTCAACGGCTGGATGAACGCGCAGACGCGCGAGCGCATCGATATTCATCCGACGCACTGGCGCGAGTGGACTGATCGCCGTTAGGCGCTGGGCGGTGTCTACGCTCGGGCGAAGACTGGTTGTTGAGCTTAGCCTCTTCCTCGGCGAGCAAACGAGGTAGAGGTCTTGCGTCGCACCTCGTCGGTCTCGATGGCCGGCAGCCGCCGGTAGTATTCGATGTTCAAGCGAGCCACGGCCCGGTCCATGGCATGCTCCATTCCTATCCCCCCAAGGAGAATACTACGTCGGAAAGACAGCTTTGCGAAGCCGTGGGGCCGAGCGTTGGATTTGAAGAAATCGGCGGTTGCGGCGATGTATTATCTGCCGGGGGCGGCGGTCGTGTTGTAAAGCGGGCCGACGGCCACGGCGCGGCTCGCAAAAGAATACATTCCCATCGACACCAAGGCGATGATCGTCAGCGCCAAAGCGAGGTGCACCCAGTCGTTCCCCTTCCGAATCCGCATTGTCGAGCCGCCCTTGTGTTAGATGCCCGCACGCTAGGCGCGCGGGGGGCCGCCCGCTATCGCGGGCTGCAAACGGGGTAAAACGCTAACGTTAAGGCGGACGGTTACCGGCCTGCGCCGGCTGCAGTGCTGGGAGCGGCGCCTGCAGGAGCGGCTACGGCGGGAGCGGCCACGGGCTCGGCCGCCGGCAGCATATAGGTGCGCGTCTGATTGCAGCCGTAGCAGACGAAAGTGTTGCGGTGCATGTTCGTCACCACAGGATGCGGCGTGACCGCGACGTGGATCATCACGGTGCGGCATTTCGGGCAGTGGGCGGGTTGAGCCTGGGCGTTCATCGGGCGCACTGTCAGATCAGAGCGCAGTTTGCCTTCCGATACTGAACAAGTCGTTTCCACAAAACCAAAATGTGGAACGCGGCATAAGCGCCTGCGGGATGGGGCTTTTCGGCGCGTGGCAAACAGGAAGAACAGGCCGACCCAGACCGCCGCGCTCACAGCCAGCCGGCAACAGCCACCAGCCGGGCGCGACGCACTCGTCGCGGCCGGCGGCATCCACATCTACGCAACGCCTCGCTCCCACGTAACGGCGATCATCCTGACGTGGCTCACGCGGGCGGGCCACAGGCCCTGCGTAAAAACCGTGCGAGGGCGTTCTCAATGCGGCTTTTGCTGATGACGCTCGATAGTCTCGGCGACCTCGTCCAAGCCTTGCAGGCGGCGCGGCTATGCCGGGCTCCGCTGTTGTTACGCGGTCACCAAGGCGTAACGGACGAGCGTGTCGTTCAGGTGGCACCGTTCGTCAAAATCAAAGAGGCCGCCCGTGGGGGCGGCCTCGCGTCTTTTGTGATCGTTTGATCGACGATCAACAGTGTGCGCACCAGCAGCGTCCGTAGCGGCAGACGCGGTGGTGGAACGGCCCACACCAGCGGCCCGGATTCGCTCCGCACGCGGCCTTCTCAATCGGAGTGAAATTCTTGGTCGCCGCCGGCAAGGTCAGCGCGCCACGGGACGTTTGCGCGTATGAGGCGCTGGCGCCCCCTAGCACGAGCGCGGCCGCCGCAGCGGCGATGACTACTACCTTTCGCATGATGTTTTCTCCCTGACGTTTCTCGAATCAGTACGGCTATTACGCCGCGTGAGCATGAATGTTCCAAGACCCTTAATTGGTACCCGGGTCATTCATGATCTTGTCGGCGATCCAGTTCGCCGACTTCATCTTGATCCAGTCAAGCGCCTGATACTGGTTCAAGAAACCAGGGATGACGTCGACCCGGCCTGAGGGCCAGGTCACCTGCACGCACCAGCCGTCATCGGACGGCCGTGCTTCGACTCGCGGATCAGACGTCGTCATTGCTGCCCAATTAAAATGCAAAGTTCCCAGTGCGGTGCAAGGCTATCGTCCCATTTATGGAACCTTTCCGACATGTAATTTGACGTGTGGCTCAGCGCATTTATACGAATTTTATGCCAACGACGAATGCGCAAACGCAAAAAAAGCCCTCCCCGCTGAAAGGCAGGAGGGCTTTTCTTTTGCGTCGATGCTTAGCATCTCATATCGCGCAGGTATCCGAAACGGCGGAGCAATACGAGGCCAACATCCGACGTGTTTTAGAGGACAGGGAGATCTGTTTCGACGACGAAAGAGGCCGCCTCAGTTGGCAGCCTCAATCGTCATCGCGTTCTTTTGTGCGGACGTTATTGCAGCTTCGGCAATGAAATGTTCGCAACTCTGGAAGGCCGCCAACGCTAGGCGCGATCCGCACAAGCTTCATCGGCGCGCCGCAGACTTCGCACGTTTGCGTCGTAATGTCGTCTTCAGCCATGAGCTAGCTTCCCCACAAAGCAGCTCCGACGAGTGAATGCCTATTCGTAATAGACAACCTGGCCAGCTAGCGTGGCTATGAGCTGTTGCTGGCGGCGGGGGCGTTCATCCCACAATTCACTGTTTTTGTTTTGGCGGCGGGCCAGCCGACGCCAATATTGAATGATCCCGTAATGAAAAAGCCCCGGCGGGTGACCGGGGCTAGTTAAGAGGCACCAGATGAAGAAGCGGATCTGGCTGCCCTCCTATACCACATTGTGGGCCAGTTCGGTCGAATTGTCGTTTCTGTATTTACCTTTGGTTAACCAAATCAGTCGTAGGCAGCAGAGGCCATACTTGAACCTACCCTCTTGACTAGCCCCCGGCTGATGCCCAGCCGGGGGTTTTTCTATGCAAAAAGGGCCACAGATCATTTCAAAAGGGACCAATGACTAAGGAGCCAGTACCCTAGGCCAATAAAAGAACATATTGCGAACTAAGAACAAATAGTGTACATTTTTTTCTTCATCGATTCCGGCGGCGCGAGGGTCGCGCTGATGGGGAATCGGGGCCATAAGGAGCGCGAGCGATGAGTCAGCCAGCATTGCGTGTCGTCGAAGGATCGCCCATGGATAAGTCGAAAGCCCTGTCGGCCGCGCTCAGCCAGATCGAGCGCCAGTTCGGCAAGGGCTCGGTCATGCGCCTTGGCAAGAACGACAAGGCCATGGACATCGAAGCCATTTCCACCGGCTCGCTCGGGCTCGACATAGCGCTCGGTATCGGCGGCCTGCCGCGCGGCCGTGTGGTCGAAATCTACGGGCCGGAATCATCCGGCAAGACCACCCTGGCGCTGCACACTATTGCCGAAGCCCAGAAGAAGGGTGGCATCTGCGCCTTCGTCGACGCCGAGCACGCGCTCGACGTCGTCTATGCGCGCAAGCTCGGGGTCGACACCGACAATCTTCTCATCTCGCAGCCGGACGCCGGCGAACAGGCGCTCGAGATCGCCGATACTCTGGTGCGTTCGGGCGCGGTCGACGTGCTGGTGGTCGACTCGGTCGCAGCCCTTGTGCCGCGCGCCGAGCTCGAAGGCGAAATGGGCGACGTGCAGCCGGGCTCGCAGGCGCGGCTGATGAGCCAGGCGCTGCGCAAGCTCACGTCATCGATCGCCAAATCGCGCACTATGGTGATCTTTATCAACCAGATCCGCATGAAGATCGGCGTGATGTATGGCTCGCCGGAAACGACGTCGGGCGGTAATGCGCTGAAATTCTACGCCTCGGTGCGCCTCGACATCCGCCGCATCGGCGCCATCAAGGAGCGCGACGAGGTGATCGGCAATCAGACGCGCGTCAAGGTGGTCAAGAACAAGCTGGCGCCGCCGTTCAAGCAGGTCGAGTTCGACGTCATGTATGG
>Ga0187779_10000265_pt1 | contig 36689 bp, 34 predicted proteins | sample 1015_Q2_SP10_10__FD_132435 | JGI IMG/M metagenome (GOLD analysis project Ga0187779, IMG submission 132435) | Tropical peat soil microbial communities from peatlands in Department of Meta, Colombia - 1015_Q2_SP10_10_MG | ecosystem: Environmental > Terrestrial > Soil > Wetlands > Peat | place... | reverse complement strand
GGTGCCCGCGAGCCCGGCGAGCCCGGCGACGGCGAACGCGAGCGCCGTGCCGCCGCGGTCGCAGAGCCACCCGGCCATCAGGCCCCCCAGCGGGCCGGTGCCGTTGAAGGCGAAGAAGTAGAGGCCGATGATGCGGCCGCGCAGACGATCGGGCGCGGCGAGCTGCATCGACGAGTTCGAGTTCGCCGACCACGCGGTGAAACCCGCACCGGTGAGGAAGAGCAGCGCGCCGGCGAGGTACGCGCCGTGCACAGGCGCGAGCACGAGCTCCGAGCCCGTGAAGACGAGGGAGCCGACGATCATCACCCTGGCCGACGCGCGACCGAGCGACGCCGCGACCAGCGCACCGACGAGTGCACCTGCGCCGAACACTGCCGAGAGAATCCCGAACACGACCGCGTGTGCGTGCAGGGTCGTGTACGCGAGCACCGGCAGCGTGACGTTGAAGTTGAAGCAAAACGTGCTCAGGACGAGCGTGAGCGCGAGCACGACGAGCATGCGCGGCCGGCGGCGAACGTACGCGACGCCTTCGCGCGTCCCGTCGAGAATCGCCGGCCGCTCGAACTCCTCGACCGGGAAGAACTCGCGGGTGCGCATTGCGAGCAGGCCGAGCAGCACCGCGAGGAAGCTCACCGCGTTGACGATGAAGCAGGCCCCGACGCCCGCGAAGCCGAGCAAGACGCCGGCGAGCGACGGGCCGAAGATGCGCGATGCGTTGAAGAGGCTCGAGTTGAGCGCGATCGCGTTCGGCAGCTCGAGGCGCCCCACCATCCGGTAGGTGAGCTGCTGGCGCGACGGCACGTCGAGCACGAGCACCGTTCCGTTGACGGCGGCGATCAGGTAGAGCATCCACGGCCGCGCGAATCCGCCGACTGCGATCCAGGAAAGTGCGGCCGCAGTCACGACCTGAGCGGCCTGCGTCAGGAGGACGAGCCGTCGCGCGTCCAGCCGGTCCGTGAGCACGCCGGCGAACAATCCGAAGAGCGTGTACGGCATGAACTGCGCGAGCGCCATGAGCCCGACCGCGAAAGCGCTGCCGTGCGTGAGCTGCAGGATGAACCAGCCGAGTGCGATGCGTTGCATCCACGAGCCGGTTTGCGAGACCGCCTGGCCCCAGAAGAAGAGCCGATAGTTGCGGTAGCGGAGACTCGAGAACGTACGCCGGTTGAAGCGGAGCAGCGCGGCGGTCACCGCGCCTCCTCCTCGTGCAGGAGGCGCGAGAACGGCTCCACAGCAGCTGCCAGTGCAGCCAGCTCGTCCGGAGTCAGGTCGCGCAGGCGGCTGGCGAGCCAGGCGGTGCGCCGGGAGCGGACGCGGCGCAGCACGCGCTGCCCCTCGGCCGTCAGCGCCAGGCCGACCCGGCGGCGGTCGGCCGGGCTCGGCGTGCGCGCGACGAGCCCGTCGCGCTCGAGCCGGTCGACGTGCTTCGTCATGGCCGGCGGGCTGATCCGCTCGCGGGCGGCCAGCCCGCGCACACCGATCCCCGGGTCGACCTTGATCGCCACGAGCAGCGAGACCTGTTCGGGCGACACGCCGACCGCCCGCGCCTCGCGGCGCAGCTCGCGGCTGATCCGCATGAGGGACGGACGGAGTGCTTCGGCGACGGCGACGGTGTCGATCTCGGTCTTCGGCATATCGTTAACTAGGTTAACGATAGCTGAAGGAGCGATCCTTCAAAACCTCCGAGTTGGTGACCGCGCCTGATGCGACCGGGTTGGCTGCCAGCTGGTTCTCCCACAGGTCGGCCTCGGACTGGAAGCTGGCGAGGACGCCGAATCCGCGGCGGGAGGGGTTGCCGGACCCGACGTCGGGATGCGTGTCGACGACCGTGTTCCGCTCGACCATGCACATCGAGCGGTCGTTGCAGTAGATGCCGACGCCGAGGGCGTCGCGCACCTCGTTGTCCATCACCATGCCCATCGACATCTCGGTCACGGAGATCCCGTTCAGGGTCGTTCGGCTGACGTGGTTGTCGACGATGTCGGACATCGAGGAATGGGTGGTGATCCCTTCCATGCCGCCCATGATGGTGCAGCCCTCGATCATGCTCATCCCCATGCCCATGTTGTAGGAGATGTCGATTCCCTGGCCGAGCTCGTTCCCCAGCATGTCGATGCTGCAGTTCTTGATGACGATGCCCGCGAGCCGGACGTGGATGCCGTCGAGCTTCGCGCCCGAGACGGAGACGCCGTCGAGGACGGTCCCGTGCACCCCGTCCACCGTGATCCCGTTCTCGCCGCCGACGACGGAGACGTTCTTCACCGTCACGCCGCTCGCGCGGACGACGATGCCGCCGCGCACGACGGCGCCCGGCTCGCCGACGAGCACCTCGCGGTGGGTGATCACGAGCGGACCCTGATGGACGCCGGCCGCAAGGTGCACCACCGGCGGCAGGAGCGCGTACGCCGTGCCGCCGGCCGTGGCGAGCAGGACTCCGAGCACGACCGCGGAGGCGCTGCCGAGACGCCCGAGCTCACCTCCCTCCTCGGCGTAGCCGAGCCGCAGCAGGGGGAAGCCCGCATGCCCGAGCGCCTGGGCGAAGAGCCAGCCGCCGCCGAACAGGCCGACCGCCTGCCCGAGCGGCGCCGCCACGGCGGCGGCGCGCATCAGCCCCAGCACGACGGCGAGCTCGAGCAGGCCGAGCGGCAGCGCCGCCCAGCCCGGCTGGTACCGGATAAGGCGGTCGTAGACCTGGAGGTCGAGCGCGAGGCCGACGCCGACCATCAGCCCGGCGGCCTCGACCGGCCACCAGCGGTGCTCCGCGAGGGCGAGGACGCACGCGGCCGCGACGACGGGCAGGAGCGCTGCCAGGCGCGACTCGATGCGCCCTCTCAGCGTGTAGGACATGCCTCGACCCTGCGCAGGAAGGCGTGGGCGACATACTTCGCGCCGGCAAGGGTGTCCGCCGCGGGGAACGACCACTGTGCGGCGACACCGGCAAGCGCGAGCGTCCGCGTCTCGTCCGTGAGGCCCGGCACCGTCGCGTCGGGCGCGAGCAGGACCCATTCGCTCTCCGTCCCGAGCCCGTGCTCGGCCACGAGGTCGGCGAGCAGAGGGTCGTGCCAGAAGCCCCGCCGGAATCCCGTCGCGCAGATCACCTGCGCTGCGCCGTTCGGTGCGGCCTCGACCCGGAAGCGCCCGTCGGCCTCGGCGGCCGCCAGGGGCTCGTCGAAGGCTCGCCCGGGCGGATAGGAGGCGGCCAGCAGCGTCCGCAGCCGCGCCCTCCGCTCCTCGGGACCGAGCCGGTGAAACGCGGCAAGCCCGCGCCGGGAGAAGTACTCGCGCGGCACGTTGAGCGGCCTGCGCTCCGGCTCGCGCCGGCGCACCGAGACGACCTCGGCCCCTGCGTCGAGCGCGTTCAGCCACTCCGTCGCGGCCGCGAGGCCGGCGCCGACGACGGTCACCGTCGACGCGTACTCGTGCGGCTCGTACGCGTGCACGGCGCGGGGGTCACCGTGCAGCTCCTCCGGCACGTTCAGGCCGGGATGCCCGGGTGCGACGAGCACGTGCCGGAAGACGCCCTCGCCGTCCAGCTCGAAGCCGCCTTCGACCGCCCGGATGCGCTCGATCCGCCGGCGGCGCACGCTGCGGTCCCAGCCGCTGTGGGCGCGCAGGCGCTCGACATGCGCGAGGAACTCGCCGACCGTCGGGTGATACCGGTCGCAGAACGAGCCGAGCAGGGGCGCCGGCGACCGGCGCGCCACGGCGGAGCGGAACGCGAGGCCGGGGAACGAGGTCGGCCGGCAGTGCCCGTCGCTCTCCGACCGCATCTCCCGCTGCCGGATCGCGGCCGCGCGGCGGCGGAACATCGCGGCCGGGTCGTCGTCGGTCCCGTAGACCGCGATCTGCTCCGGCTCGAGCTTGCGGCGCAGCGTCTGGTACGCCGTGAACCCGGCCAGGCCGGATCCGACCACGGCCACCTGCACTACTTCACCGAGCCGGCCAGCAGTCCCTGGACGAAGTAGCGCTGGAATGCGAAGAAGACGCAGAGCGGCACGACGAGCGAGATGAACGACGCCGGGGCGATGATGTCGATGCTCGTCCCGAACTCGCGCAGCTGACCCGCGATCCACACGGTGATCGGCGTCGTGTTCTGTCCGAAGGTCAGCGCGACGAGAAGGTCGTTCCACGTCCAGAGGAACTGGAAGATCGCAAGTGACGCGATCGCCGGAAGTCCGAGCGGCAGGATGAGGCGCACGAAGATGACGATCTCGTTGGCGCCGTCGATGCGCGCCGACTCGAGGATGTCCTTCGGCAGGCCGACGAAGAAGTTCCGGAGCAGGAAGATCGCGAACGGCAGGCCGAAGGCGACGTGGAAGAGCGCGATGCCCTCCCAGGTGTCGAACAGATGCGTCGCGTCGTAGAGCTTGAACATCGGGATGAGCGCCATCTGCAGCGGCACGACGAGCAGCCCGATCACGCCGATGAAGACCCAGTCACGGCCCGGGAAGTCGAGCCACGCGAACGCGTAGCCGGCCATCGCGCCGAAGATGACGACGACGACGGTGTTACCGACCGCGATGTACGCGGTCGTCTTCAGCGCCTGGATCAGGCCCGCGTTGTGGAAGAGCGCGTTGTAGTTCGACCAGGTGGCGACGCTCGGGTGGGAGAAGACCTGCCACCAGCCCTTGGAGGCGAGCGCGGACGCGGGAAGGATCGAGGTGATGAAGAGCCCGATCGTCGGGACGAGCCACAGGCCTCCGATCGCGATGAGCACGAGATGGAGCGGGCCCCGCGCGACCGCACGGACGATCTTCGCCGCAACCGTGTCGTGCGGCGCGGGCAGGTCGACGGCGGGCGCCGCGGCGGCCATCAGCCCTCTCTCCGGAAGCGCCGGATGTTGAGCGCCAGGACGGGGATGACGAGCAGGAACAGGAAGACGGCGATTGCGGAGCCGACGCCGAAGTTCCCGCCTCCCTGGAACGCCGCGAAGTACATCGCGAGGGCGATGACGTTCGCCTTGGCGTATTCCGACTCGGGCGCAAGCGCGTAGACGATGTCGAACACCTTGAGGACGTTGATGATCATCGTGACGAAGACGACGCTCAGCACCGGCGCGAGCAACGGCACGGTGACGCGCCGGAAGGTCTGCCATTCGGTCGCGCCGTCGGTGCGGGCGGCTTCGAGCACGTCGCGCGGCATCGAGGCGAGGCCGGCGCCGATCACCACCATCGCGAAGCCGGCCCAGATCCAGATGTACGCGATCAGAAGGGAGGGGACGATCAGGCTCGGGCCGAGCCACCCGAAGCCGCCGAACGGCTTCGCAAACGTCCGCGCCCCGATCGCGGCGTGATACGACCCGGACGGGACCTTCGAGAAGTCGAACGAGCCGTCGGGCTTCGACTTCGTCGATTGCACCGTCTTCCCCGCCGCATCGCGCAGCTGGACGGTGACGCCCGGGAGCCCGAGCTCCCCCTTCTCGACGACGCCGGGCTTGCCGCCGCCAGGCTTGAAGTCGCGCCACACGGTGCCGACGACGTCGCCGGGCTTGGGAGCCGGAGTCACCGCCTGCACGCTGCTCTTCGGCACCTGGTCCGGAGCGATGCCGGTCAATCCCAGCAGAGCCACGCCACCGGGATGCGTCGGCGTCTTGAGCACGAGCGCGCCGCCCGAGGACTGCAACGCGGGAGTCGACGGGGACGCGGTCGAGAGCACGCCCGCCGGGCTGAAGATGCCGGAGACCGTCTTCCCGAGCGCGTTGATGGCACCGAGGCTCGGATCCTGCTGGTACATGATCCGCCACGTCACGCCGGTGGCGAACGCCGAGATCGCCATCGGCAGGAAGACGACCGTCTTGAAGGCGACCGCCCACCGCACGCGCTCCGTGAGCACTGCGAAGACGAGGCCGATCGCGGTCACGAGCGCCGGCACGACCGCGACCCAGATCGCGTTGTTCTTGATCGCCGTCGTCAGCGTCGACGTCGTGAAGAGCGTCTTGTAGTTGGCGATCCCGACCCAGTGGCCGAGGAAGCCCGTCTCGCCGAAGAAGCTGCGGATGATCGTGTAGACGGCGGGGTAGACCATCCACACGCCGAGCATGAAGAGCGCGGGCGCGAGGAAGACCGCGCCCGTCAGATACTGGCCGAGCCGTCCCGGCTCGGCGGAGGGGGGCGGAGCCGCCGCGACCGGCGGCTCCGCAGTGATCCCCCCGGCGCTCACGTCTCTACTTCTTGTACGCCGCCGCCGCGGCGGTCTCGAGCTGGCTCTGGATGCCGGCCACGTCGCTGGGGTTCTTGAGGAAGGTCTGGAAGATTCCCCACTCTCCCTGGCCCGTGGTGGCGCCGAACGCCGGCGGCTGCTCGTCCGACATGTCGAACACGACCGACTTCGCCGTCCCGATCGGAGCCTCCGTCGCCCGCGTGATCGCATCCGGGTAGATGCTCGCCGGGACGTTCTTGTTGCCCGTCCCGAAGCCACCCTGCTTCGCCCACGCCTCAGCGGCCGGCGCGGTCGCGAGGAACTTCACGAACGCCTCGATGGCCGGGTTGTCTCGGAAGGTGACGAACAGGTCGCCGCCGATCTCCACCGCGCCCGCGTCGGGCCCCGGGGTGATGGACGGCCACGTGAACGTGTTGAAGCCCGTTCCCGGCTTCGCGCTCGTCGAGGAGGTGATGACCCCACCGACGAAGTCGGCCTCGAACACCATCGCCGCCTTCGGCGGTGTGCTGAAAGCGTCCGTCACCGAGGTGTTGAACCCGTTCTGCAGCGCTCCGCTCGTCCCGCCGTCCATGTTGCTCGTGTCGCCGACGATCTTCGCCATCGTCTCGAGCGCGGTCTTGACCGACGGGTCGGTCCACGGGATCTTGTGCTGGCTCAGCAAGTCGTACTTCGCCGCGCCGAACGTGCGGAGGTAGATGTTCTCGAACATGTCGGTGAGCGTCCAGCCGTCGGCGCCCCCGATCGAGTACGCCGGCACGCCGCTCGCCTTGATCGTCTGCGCATCGGCCAGAAGCTGCGCGAACGTCTTCGGAGGCGTGACACCCGCAGCCTTGAAGGCCGGGACGTTGTACCAGACCACCGACTTGTTGGCAGCCTTGAAGACGAGCGCGTACAGCTTGCCGCTGTACGTCCCGAGCTGCTGCCACGCCGGGGCGAAGTTGGCGGCGATCACCGACTTCGCATAGGTGATCGGCTTCAGCTTGCCCTGCGCGGCGAACTGCGCGACCGTTCCCGGCTGCGCGATGTCAGCCATGTCCGGTGGGTGCCCGCCGGCGACCGCGGTCGCCAGTACCGTCGGCAGGTTGTTGCCGACCGGCTTGTAGTTGACGTGCACGTTCGGATAGAGCTTGTTGAAGGCCTTGATCACGCTCTGGAACTGCGGCTGGCCCGAAGACGAGGTCCAGATCCCGTCGAAGGTGATCGTCCCCTTGACCGCGGTGTTCTGCTGCGCCTTGGCCGGGGCGCCCGTGCGGGCGCCTGCGAGCCCGGCCACGAGCAGCGCAGTCGCAACTGCGGCGGCGAGGACCGTCGCGATGCGTGTGCGGGTCATGCGGCTCCTTTCGTGGAAGTTCCGTCGTAGATTCCGAGACCCGTCTCCGGGTCGAAGAAGTGCAGCGAGCGAGTGTCGACGGCGACCTCGACGTCCTCGCCCGGCCGCACGCGCGAGCGGGCGCCGAATCGCCCGACGAGCATCGCGGTGTCGCTGTCGGCGGCCTGCTCGACCGCACGCTCGTCGCCGACGTCTTGTGCGAGCTCGCGGACGTCCTCTGTCATCGCGTGCCTGCCCTTGATCGAGAAGTGCACCATGATCTCGGAGCCGAGCGCCTCGGTGAGGCTGGTCGAGCCGCGGAGCCGTTGCTCGTTGGGCGTGGACGTCGCGAGCGCTGCGTCCTCGAGATCCTCGGGGCGGATGCCGAGAACGATCTCTCGGCCCACGTACGCGGCGAGACCGGGGCGCGCCTTCACCTCGTCGGCCTCGATGGCAATCGACTGGTCGCCGACCTTCGCGGCGAAGCCGCCGTTCCGCTGCTCGAGCGTCGCCTCGACGATGTTCATCGCCGGGCTGCCGATGAAGCCGCCGACGAAGAGGTTGACGGGACGGTCGTAGAGCGTCTGGGGATCGGCGACCTGCTGGAGCTCGCCCTTGCGCATCACGGCCACCCGGTCGCCCATCGTCATCGCCTCGACCTGGTCGTGCGTGACATAGAGGGTCGTCACCCCGAGGCTGTGCTGCAGGCCGGCGATCTCCGCCCGCATCTGCACGCGCAGCTTCGCGTCGAGGTTCGAGAGCGGCTCGTCCATGAGAAATGCCGACGGCTCCCGCACGATCGCGCGTCCCATCGCGACGCGCTGGCGCTGGCCGCCGGAGAGCGCCCGCGGCTTCCGCTTCAGGAAGGCCTCGAGGCCGAGGGTGCGTGCGGCGTCGCTCACGCGCCGCTCGATCTCCTCCTTCGGCAGCTTCTTGATCTTGAGGCCGAAGGCGATGTTGTCGTAGACCGAGAGGTGGGGGTAGAGCGCGTAGCTCTGGAAGACCATGGCGATGTCGCGGTCACGCGACGGGACGTGGTTCACCGTCCGGTCGCCGATCTTGAGGACGCCGCGGGAGATGTCCTCGAGCCCCGCGACCATGCGCAGAGCCGTCGTCTTGCCGCAGCCCGAGGGGCCCACGAGCACCATGAACTCCCCGTCCCGGATGTCGAGGTCCAGGCTGTTGACCGCGGTCGTCCCGTCGGGATAGGTCTTCGTGACACCTTCGAAGGTGACTCCAGCCACCGGCGGCCTCCCTCCGTCGCATCCCCCGGCGGGATCTAATCAGACTTTGTCCCAGCTGTGCGAACGCGCGGTGCGGGCCCCCTCGACTCGGCGACCGCGGCCCGGTATCGTGCGGATTGTCACCAGCGACGACGGAGCAGGGAGGCGGCCATGCACATCGGCGGCGTGATGCGGGTGCGGCTCGTCACGGCGGAGCCGGACGAGACGGCGGCGGACGCGATCCGGCGCATGCTCGAGAAGAACGTCGGGTCGGTCGTCGTCTGCGAGGGGACCGTGCCGGTCGGCATCTTCACCGAGCGCGACGTCCTCCGTCTCGCCGGCGCCGGCGCGGACCTCGAGGCGACCGCGCTGCGCGACAGCATGACGCCGAACCCGCTCACGATCTCCGCCGAGGACAGGATCGTCGAGGCAGCGCAGCTGATGGGCTCGCGCCGGCTACGCCACCTGCCCGTGGTCGAAGGCGGCAATCTCGTCGGGATGGTCTCGATCCGAGACGTCCTCGCCTACCTGGCAGAGCGCCTCTGGAACGACCACGACGAGACGGCGCACGAGACGGCGCAGGCGTTGCTCGACCGCTCCGTCAAGGCCTGAGCGCCGGCTCCGCTACAAGATCTTCGACAGGAACTGCTTCGTGCGCTCGTGCTCGGGCGCCTCGAAGAAGTGCTCGGGCGGGCCCACCTCGATGATGCCGCCGTCGTCCATCATCACGACACGGTCGGCGGCCTCGCGCGCGAAGCCCATCTCGTGGGTGACGACGATCATCGTCATTCCCTCGTGGGCGAGCTCCTCCATCACCGCGAGCACCTCGCCGATCACCTCGGGGTCGAGCGCGCTCGTCGGCTCGTCGAACAGCATCAGCGCCGGCTTCATCGCGAGCGCCCGGGCGATCGCGACGCGCTGCTGCTGGCCGCCGGAGAGCTTCCCCGGGTACGTGCCGCACTTGTCGCCGAGGCCGACGCGCGTGAGCAGCGCCTCGGCCTCTTCGGCCGCCTTCTCCTTCGGCACGCCGAGGACGTGGATCGGCGCCTCGGTGACGTTCTCGAGCGCCGTCTTGTGCGGGAACAGGTTGAAGCGCTGGAAGACCATGCACACCTGCGTGCGCTGCTTCGCGATGTTGCGCTCCGAGTCCTCGACGAGCTTTCCGTCCTCCTTCTCCCGGTAGCCGATGAGGTGGCCGTTCACCTCGATCCGGCCGGAATCGACCTTCTCGAGGTGGTTGATGCAGCGGATGAAGGTCGTCTTGCCGGAGCCGGACGGCCCGATGATGCAGACGGTCTCGCGCTGCCGCACCTCGAGCGACACGTCCTTGAGCACGTGCAGCCTGCCGAAGCTCTTGTTGACGTCGGTGGCGCGCATGACCACGTCGCCGAGGACGAGACCGGTCGAGGTCATCGTCTCCCCCACGCCGTCACCGGTGACCAGGCCGCGAACAGCCGCTCGCGGAAGCTCAGCTCCTCACCGCGCTCGCTGACCGCCAGGCGGCGCTCGATCGAGGCCTGGATGAGGCTCCAGATCGTCGTCAGCACGAGGTACCAGAAGGCGACCGCGACGAAGTACTCCGGGTGGAACGTGTTCGAGTACCCCTGCTCGGCGTCCGCGAACAGCTCGTAGACCCCGATCGTGTAGACGAGGGACGTCGTCTTCATCATGTTGTTGAACTCGTTTCCGAGAGGCGGGATGATCACCCGTGCCGCCTGCGGCAGGATGATCCGCCGCATCGCCAGGCCGGAGCGCATGCCGAGCGACTTCGCCGCCTCCATCTGTCCCTTGTCGATGGAGTCGATGCCCGCTCGGATGATCTCTCGCATGTACGCGCCTTCGTTGATGCTGAGCGCGAGGATGCCGGCACTGACCTCGGCGGTCAGGTTGAAGACGCCGAGATGGACGACGTTGGGCAGCCCGAGCGCGAAGTAGAAGAAGAAGATCTGCACGAGGACGGGCGTGCCGCGGAAGATGAGCACGTACGTCCCGGAGACGAGCCGGAAGGGCAGGAACCGGGACATCCGCGCCAATGCTGCGACGAGGCCGAGCACGATGCCCAGGACCTGGGCGACGATCGAGATGTAGACCGTCGCCCAGAGTGCATGGGTGAACGTGCCGTTCGGATGGAAGATCCGCGACCAGATGACGTGCCAGTCGATCGCGGCGAGCACGCTGCCCTACTTCTTCAGCGCGAACGCGCTGATGCCCCACTTGGCGAGGATGGTCTTCATCGTCCCGTTCGCGTAGAGCTTCGCGATCGCCGTCTTGATCTGCGCACCGAGCGGATCGCCCTTGCGCGTGGCGATGCCCTCGGGCGCTGCCTCGACCTGGTTTCCGGCGACCTCGAACTTCCCGCCTGTCTTCTTGATGTAGAAGAGCACGGGCGTGGCGTCGGCGAAGTACGCGTCGACCTTGCCCGCGAGGAGCGCCGCCGCCGCGCTCGTGTCCGCCGGGTAGATCTTGATCGTGATCTGCGACTTGCCGGACTTCGAGAGGACCTTGTTCTCGGCGTCGAGCCCTGCCTTCTCCGTCGTCGCGGCCTCGACCGCGACGCTCTTGCCGCTCAGCGACGCGAGCGTCGAGACGTGGGACGGGTTGCCCTTCTTCACCATGAGGAACGCGCCGACGGTGACGTAGTCCGTGAAGTCGACCTGCTTCGCCCGTGCAGGCGTGTCGGTCATCGCGCTGATGATCGCGTCGCACTTCTTGTCGAGCAGGGCCGGGATGATCACGTCGAAGCCGGTGCTCTTGATCTGCGCCTGTGCGCCGAGCACCTTCGCGACGGCGCCGGCGATGTCGACGTCGGCGCCGACCGCCTTGCCGCCCTGCAGCGATTCCATCGGCGGGTACGTCGTGTCGCTGCAGAAGACGATCGTCTTCGCCGCGGGTGCCGCGGCGGCGGTCGCAACGCCGAGCCACGATGCGGCGGCGAGGGCGACCAGGATTGCGGCGATGGTGCGGTTCGAGCCCATCTGCGTCCTTTCCCGAGTTTTGCGGGCAATCGTAGACCTCTCCGAGGCCGGGGTGTCAGCGCCTCCGCCAGAAGGCCAGCGGCAGGAGCCGCGACCCGCCGGTCACGGTCCCGACCACCGGGGACACCTCGCCCTCTCCGGTGATCGCCGCCGGAGCAGGCTCGGTGAGGATGTTCTCCCGGCCGGTGCGCCGTCGGATCTCGAGCAGCACCGCGACGACGACCGCGCCGACGGCGATCACGAGCGTCCAGTGGCAGATGCTCGTGATCGTGTCCTGGGCGGCGTGCTCCCACTCGCCGCGGCTGCTGAGGTTGGACGGGTCGGAGTCCTTGATGAAGTCGACCCCGAGCGGGAAGCGCCGCGTGTGCCGCCCGATCCAGCCGTGCGAGACCGACGGCAGGACGAGGCAGACGACGATGCCGGCGGCCGCTGACGCATAGACGCCGAAGCGGCGCAGCGGCAGGGCGGCGACACCGACCGCGAGCACGATCGCCGGCACGATCAGCGCGGCGAGCCAGATCTTCGCCTCCGCACCGCCCGACGCGGCCTGCTCGTGCGTCCCGACGAGGCGGGGTTTGTCGAGCGCGAGCGACGAGGCGAGCAGCGCGGCAAAGTAGAGCGGCACGGCGAGGAGGGCGGCGAGCGCGAGCGACGACTTCGTCTCGATGCGCAGCCGGCGCCTCACATGCGCCCCGCTTCGATCACGCGGGCGAGGAACTCGCGCGTCCGCGGCTCGCGGGGGTCGCTGAAGATCTGCTCCGGAGGGCCCTGCTCGCAGATGACGCCGCCGTCGAGGAAGCAGATCACGTCGGACACCTCGCGGGCGAAGCTCATCTCGTGCGTCGCGAGGATCATCGTCATGCCGACCTCGGTCAGCTCGCGGACGAGCTGCAGGACCTCGGCGACGAGCTGCGGGTCGAGCGCGCTCGTGATCTCGTCGAGCAGCATCAGGTCGGGCTCCATCGCGAGCGCACGCGCGATCGCGACGCGCTGCTGCTGGCCGCCGGAGAGGCGGTCGGGGTACTCGCGCGCCTTCGCCTCGAGCCCGATCCGCTGGAGGAGCTCGCGTGCGATCGACTCGCAGCGGTCGCGCGGCAGACCGCGCACCTTCCGGGGACCGAGCATGACGTTCTGCACGACCGTCATGTGGGGGAAGAGGTTGTACGCCTGGAAGACGATGCCGATCTTGCGGCGGACGGCGTTCACGTCGACCTTCTCGCCGGTGAGCCTCTGCCCGTCGACGACGATCTCGCCCTCGTCGACACGCTCGAGCAGGTTGATGCAGCGGAGCAGCGTCGACTTGCCCGAGCCGGATGCGCCGATGAGCGAGACGACGCCGTGCTTTGCCACCTCGAGGTCGACGTGCTTCAGCACCTCGAGATCTCCGAAGCGCTTCGTCACTCCGCGGACGGAGACGAACTGCGCGCCGTTCTCGCTCATATGCCGGCGGCGCGCTCGCGCAGCTCGCGCTGGCGGATGAGGTTGTCCGTGAAGCGGGCGAGCGGGATGGTCAGGTAGACGAAGAACACGGCGGCGACGAAGTAGCCGGTGTAGTTGAAGTAGCTGTTCGCATAGTTGGTCGCCTGCGCAGCGGCCTCGGTCACGCCGATCGCGCCGATGATCGCCGTGTCCTTCTGCAGGCCGATGAAGTCGTTGAGGAGGGGCGGGACGACGCGGCGGATCGCCTGCGGCAGGACGACGTAGCGCAGCGCCTGCATGTAGGTCAGGCCGAGCGAGCGGGCCGCCATCCGCTGGCTGCCGTGCACCGACTCGATGCCGGCGCGGTACACCTCGGTGACGTAGGCCGTGTAGACGATCGTGAGAGCGACGACGCCGAGCGCCTCGCTCGACGCGTTCTTGAGGAACGGATAGCCGAGGCCCGGGAGGCCGAGGATGCAGACGTACGCGACGATCGTCAGCGGCGTGCCGCGGAAGAAGTCCGTGTAGGCGATCGCCAGGCCGCGGAGCGGCTTCGCCCCGCGGCCCGGCAGGCCTCTGACGATCGCGATGAGCAGCGCGAGCACGAGCACCAGCGCCTCCGCGATCAACATCATGTGGACGTTGATCAGGAAGCCGGACCAGACGTCCGGCAGCGCCTGGCGGAACGCGAACGGGTCGACGAACGCGTGGAGGAACCGGTGCACGCGCCCCGCCCGGCTACTTCAGGACGGGGATCTTCGAGACGTCGATGTTGAACCACTTCTTCTGGAGCTTCGCAATCGTCCCGTCCGTGGTGAGCGCCTTGATCGCCGCCGACACGTCCGGCGTCAGCTTTGACCCCTTCGCGAGCACCGCGCCGTACTGCTCGTTCGTCACAATCTGCCCCGCGACCGCGCCGTACGCGGACGGCTTCGTCTTCTTCTGCGAGGCGACGATCGGCACGTCCATCACGAAGACGTCGCAACGGCCGACCTGGAGGGCCGTGAAGGCGGCGGAGGTCGATGTGTAGATGTGCACGCTCGAGCTCGGCGCCTGCAGCTTGTGCTGGACGTAGTCGAGCCCCGTCGTCGCCGACTGCGCGCAGATGGACATCTTCTTCAGGTCGGCGAGGCTCTTCGGAGCCGTCGCGGTCTTCGACAGGAGCACGCCCTGGTTCGCGTTGAAGTAGGGCGCCGAGAAGTCGACCACCCGCGACCGGGCGGCCGTGATCGTCGCCTCCTCGAAGGCGAAGTCGAACGGCTTCGCCCCGGGGCGGAAGAGCGTGTCGAAGGGGACGTTGATCCAGCTGATCTTCGCCGCGGGGATGCCGAGCTTCGCCGCGATGTCCCTGGCGAGGTCGATCTCGAACCCCGTCGGGTTGACCACGGTGTTGCCGCGCAGCGTGCCGACCTGGAAGCCGACCGCGGGCGGGTTGAGCGCGACCGTCAGCGCGCCGGGCTTGAGCGTGGGCGGCGCGGCCGGCCGGGCCGACGCCGCCGGGACGGCGAGCAGCGCCGCGGCGGCGACGAGCGGGAGAAGACGCTTCACGAGAGATCCTCCTCTGATTCGAACGCGGGAGAAGAGGCGAATCTACAGCGGTTCCGGCGATCTCTCCAGTCCGCCGAGCGCCGTTGAGGTGAGCTGCTGGAAGTGGCCGATCAGCTGCTCGCTGCGGCTCAGGAGATGGCCGTGCTCGAGGGCGCCGGAGGTGACGCCGCGCTGGACGCCCTCGACGAGGACGCGGTCCTCGCTTCCGACCTGGTCGTCGAAGGCCATCAGGTCGTCGATCCACGCCTGGTCTACGTCGGGGCCGAAGAAGTAGTCGAGGAAGCGGTAGCTCCGCTCCGGCGTCAGCGGCACCACCGGCCCGATCGAGATGTTCGGGCGGCCGGGGAAGATGTTCACGGTCAGGTTCGGCCAGAGGAAGTGGAACTGGCTGCGCGGCAGCTCGCCGTCGAGGCGCATCCTGTCGCGGCCGCTGTCCCGGATCGGGCCGCGCTGGCTCGAGAGCCGGCCCTCGACGGCGAGCGCGTACGCCTCCGCCGAGACGTCGAGCACCTCGGCGAGGGCCGGGTGCGCAGTCTGGCAGTGGTAGCACTCGAGGAAGTTCTCGCAGACGATCTTCCAGTTCGCGTCGACCTCGGCCTCCCAGCGGCTCGTGAAGCGGAGCTCGCCGACGTCGAGGCCGAGCTCGGCGACCTGCGCCGGCATGGAGCCGAGCGCGGCGGCGAGCGGCTCCGGGTCGGGGCCGGCGTTCACGAAGATGAACGGCCCCCAGGTGTCGACCGCCGCCGGAACGAGCGCGAGCTCGTCCTTGCAGAAGGCCGGGTCCTCCTCCGAGCGCGGCGCCGCCCGGAGCGAGCCGTCGAGACCGTACGTCCAGGCGTGGTACGGGCACTGGAGCGTCTCGCGCTTCCCCTCGCCGGCGGCGACGGGGAAGCCGCGGTGGCGGCAGACGTTGAGGAAGGCGCGCAGCTCTCCGTCCCGGGCGCGCGTGACGACGACGGGGATCCGCCCGGCCCGCCCGGTGAAGAACGTCCCCTGCTCCGGTAGCTGCCCGAGGTGGCCGGCGTACTGCCACGCGGAGCGGAAGATCCGCCGCTGCTCGCGGCGCAGGATCTCCGGGTTCGAGTACCAGCTGTAGGGCAGCGTGTGCTCCACGCCGCGAATCTACCCGTGCGACGATTGCGGGGTGCGTGCGATGGTGCTCGGCGGGCAGCGGGAGGCGCTCGAAACGAAGGACGTCCCCGTGCCCGAGCCCGGCCCGGGGCAGGTGCTGCTGCGGGTCCTCGCGTGCGGGGTCTGTCGCACCGACCTCCACGTCGTCGACGGCGAGCTGCCGCACCCGAAGCTGCCGCTCGTCCCCGGCCACCAGATCGTGGGGGAGACCGCGGACGGCCGGCGGCTCGGCGTGCCGTGGCTCGGCTGGACGGACGGAACCTGTCGCTACTGCACGTCGGGCCGCGAGAACCTCTGCGACCATGCCCGCTTCACCGGCTACGACCTGGACGGCGGCTACGCGGAGTACGCCGTGGCCGACGAGCGCTTCTGCCTGCCGATCCCGGAAGGCTACGACGACGTCCACGCGGCGCCGCTGCTCTGCGCCGGGCTGATCGGCTACCGGTCGCTGCGGCTCGCAGGCGACGCGGAGCGGCTCGGCTTGTACGGCTTCGGCTCGTCGGCCCACATCGTCGCGCAGGTGGCGCGCCACCAGGGGCGGCGGCTCTTCGGCTTCGTGCGCCCGGGCGACGATGCTGCGCGCGCGTTCGCGCTGGAGCTCGGCTGCGAGTGGGCCGGCTGGTCGGACGAGGCGCCGCCCGAGCAGCTCGACGGCGCGATTCTCTTCGCGCCGGTCGGCGCCCTCGTGCCGGCCGCTCTGCGCGCGCTCGCGAAGGGCGGCACGGTCGTCTGTGCCGGGATCCACATGAGCGACGTCCCGAGCTTCCCGTACGAGCTCCTCTGGGAGGAGCGCAGCGTTTGCTCGGTCGCGAACCTCACGCGGCGCGACGGCGACGAGTTCCTCGCCCTCGCGCCCCGGGTGCCCGTTCACACGGAGGTCGAGGTCCACCCGCTCGAGCAGGCGAACGAGGCCCTCGGCCGACTCCGCCGCGGCGAGATTCGCGGCTCGGCGGTACTGCAGCCCTAGGATCTACCTGTGGCCGGCCGTCTCAGCTCGCTCCGTCGCTTCGCCGCCGCGCACAAGCGCCTGATCGTCGTGCTCCAGCTCGTCGTCTTCGCCGTTTTTGCCGGCTCTGTCGGCTGGGCGCTGCGCGGATCGTTCCGCGCTGCCGGCCACGACCTGCGGGACGCGAATCCGGTGCTGTTCACCCTCGCGTGCGTCGCGCTCGCGGCGTACTACCTCGTGTTCGTGCTCGGCTGGATCCGGATCCTCGCCGACTGGGACATCCACCTCTCCTATCCGGCGGCGCTGCGTGCGGAGATGGTCTCGATGCTCGCGAAGTACGTGCCCGGCGGCGTGTGGACGCCGGCTGCGCGGGTCGTGGCGGCGAGGCGTGCAGGCGTCACCGACGCCGCGCTCGTGACGGCGTCGATGCTGCTCGAGGCCGGCATCTCCGCGGTGGCGGGCGTGATCGTGTTCGTCGTCTCGCTCGCGTGGGTGGACGGCGTCGAGGCGCCGATCGCGCCGCTCGTCGTGTTCGCGGTCGTCGTCGCGGTGCTCCTGCAGCCGCCCGTGTTCCGGCCGCTCGTGTCGCACATCCTGCGCCGCCTCGGCTACGCGGCGCTGCCGCCCCTGCGCCGGACGACGATGTTCGTCCTGCTCGTCTTCTACTCGGGCACGTGGGTGATCGGCGGCGCCGCCCTGTGGTTGCTCCTTCGCTCGGTCGGCTCGCACCCGGACATCGAGTCGGTCGTCTTCCTGGGCGGCGTCGCCGCAGTGGGCGCGATCGTCGCGGTGCTGTCGGTGTTCGCCCCCTCCGGGCTGGGGCCGCGGGAGGCGACGATGTACGGGCTGATGCTCGCGATCGCGTCGCAGGGAGCGGCGCTCGGCGCGACCGTGCTCAACCGGGTGGCGATCACCCTCGTCGAGGTGCTCCTCCTTGTCGTGGGCGGACTGCTGCTGCGCTCGCGCGACGATTCGGGTGAGCCCGCCCGGCTGCGCGACGCGGAGGCGTAGGGGAGTTTCCTCGGGTTTCCCGCGGGCCTCGTGCGGCGCGGTGCGGATGGCGCGCGCCGCCTCGCGGGCGAGGCTCGGTGCATGCTCGAGGCCGTCTCGGACTCCGCGCTCTTTCGCGTCGACGTCGACGGCCGGGTCGAGGACTGGAACGCGGCAGCGGAGCGCCTCACCGGGATCCCACGTGCGGCGGCGCGCGGCCGGCCCTGCTGGGCCGTGCTGCGAGGCGTCGACGGGAGCGGGCGGCAGATCTGCCGGCCAGGATGCACGCCCTCGCGACTGGCGCGTGCCGGCCGGGCGCTGGACTGCGGCGTGCTGTCGGTCAGCGGCGCACACGTCGCGGTTTCGACGATTCTCGTCGGCAACGGCTCTGGGCCGGTGGTGCTGCATCCGATGGCTCCGCAGAACGGCACCGCAACCGCAGATCTCTCGCCGCCGAGGCTGACACGGCGTCAGCACGAGGTGCTGCTCCTGCTCGCGGACGGCGTGCGCGTGAAGGAGGTCGCGCGGCGGCTGGGCCTGGCCGAAGCGACCGTCCGGAACCATGTGCGCGCGCTCCTGCTCGAGCTCGGAGCCCACTCGCAGCTCGAAGCCGTCGCGAAGGCGCGCGCGCTCGCCCTGCTCTGACCCCAGGTGCCAGGCACGGTGCCAGGCACCGTCACGCAACCGTCACGGCTCCTGCAACGCGCGCCGCACCGCGCTGCGCCAGCCGGCGACGAGGGGCTCCAGCTCGGCGGCCGGACGCTGCGGCTCGTAGCGTACCGGCGTCCGCCGCATGGCGACGAGGTCCGACTCGCTCCAGCGGCCGACGGCGACGCCGGCCAGGGCGGCCGCGCCCAGCGCGGTCGTCTCGCGCTCGGCAGCGACCTCGACCGGGAGCTGGAGCACGTCCGCGACGAGCTGGACGAGGAAGGCATTTGCGGCGGCGCCGCCGTCGAGGCGCAGCGATGCCGGGCGCTCCGGCATCGCGTCGATCACGTCGAGCAGCTGGAACGCGATCGACTCGAGCGCGGCGCGCACGAGATGCTCGCGCCGTGTGCCGCGCGTGATCCCGCAGACGAGACCGCGTGCGTCCGAAGCCCAGTGGGGCGATCCGAGGCCGGTCAGCGCCGGCACGAAGTAGACGCCCTCGCTCGAGGGCACGGAGCGCGCGAGGACCTCGCTCTCGGCGGCGTCCACGAGCAGGCCGAGCCCGTCGCGCAGCCACTGCAGCGCTGCGCCCGCGACGAACACCGATCCTTCGAGCGCGTACGCGGCCGGCGCGCCCGCGGCGGAGGCAGCCGCCGTCCGGACGAGCCCGTGCGGCGCCGCGGAGCTGTCGCCGCCTGTGGCCACGAGCACGAAGGCGCCGGTGCCGAGCGTCGCCTTCGCCTCGCCCGGCTCGAAGCATGCATGCCCGTACAGCGACGCCTGCTGGTCGCCGGCGAGCGCCGCGACCGGGATCCTCGCTCCGAGCAGCTCGCCTTCCCCGACCACCTCGGCTGATCGCCGCACCTCCGGGAGCAGGGAGCGGGCGACGCCGAAGAGGTGGAGCAGCTCGTCGCTCCATTCGAGCGTCGCGAGCTCGAGCAGCATCGTCCGCGAGGCGTTCGACGCGTCCGTCACGTGGACGGCGCCGCCCGTCAGTCGCGACGCGAGCCACGTGTCGACCGTCCCGAATGCAAGCCCCTCGCGCGCGCCGCCTCTCGCGCGCAGGATCCACTCGAGCTTCGTCGCAGAGAAATACGGGTCAGCCGTCAGCCCGGTCAGGGCACGGATCTCGTCCTCGGGCAGCTCCCGGCAGCGCTCTGCCGTTCGCCGGTCCTGCCAGACGATCGCCGGGTACACCGGCTCGCCGGTGCGCTGCTCCCAGACGACCGTCGTCTCGCGCTGGTTCGCGATGCCGATCGCAGCCAGCTCGCGCGCTTCCCGTCCGGCCTCGGCGAGGGCGGCCGCCGCCGCGTACGCCACGCTCGCCCACAGCTCCATCGGATCCTGCTCGACCCAGCCCGGCTGCGGAGTCGCAAGGGCGACCGGGGTATAGCCGCGGCCGAGCACCTCGAGCCCGTCGCCCACGACGAGGCAGGTGGTGCCGCTGGTGCCCTGGTCGACCGCGAGGATCATGGGCGGAGATTCTCGCGCAGTAGCGAAAGCGTCACACCTCGGGTGTATGTTCGAGGCGTTGAGCCGGTTGCTGCTTCTCGCCGCGACCGCGGCGGTTCTGCTCTTGGCGGCGCCCAGGGCGGGCGCATCGAACGGCCCTACCGTGCGCCTGCTGTTCGCCGGCGACGTCATGCTCGGACGTGGGGTGGCGCCGGTCGCGGCGGCCGACCCGCGGGGCCTTTTCGCCGGCGTGCGCGACGAGATCACGGCTGCCGACCTCGCCGTGGCGAACCTCGAGTCTCCGCTTACCCTACGCCGGCACCTTCCCGCCTTCGGGCCGAATGCGCTCGAGGCGCGGCCGGCGTCCGCGGCGCTGCTCGCCGGCGCGGGGTTCGACGCGATCGCGATCGCGAACAACCACGCGGGCGACGCCGGCCCGCACACCGTCACCGACTCGATCGCGGCGCTCGCGAGGGCGGGCGTCACCGTCCTCGGCGCGGGCTCGTCGGCCGCGGCGGCGTACGCGCCGAGGATCGTCGAGGTGAACCACCTTCGCGTCGCCCTGCTCGCGTTCGATGCGACCGGCCAGGGCCCTCGCGCAGGTGTGGCCACGCCCGGCGTCGCCGAATGGAACGAGCGGCTCGTGCGCGCAGCGGTGCAGCGCGCGCGCCGCGAAGCCGACGTCGTCACGGTCGGCATCCAGGGCGGCACCGAGTACGTGCCGGCGACCGACCCCCGCGTCATGCACCTCGCGCGGCAGGCGGCCGCCTGGGGCGCCGACGTCGTCTGGGGGCAGGGGCCGCACGTCGTCCAGCCGATTCGCGTGCTCCACGTCCGCAGCGACGGCCGCCCGACGGTCGTCGCGACGAGCCTCGGCAACTTCCTGTTCGACCAGCACATCCCCGGCACGGAGCGGGGCGCGCTGCTCGAGGTGCTCGCCGGCGCCGACGGTGTCCGCGCGTTCCGCATCGGCTCCGTGCTCGCCACGGCGCCGATGCAGTTCCTCGGCTGGAAGCTGCCGCAGGGAGACGCGGCCGCGCTCGGCGACGACTGGTGGTCGCTCGCCCGCCGCGTCACGCCTGCTGCGCCGCAGCGCCCGCCCTCGCTCACCGGCTTCGCGGGAACGGTCGTCGCCGCCGCGGTCGGGGACCCGGAGGGGAACGGCTCCCGCCAGCTCGTCGTCGCCTTCCGCCGTCCCTTCCGCCCGACCAACATCAGCCCGCTCGTGTCACGGAGCGAGCTCGTCGACCGGCGCGGGCTCACCGCCCACGTCGGCCTCTACCGCCCCGGCACGCTGGCGCCGCTCTGGGTCGCGGGCACGCTGCTCCGACCCGTCGCCGCCGTCGCGGCGTGCGACGGCGCGATCGCCGTCGGCTACTCGACGCTCGACGGACGGACGATCGTCGCGACCGGCGCCTGGCGCTGGGGCGGCTTCGGCTTTCTCACGCTGCCGCCGCTCCCGGGTCGCGGCGTCGCGGCGTGCGCCGACGTCGACGGCAGGCTCGACCCGGTCGTGCTCGAAAGGAGCTCACGATGACGAGGCACCGGTCCCACTCTTCGTTGTCGGTCGCGCTCGTGGCCGGGCTGACCTTGCTCACGGCCGGCTGCGGCTCGGGCAGGCACAACCCAGCGACGACGGCGTCCTCCACGACACAGGCGGCCGCAGCGCTGCCGACCTCGACGGTGCCCTTCGGCACGTACGACGTCGTCCCGCTGATCGGGAGCAACGCTCCCGCCTACGCCGGGCCCGCGACGCCGCACTCGCTCACCGGCGTGAAGATCGTGCCGGCGGTGCAGAAGCTCCTGAAGAACCCCGGCGTCGCCGAGGCGCTCGCGAAGAACGGCTTCGTCGTCGTCCCTGCGGACATCCGGCTGTTCCAGTACGCGTACGAAGGAAACATCTACGCAGGCTGGCCCGTGTTCGTGACGACCGACGTCGCGTACCACGAGTGGCACCAGCTGTACGACAAGACGCTGCGCGACCTCGAGCAGGACGTGCTGCTGCCGAAGCTCGAGAAGCTCGTCTCGGGCTCGATCGAGGCTGCGCACGCCCAGAGCCTCGAGCTCGCGGGCACGCCGCTCGCCGGCGCGGCGTCGCGCGTCGAGCAGCTCTTCGATGTCGCCGCCGCCGAGCTGCGGCAGCCCGTCGAGCTCGGTCCGCTCGCACAGAAGGAGAAGGCGCTGATCGACGCGCACGCCGCAAACGTTGCGTCGCCGCTCCTCGGCGTGAAGGTCGACTACTCGCTCTTCACGCCGCGCGGCCACTACACACGCACACCGGCGCTGACGCACTTCTTCCTCGGCATGTCCGTACTCGGACAGCTTCCCTTCTGCCTTCCCGGCACCGTCGACTGTCCGGGCACGGAGCCGGTCCAGATCGGGATGCTCGCAGCGCGGACGCTCGTCGCGCATCCGGAGCTCGTCTCGCTCTGGCAAGCGATCTACGAGCCGACGGCGTTCCTTGTCGGCCGCTCCGACGACTACACGCCGCTCGAGCTGGCCGCCGCTGCGAAGACCGTCGATCCGACCTGGCTGAAGGACCCGGCGCCCCTGGCGAAGGACGCGCAGAAGGTGGTCGCAGCGCTCGTCGCCTCGCGGCCGGTGAAGATCAACCCGGACAAGGCGGCTGTCCGCTACCTCGGCACCCGCTTCGTGATCGACTCCTACGTGCTCGACCAGCTCGTCTACCCGAACGTCGGCACCGCTTCGAAGCCGCGGCTGCTGCCGTCGGCGCTCGACCTCGCCGCCGTGCTCGGCTCCGACTTCGCGTACCAGCTCGAGAAGAAGGCGGGTGCGTCCGGCTACGCGAACTACGACAGCCAGCTCGCGAAGCTGAAGCAGGCGGTTACCGCGCGGCCGGCGGCCGACTGGGGCGGGACGGTGTACGACGCCTGGCTCTACGCGCTCCAGCCGCTGTTCGTCCAGCATGGCAAGCAGTTCCCCGACTTCATGCGCACGCCGCTCTGGACAGCGAAGGACCTGCAGACCGGGCTCGGCTCCTATGCGCAGCTCAAACACGACACCGTCCTCTTCGCGAAGCAGTTCGTCGCGGAGGGCGGCGGCGAGACCCCTCCCGCCCGGCTGAACTGGGTCGAGCCCGATCCGGTCGCGTTCGGGCGTCTCGCTGCCGCGGCATCGCTGCTTCGCAGCGGCCTCGCCGAGCGCAAGCTGCTCACGCCGCGCGCGGGCGCCCTGATCCGCGACGAGATCAACCTGTTCGCCTTCTTCGAGCGGATCGCCAAGGAGGAGCTCGCCGCGAAACCGATCGCGAAGGCGGATAACGACCGCCTGACGTACCTCGGCGGCGAGCTCGAGGCGCTCTGGTTCCGCACGAGCGACCTGCCCGTGCAAGGCCCCGCAACTGCCGACCAGACGGACGCGATCGTCGCCGACCTCGGCAGCAGCCCGAAGGGCGTGCTCGAGGTCGCCACCGGCCGCACCGACCGCATCTACGTGCTCGTGCCCGACGGCAAGGGCGGCTTCGAGGTGGCGCTCGGCGGCGTGTACTCGTACTACGAGTTCACGAGCCCACCGGGCGTGCGCCTCGACGACACCGCCTGGCGCGCCGAGCTCGACAAGGGCACCGCCCCGAAGCGCCCGGCCTGGGAAGGCACGTTCCTGGCCGGCAGGCCGGAGGCGGCGCCGAGCACCGGCGCGTGAGCGGAGGACCGAGCCAGTACCGTCCCGGTCGATGACGCCGTCGCCGCAGCCCGTGACGGACCCGACCACGAGGGACGCGATCTTCATCGTCCTGACGGTGAACCCCGGCGACGGGAGCCGTGACACGGTTCGGTCGGCGTGCGCCGACCTGCCCTTCCGTACGCCCAGTGGATACACGCTCGCGAACGAGTGGCACTTCGTGATCGCCAGGGTCTCCTAGCGCCCTCGGATCGGCCGGACCGTCGGTCACGGGGCGCCGCGGCCGTCGGCGCTCGGGGTGGCCGTCCCGACGGCGAGCGGCCGAACGAACGGCGGCACCTTCTGAAGCTCGCTTCGCTCGAGCTCGGTGACCCTGAAGCCGGCGGCGCGGATCGCATCGACCGTCGAGCGGTTGCAGTCGCAGTGGGCGACGACGCGGTTCAGACCGTTGAGCCGGTCCTGCCAGCGGGCGAGCCCCGGCTCGTCGGAGCGCACGTGCTCGATGAAGAGCAGCTCCCCGCCGGGCTTCAGCACCCGGCGCAGCTCGCCGAGTGCCTGGGCCACGTCCTCGACCCCGCAGAGGACGAGCGTCGAGACGGCGACGTCGAACTGCCCGTCCGCGAAGGGCAGCTCCTCGGCCGGCGCCCGCACGAGCTTCACCGGACGCGGGTGCTCCTCGATTCGCCGCTCGAGCCTGCGCACCATGTGCGGGTCGGGCTCCGTGACCGTCAGGGCCTCGACGCCGTCACCGTAGAACGCGAGGTTGCGTCCCGTTCCGGCGCCGATCTCGACCACCCGTCCCGAGGCACGGGACAGGAGCACCTCACGGTGGGCCTGCAGCCCCGCCGCCTCGGTGCCTTTGCACATCGAGTCGTACGTCGCGGCGAAGAACCGGTTCCGGAGACTCATCGCTGCTCCTTTCGGCCGACGGTGACGAGGTACTCCTGCGGCTCGTCGCGTTCGTAGAGCGCCTCGAGCTCCGCGCGCAGCTCGCGCCAGCGGCCCGAGGCCTCGGCAACCTGCCGCGCCATCACCATGGGGCCGAACTTGGTCGCGAGGAACTCGATCGCGGCGTCGCTCGACTCGAACGGCACCGGCAGCACGGAGTCGCGCTCGAACTCGAGCTCGATCCCGGTGCCCTCGAACAGCCCTTCGACGTGCGCCTCCGACCCCCACAGCACCGGTGGCTCGGCGAGTGGCGACGGCGGCGGGAGGTACGGGGCGACCGTCCTTCCGAACGTGCCCATTGCTCCCTCGGGCGTCCAGGCGGTGATGCCCAGGCGTCCGCCCGGACGGAGGACGCGCGCGAGCTCCCGAGCGGTGACCTTGTGGCGTGGCGCGAACATGCACCCGAACACCGAAAGAACAACGTCGAAGCTCTCGTCCTCGAACGGGAGCTCCTCCGCGTCGCCCTGGATCCATTCGATCACGACCTCCGCCTCGTCGGCCAGCCGCCGGCCGGCGTCGAACAGCTCCGGCGTCAGATCGACGCCGACCACCCGCGCGCCGGCCTGCGCCGCCCGGATCGCCGCGTTGCCGGTCCCACATGCGACGTCGAGGACGTCCTCAGCAGGACCGACGCCCACGGCTCGGACGATCCGCGGCCCGACCTCCCAGAGCTGGCGCTTCGCGATCTCCGGGAAGTCCCCGGCGGCCCATGTCGCCCGGGCCCCCTGCTTGAGCTTCGCGAGCTCTGCAAGGGCTGTCTCGTTCATCGTCGCCCTCCTCGATGGCAGCGTGCGTGCATGGATCGAGGCTACGAGCGGACGGCCCCCCGGCGCATGGGGCGTTCGCCTCATCTTCAGGCGACGGTGCTCACCTCGAACTCCTCTTCCGGGAGCAGGCCGTGCTGGACCGCGAAGAGGCTCGCCGTCGCCCGGCTCGAGGCGTCGATCTTCGCGTAGATGTGCTCGACGTGGTTGCCGGCGGTCTTCGGCGAGATCACGAGCCGCGCGCCGATCTCCTTGTTCGACAGTCCCTGCGCGAGCAGCTTGAGCACCTCGACCTCGCGTGGGGTGAGTCCCGCCGGGCCTTCCCGGCGCCGCGGGACACGATGGCCTGCGGCACCGAGAACGGCAGCGCAGGCGTCCGCATCGAGGCGGCCGGCCTTGACGTCGGCGCGCAGCTGCTCGGCGGCGGCGTCAGCGGTGCGCTGCTGGCGGTGGGGCCTCGGCTCGCGCATCGCCTGGTACGCGTCGGCGGCGCCGAGGATGCGCGCCGGGACGGAGATCGCGTTGCCGCTGAGCCCGCGCGGGTAGCCGGAGCCGTCCAGCCGCTCGCAATGCTGGACCGCGATCGCGCCGAGCGGCGCCAGCGCGGCCGATCCGTGCAGCATGCGCTCGGTCAGGTACGGATGCGTGCGGACGCGCTCCCACTCGCCGGTCCCCAGCGGCCCGCGCTTGTCCCAGATCGCGTTCGACACCCCGAGCCGTCCGAAGTCGTGCGCGAGGCCGGCGCGCCGGAGCGTTGCCACCTCCGCGCCCGCCAGTCCGAGCTGCGAGGCGGCCGCGGCGGCGAGGTCGGCGACGGCACGCGAATGGCCGAGGGTGTACGGCGACTTCAGGTCGACGAAGGTCGCGATCGCCTCGAGCGCGGCGTCGAACTGCTCGCTCGAGAGCGTGACGGCGAGCGCGGGCTCGGCTCCGATCACCGCCTCCCAGGTCCCGACGGCGTCGAGACCCTCGAGAATGCCGTCCGCCTCGGCGCACAGCAGTGCGGCGAGCGCGGGGTCGAACTGCCTGCCGCTGCGCTTCCGGGCGAGCGAGGTCACCGCGCCGACTCCGCCGACGCGATGAGCGACCTCCGCGTACTCCGCCAGCTGCGCCACCCGTGCCGCCACCGGGACCTCCTCGCCCTTCAGCAGGCCGGGCCAGCCGTGTCCGTCCCACTGCTCGTATGCTCCGCCGAGGGAGGTGAGAACGTCGTCGGGGAGCCCGAGCTGCTCGGCCAGCATCCGCGCGAACCCGGCGTGCTGCGCGATCATCCTGTCCACCTCGTGCCGGCCGGACAATGCGAACTCGAGCCCCACGCGGAAACGATGCAGCGGCGGGTTGCCCGCGCCGCCCAGCAGACGGATCATCGCCGCCGCTGCGCGCAGGCCCGAGGGCTCGTACTTGCCGGACTTCAGGACGATGTCGTCGCCGAACCACTTCGCCTGCTCGTGTGCGTCCGTGTGGCAGCCGACGTTGACGAGCAGCGCCGTGTAGTAGACGGCCGACCGCGTTCGGTCGTCGAGGTCGAGCCGCTCGGCGAGCCGCAGCGCGATCAGGCATTGGCGCAGGACGTGCTCCATCGGCTGCCCGAAGCCGAGGTCGATGCCGAGCGAGAGCGCGGCGACGAGCTCCGCCAGGCGAACCTGCGCGCGGTCGGGCCTGCCGCTCACACGCGGAGACTACGTCCCGCACCCCCTCGAGCGAAGCGGGCCGCGGTTCAGCCGAGCAGGGCCTTGATCTCGTTCGCGGCTCGAACCGCGCCCCGGCCGATCTCGGGCAGCCGCTCGCGAGGGACGCGGTGCTCGGGGCCCCAGACGCTGACGATCGCGACCGGCCGCTGGCGTTCGTTCAGGACGGGAGCGGAGGCGCCGTAGAGCGTCTCTTCGAGCTCGCCCGCGCAGATGCTGTAACCCTCGCGGCGCACCGTCTCAAGCTCCTCCTCCAGCTCGCGGCGCGTCGTGACCGTGGTCGCCGTGTACCGCTTGAGCCGCGCGGGCGTGAGCGCCTCGCGCTCCTCCTCGGGTAGCCACGCGAGGAACGCCTTGCCGCTCGAGGTCGCGTGGAGCGCCACCGAGCGGCCGAGCCAGTTCGGCGACATGATCGCGGGCGCCTCGACCTGGTCGACGTAGACGAGGTTGAAGCGCTTCGCGACCGCGAGGTTGACCGTCTCGCCGGTGTCGACCGCGAGCCGTTCGAGCGCCGGCCGCGAGCGCCGGATGAGCGCGTCGTAGTCACCTGCGGCCGCTATCTGCAGGATCGCGTAGCCGACGCTGTAGCGCTGCGTCCGCGGGTCGCGTTCGACGAGCCCGTGACGGTCGAGCGTCGCGAGCAGCCGCCACGCGGTGCTCCGGTTGAGCCCTGTGGCGTCGGCGAGCTCGGCGACGTTGGGCGGCTCGCGACTGTCCGCGACGGCCTTCAGCAGCGCGGCGGCGCGGTCGACCGCCTGGATCGTGCGGAGGCTCGTGCCGGCTGCGCTTCGGCTGTTCATCGGCTCAAGAGTAGTCCACGAGAAGCGATTCGAGATTGTCGAGGGCGGGCGGAAAGCATCGGCCTTCATTGCAGCATGATCACGGCCTTCGCACAATACGACCTTGACGGAGGGGACAAAGGTTGGTTGACTCCGCCGATCAGGTCGGCTGTGACGGTCCGGAAAGTGGCTACTCGATGCCCAAGGAGGCGACACGCATGAGCGACCACGGCGACCCCCTGGAGCGCAAACTGACGCGCGAGCAGCTGCTTCGCCGCGCCGCGGTCGGCGGTGCCCTGATCGCGTCGAGCGGTACGCTCGCCGGCGCTGCGGAGGCGGCGATGCGCGCGGCGGCTCCGAAGCGCGGCGGCAACTTCCGCGTCGGCGTCTCCGGCGGCTCCGCGAAGGACATCATCGACGGGCAGGACATCATCACGCAGCCCGACCAGGCGCGCCTCGTCGCCGGCTGGGAGACGCTCGTCACCTTCGACTCGAACTTCAAGCTCGTCTTCGACGGGCTCGCCGATGAGGTCAGCCCGATGGCGGGACGCCCCGACATCTGGACGATCCGCGTCCGGCAGGGGATCGAGTTCCAGAACGGCAAGACGCTCGGCGCCGACGACGTCATCTACTCCCTGCAGCGGATGGTCGACCCCAAGCTCGGGCTCTTCGGCGGGGCGGCGCTCTCGTCCGTCGACCCGAAGCGCATCAAGAAGATCGACAAGCTGACGTGCCGCCTCTTCCTCAAGCGGAAGGACGTCACGATCCTCGACGCGCTCGGCCAGTACGTCGCCGGCATCGTCCCGGTCGGCTACAGCCGGCACGCGATCGGCAAGGCGAACCCGAACGTCGGCACCGGCCCGTACACGCTCAAGAGCTTCACGCCGGGCCAGCAGAGCGTGCACGTCCGCAACCCGAACTACTGGCGCAGCGGGCAGCCGTACTTCGACCAGATCACGATCATCGACTTCCCGGACGACACGGCGCGCGTCAACGCGCTGCTGGGCGGCCAGATCGACGCCGCGGCGAGCGTGCCGCCCGCCCAGGTGACCGTGATCTCGTCCCACTCGGGCACGAAGGTGCTCGAGTCGCCCACCGCGCAGTGGACGCCGATCTGCATGCGCGTCGACGTTGCTCCCTTCAACGACGTCCGCGTCAGGCAGGCGATGCGGCTGATCGCCGACCGGCCGCAGATGGTCACACAGGCGCTCGCCGGACACGGCCACATCGGCAACGACGTGTACGCGCCGTTCGACGAGGCGTACGACCGTGCGCTGCCGCAGCGCGTGCAGGACATCGACAAGGCGAAGTCGCAGCTCGCGGCGGCGGGGCAGTCGGGGCTCACGGTCGACCTGCAGTCGACCAACGGGGCGCTCGGCATGAACGAGGGGGCGCAGGTGTTCGCGCAGCAGGCCTCGGCAGCAGGCGTCAAGGTGAACGTCAAGATCCTCGACGGCGGCACGTTCTACGGCCCTCAGTATCTGAAGTGGCCGTTCTCGACCGACTTCTGGGGCACACGGAACTACCTCTCCCAGGTCGCGGCCGGCAGCCTGCCGACCTCGCCCTACAACGAGACCCACTGGCCGGACGGGGCCGACAAGAAGTTCCTCTCGCTCTACACGCAGGCGCTCCAGACCGTCGACCGCACGAAGCGGTTCGCAATCGAGCACGAGATGCAGCAGCTCGAGTACGACAACGGCGGCTACGTCATCTGGGGCTTCAGCGACTTCCTCGACGGCTACAGCACGAAGCTCGCGGGACTGAAGGCCGGCGACAAGGGCGTGCTGCCGCTCAACGGCTTCGGCAATGGCTACCGGACGATCTGGTTCGCGTGACCCTCGGACGGGGAGGCCGCGCGGGCGCCGCGCGGTCTCCCCGTCCCATCCGGACGCCGCGCGGGCCGCGGCGTAGCCTCGTCCGGTGAGCACGGGGGTGAGTCGGCGGGTGCGGCGCCTTCCGCTGCTGCACGGGATCCCGGGCTTCATCGTCCGGCGCTCGGCCCTCGGGCTCGTGACGCTGTTCCTCGTCTCCCTCGTCGTGTTCGCCGCGACGCAGGCGCTCCCAGGCGACCCGGCGCGCGCGATCCTCGGCCGGGAGGCGACGCCGCAGTCGCTCGCGGCCCTGCGCCAGCAGCTTCATCTCGGCCAGCCGGTCGTCCAGCAGTACACGCACTGGCTCGGGGGGATCCTCCACGGCAACCTCGGCCAGTCGCTCGCCGCGAACGAGCCGGTGACGAAGCTGATCGGCAACCGAATCGAGAATTCCGCCTTCCTCATGCTGCTCGCGGCCGTCTTCAGCGTGCCGCTCGCGATCCTGCTCGGGTCGGTGGCCGCGCAGCGCCGCGACCGGCCGTTCGACCACGCCACCTCGATCGTTCTGCTCGCGCTCGCCGCCCTGCCGGAGTTCGTCGTCGCGATCGTGCTCGTCGTCCTGCTCGGGACGACCGTCTTCCAGGTCCTGCCGGCCGTCTCGCTCATCCCGCCGCAGAGCGCTCCCTGGCAGCACCTGAAGGAGCTCGTGCTGCCGACGATCGCGCTGACGCTCGCCGTCAGCCCCTATGTCGCGCGGATCATGCGCGCCTCGATGGTGGAGGTGCTCGAGAGCGACTACGTGGAGATGGCTCGGTTGAAGGGCCTGCCGGAGCGGACGGTGCTGTGGCGGCATGCGCTCCCGAACGGCATCGCGCCTGCGATCCAGGTGATCGCCCTCAACCTCGCGTACCTCGCAGGCGGAATCGTCGTCGTCGAGTTCGTGTTCGGCTATCCAGGTATCGGCGGTGCCTTCGTCGACGCGGTCTCGAACCGTGACCTCCCGGTCGTGCAGGCGCTCGCCGTCCTGATCGCCGCCGCGTACGTCGTCCTCAACCTCATCGCGGACCTCGCGACGATCATGGTCAGTCCCCGGCTGCGGACCTCGCTGTCGTGACCGCCGCCGCGCCTGCCGTCGCGTCCGTGCCCGGCAGCCGCCGCCGACGGCCGCTCGTGATCCTGCTGCGCCGCTCGTGGCGTCTCGGCCGGACGAAGCTCGGCGTCGCCCTCGTCCTCCTGCTCGCGGGCGTCACGCTCATCGGCCCCCTGTTCGCGCCGCACCAGCCGTCGGCGTTCGCGGGCGCGCCCTACGCGCATCCCTCGTCGACGACGCTGCTCGGCACGGACAACCTCGGCCGCGACGTGCTCAGCCGGTTCCTCTGGGGCGGACGGTCGATCCTCGGGCTCTCGCTCGCGGCGACCGTGCTCGGGCTCGTGCTCGGCGTCTCGATCGGGCTCGTCGCCGCGTACTCGCGCTCGCTGCTCGACGACGTGCTGATGCGCGTGATGGACGTGATCCTCGCCTTCCCGTCGATCGTCCTCGCACTCGTCGCCGTCGCCACGGTCGGGCCGAAGCTCTGGCTGCTCGTGCTCGTCGTCGGACTGACGACGGTGCCGAGGGTGGCGCGGGTGACGCGCGGCGCCGCGCTGGAGATCGTCAACCGCGACTACGTGCAGGCGGCCGAGGCGATGGGCGAGTCGCGCCTGAGGATCCTCCGAGGCGAGATCCTCCCGAACGTGACGAGCCCGCTGCTCGTCGAGGCGAGCCTGCGGCTCACGTACGCGATCGGGCTGATCGCCGGCCTGAGCTTCCTCGGGTTCGGTTTGCAGCCGCCCGCGGCCGACTGGGGCTTGATGATCAACGAGAACCGCCAGGGGCTGACGGTGCAGCCGTGGGGCGTCGTGATGCCGGTGATCGCGATCGCGCTGCTCACGATCGGGACGAGCCTGATCTCGGACGGGATCTCACGGGCGGCGGCCGGGATCGACCGCGGAGGCGACTCCGAATGAGCGCGCCCGTGCTCGTGGTCGAGAGCCTCCGCGTCGAGGTCGAGGGGACCGGCGTCGACATCGTCGACGAGATCTCGTTCACGATCGGGGTCGGCGAGGTCCTCGGCCTCGTCGGCGAGTCGGGCTCCGGCAAGTCCACCGTCGGGCTCGCGCTGCTGGGGCACACGCGCCGCGGGGCGCGGATCGCCGGCGGCGCGGTCCGCGTCGAGGGCCGCGACATCCTGTCGCTCCGGCCGGCCGAGCTGCGCTCGCTCCGCGGCGGCACCGTCTCGTACGTCCCGCAGGATCCGGCGTCCGCGCTCAACCCGGCGCTCCGGATCCGGACGCAGCTCGAGGAAACGCTCGCCGCGCACGGGCACGGCGCGAACAAGGAGGAGCGGCTGAGCCAGATGCTCGACGAGGTGCTGCTGCCGGACGACGACCTCTTCCTGCGCCGCTACCCGCACCAGCTCTCGGGTGGGCAGCAGCAGCGGATCGGCCTGGCGATGGCGTTCGCCTGCAGGCCGCGCGTGATCGTGCTCGACGAGCCGACCACCGGGCTCGACGTCACGACGCAGGCGCACGTGCTCGCCACCGTACGCGAGCTGTGCAGCGCCCACGGAGTCGCCGCGCTGTACGTCAGCCACGACCTCGCGGTCGTGGCGGCGCTCGCGAACCGGGTGGCGGTCATGTACGCGGGCCGGATCGTCGAGATCGGACCGGAGCGGGTGCTCTTCCACGAGTCGGCGCATCCGTACGCGAGGAGGCTCGTCGAGGCGATCCCCGAGATGTCGGGCAGGCATGCGCTCATGGGCATCGCCGGGACGGCGCCGCGGCCGGGAAGCCGGCCGGAAGGCTGCTTCTTCGCGCCGCGCTGCTCCTTTGCCGCCGAGGAGTGCACGCATGCGTTTCCGCCGGTCGAGCGCGTGGCGGACGGGCACGAGGTGCGTTGCTTCCGGCGCGCGGAGGTGCTCGCAGCGGGTGCACGCGGGCGCCCGCCGGCACCGGATCGCGCGCAGCCCGACCACGCGAACGTGCTCGTCGACGTGCGCGGCGTCAACGCTTCGCATGGCGAGAGGCAGGTGCTGTTCGACATCAACCTCGCCGTCGAGCCGCGCGAGTGCGTCGCGCTCGTCGGCGAGTCGGGCTCGGGCAAGACGACGCTCGCGCGCTGCATCGCCGGCCTCCATCGCGACTTCACCGGCGAGATCGCGCTGCGGGGCCGGCCGCTGGCCGCCGGCGCCCGAGCGCGCGACCGCGAGACGCGCCGAGAGCTCCAGTACGTCTTCCAGAGCCCGTACAGCTCGCTCAACCCGCGCAAGACGATCGGCCAGATCATCGGCCAGCCCGTGCGGCTGTTCTTCGACCTCGACCACGGCGCCGCTCACGACCGCGCCGTCGCGACGCTCGAGCGGGTGCGCCTCGGCGCGTCGGTGCTGAACCGGTACCCGCACGAGCTGAGCGGCGGCGAGCGGCAGCGGGTGGCGATCGCACGGGCGCTCGCGGCGGAGCCGACCGTGCTCGTCTGCGACGAGGTCACGTCCGCGCTCGACGTCTCCGTGCAAGCGGCGATCATCGACCTGATCGCCGAGCTGCAGCGCGAGATGCAGCTCGGCCTGCTCTTCGTCACGCACAACCTTGCGCTGATCCGGACGATCGCGAACAAGGTCGCCGTGATGAGCTCCGGGAAGATCGTCGAATACGGTGACGTCGACGCGGTTCTCGACGCGCCGCAGGAGGCGTACACGAAGGCGCTGCTCGCCGACACGCCGAGCATGGAGTCGGCCGTCGCGGCGGCCGGTGCGTGAGCTCGCCCGGCGGCGAGGTCAACGGGCACGTCGCCGCCGGCTTCGAGCGCGTGGCCGACGAGTTCGGCCGCACGCTCGACGAAGGCCGGGGCGCCGCCTTCGCTGCCTTCGCCGGCGGCGAGCCCGTCGTCGACCTGTGGGGCGGCCTCGCGGACGGTGAGGCCGGCGCGCCGTGGCACGAGGACACGACCCAGCTCGTCTTCTCGGGCACGAAGGGGCTCGTCGCCGTCTGCCTGCTGCTGCTGCTCGAGCGGGGAGCGCTCGACCTCGAGGCCCCCGTGGCGCGCTACTGGCCCGAGCTCGCGGCCCCCGGCGTGCTCGTCCGCCACGTCGTCTCGCACACGGCCGGCCTTCCCGGGCTCCGGCGGGGGTTCGGCGCAGCCGACCTCCTCGACAGGCGCCGCCTCGCGCTCGAGCTTGCCGCCGAGCCGCCGTTCTGGCCGCCGGGAGCCCGGCTCGCGTATCACGCCTTCACGTACGGCGTGCTGTGCGACGAGCTGGTCAGGGGTGTGGACGGACGCAGCGTCGGCCGGTTCTTCGCCGAGGAGGTGGCCGGGCCGCTGTCGCTCGAGCTCTGGATCGGCCTGCCCGCGGTGCTCGAGCCGCGCGTCGCGCGGCTGCACCGTGCCGAGAGCTACGGCCCCACGTCTCTCGGCGACGAGCCCGACCCGCTGCTCGAGGCGATCTACGGCGGCCTGCTCGGCGACGAGTTTCCCTGGAACGAGCCGGCCTTCCACGAGGCGGAGATCCCGGCCGCGAACGCGATCGGCACGGCGCGCTCGATCGCCCGACTGTACTCGTCCCTCGTCGACGGCGGCGACCTGCTCTCACCCGAGACGCTGGCGCTCGGCCGCCGCGAGCTCTCGCGCGGCACGTGCGCGATCACCGGACGCCCGTATGCCTTCGGGGTCGGGTTCGAGCTGCAGACCGACCTGCGGACGCTCGGGCCGCCGCCGTCGGCGTTCGGCCACACGGGCTCGGGCGGCTCCTCGCACGGGGCGTGGCCGGACAAGCGCGTCGGTTTCTCGTACGCCATGAACGAGCTGCGCAGCGAGGCGGAGGACGATCGTGCGCGGCGGCTCCTGGCCGCGCTGCACGAGGCGGTGGCCTAGAGTCGCCGCGCGCGCTCGAGCGTCTCCCAGAAGTCGTCGCCCGTATCGATGTACCGCTCCGAGCCCTCGGGGTGATCCCACTTCGTGACGCGGCCGACGGCGAGCGCGCCGGCGACGAGGCGTCGCCGCCGCTGGCTCGCGCGCACCTCGGCGTCGAGGGCCGCGAGGTCCCAGCGCACCGCTCCCGCCTCGCGCAGCGGGCCGGTCCCGGGCTCGGACGACAGGTCGACCCGCTCGGCCGGATCCGCCTCGACGTCGTAGACGAGATCCGGCTCGCCGAGCGAGCGGACGAGCTTGAGCGGTCCCCGCACGAGCGTCACCTGAGGGGCGCGGACACCTTCCGCGAGGTACTCGAGCGGCACGTCGCGCGCCGGCAGGGACGCGCCCGCGAGCGCGCGGGCGAGGCTGATGCCGTCGAGCTCGTCGGGGCTGCCGCCGCCGGCGAGCTCGACGAGCGTCGAGGCGAGATCGAGCAGCGAGACCGGGCCCGCGATGCGGCGCGGGGCGAAGCGGCGGGGGCCGTGGACGATCAGCGGAACGCGGATCGAGCCCTCGAAGGGCGCCATCTTGTACCAGAGCCCGCGCTCGCCGAGCATGTCGCCGTGGTCGGAGGTGACGATGACGACCGCGTCCTCCGCCAGCCCATGCTCTGCCAACGCGTCGAGCGTCGTCGCGACGTGGTCGTCCACGAGCGAGATCGCCCCGTAGTAGCCGCGGCGGGCGAGCAGCGCCTGCTCGGGTGAGACGGCGACGGTCTCGGCCGCCAGCATCGCGCGCAGACGGTGGGTCGGCGGGTCGGTGCCGGGTTGCGGGTGCGCGGGCGGATCGATCGTGGCGCCGTCGTACCGGTTCCAGTGCTCGGCGGGCACCTCGTACGGGTCGTGCGGGTGCGTGAAGGAGACGACGAGCAGCAGCGGCCGCTCGTCCGCGGCGGCGATCGCGCGGCATGCCTGCTCGACCACCTCAGCGTCGTACTCGAGCTGCAGCGTCGAACGCACCGGACCGGCGCGGAGCACGCTGCTGAGGTCGTGATACCAGGACAGGCGCTCGTCGTCGGCGAGCTCCCAATCGGGTATCCAGTCGAAGCCGGCCGGATACACGTCCGTCAGCGGCCGCTCCTCGAACCCGTGCAGCTGGTCGGGTCCGATGAAGTGCATCTTCCCGACCAGGACCGTGCGGTAGCCGAGGACGCGCAGGCGGTGCGCGAACGTCGGCACGGCCGCCGGCAGCTCGCCGGCGTTGTCGATCGCGCCGGTGCGGGACGGGAGCAGGCCGGTCATCAGCGACGCTCGCGAAGGGACGCAGAGCGGCGATGCGCACAGCGCGCGCTCGAAGACGACGCCCTCGGCCCCGAGCTGCGCCAGGCGCGGCGCGCGTGCGATCTCGTTGCCGTACGTGGGGAGCGCCGAGGCGGCGAGCTGGTCGGCGAGGAGAAGCACGATGTGCGGCGGGCGGGGCAGGTTCACATCATCGCGCGTCGCGTCGGCGACATCCGAGGTTGGCCATCAAGGCGTCGCCCGTGTCGACCGATAGTCGGACGTATGAAGGTCGGTTCGCACACGTCGCGGCTGCTGGCAGCTCTCACGGTCGGGGTGATCGCGCTCGCGCTCACGGAGGCTGCGGCTTCCGGCGCGGGCAAGGGTGGTCCTGGCAAGGAGACGATTCACCTGACCGCCGCCGGGCAGGCGGCGGCGCGCGCCGCCGTCCTGACGCAACCCGATCTCGGCACCGCGCCCGGCTGGACGGGCGGCCCCAAGAAGCCTGTGCTCGCCTCGACCCTCCCGTGCCGGTACCAGCCCAAGCAATCCGACCTCGTCGTGGTCGGTGCCGCCGAAAGCGTCTGGCAGAATGCCGCGCTGAGGTTCGACAGCGAGGCGCAGGTGCTTCAGACGCCCGAGATGGTGCGGCTCGACTGGCAGCGGACGGTGCTCGCACCGCAGATGGTGCCGTGTCTCCGGACTGCGCTCTCGAAGCCACTGGGAGCCTTGGGCCGGCTCGTTTCGTTCCGGCGGATCGACTTTCCCGCGGTCGCGACCTACGCACGCGCCTATCGAGTCGTGGTGGACGTCAAGACCTCGACGGCGACGGTGCCGCTGATGGTCGATCTGGTGCTGGTCGGTCGCGGCAGCACCGAGATCACGCTGACGACGAGCGCGCCGCTCGCCAATCAGCCGGTCGTGTCGGCAGCCGAGATCCGCCTCGCGAAGCTCCTCCTCTCCCGCACACGCGCGTAGCAGCAACGGGAGCTTCATTACTCGGTCGGCAGGATCTCCCGCCATGTGAACGCGGCGGTATAGCCGAGCACGCGGCGCGCTTTCTCGATCGAGAGCAGGGTTTCGTGACCGTCGAGTCCC
>Ga0187779_10000264_pt1 | contig 36693 bp, 29 predicted proteins | sample 1015_Q2_SP10_10__FD_132435 | JGI IMG/M metagenome (GOLD analysis project Ga0187779, IMG submission 132435) | Tropical peat soil microbial communities from peatlands in Department of Meta, Colombia - 1015_Q2_SP10_10_MG | ecosystem: Environmental > Terrestrial > Soil > Wetlands > Peat | place... | reverse complement strand
CGGAGATCACCCGGATGCCTCCGCCGCCCGTCTCCGCGTGCACGGAGCCGTGCACTTCACCGAAATCAATCTGTCCTCCCGTCGTTCGCACCACAACGTACGAGCCTGCCTCTCCGATGGCGATGTTGCCTCCGTCACTTTCCAGACGCGCTGTGCCTCGAATGCGCGCGGCACGAATGTGGCCCCCGCCGGTGTGCAGCCTCGCGTTGCCGTCGATACTCCCAACAAGGATGTGCCCCCCCGCGGTGTACGCGTCCACATCTCCCGCAACATCCTTCACGGTAATGTGGCCTCCCTGTGTTTCCATTCTCGCCACGGAGTGTTCGCCCCGGCCCAAAGGAGGTCCAACCATGCCGACGTGTCCGGACGTAATGTTTCCGCCCTGGGTCGAAAGAGACACGCGCCCGCCGATGTCTGCGGTCTCGATGTCGCCGACCTCCGTACTCACATCCAGGCTGAAGGTCGCCGGAACAGTCACCAGAAATTGCACATAGAATTGTGCATTTCGGATAGGCGGGTGATGAGGCATCACAACGGTCCGGACAGCAGGCAACTCGCCCGTGAGAAAGACCGAATCGACAGTCTCGCGTGTCGTCAGCGAATACTTGTCCAGCAATTTCTGCCCTTCAGCCTGTGGCGCGTCCGTCTCGATGTGAACGGTGTAGCGAAGAATCGGGTCGGCTCCGGGTGGCATTGTCTGTATGCGGACATTGCCAAGGTCCGTTTTCAAATGGAGCGTCATGCCATTGCTGACGCGCAATTCTCCGCTGCGGTCTACAAAGGCACGGGGAGGCGTGCCGTTTGCGGGGGTTCGTGCCGGAAGAGGGAGGACAACAGTCAGCGAGAGTAGGGAGAGCCAGCAGAACATCCGCACGCCAGGCCTCGTGCGCTCAAAACTCAGAATAGGGGAAGAATCTGACATGAGAGAAACCTGGTTTCGTTCCGTCGCCCTGGCTCAATGATCGTTCCGGGCGCTGATCTCGCGCAGCGCGGCAGCACTGCGCAGACGGACGTAGCGGCTCGGATCATTGTGCTGCAAATCCTCAAGTGTGCGCACCACGGCTTCGATCGAACCGTTGCCGCTTGTTGCCGTGTGAGTACCAGCCTCAATCATGGCTTCGGACGGCATCTCATTGGCAGGCATGGGCAGAATCACCGCCGATTCGCTTTCCGCCTCCTCTAGCGAACGAACCAGAAGATTCACGGCTTCCACGCGCACGCCGGGATTGGAATCGTGCTGCAGCGCTTCCAGCAATGCCTCGCGAACCGTTCCGTCAATTCCGCCGTTGCGCAGCGCTTCCAAAGCTTTCAGCCGCACGGCGGGATTCTGATCCTTGCGCGCCGCGGTCAGCAGGGCCGCGCGCACCTCGGCATCTTCCGCTCGCGTCTTCAGCGCGTCCAGGCAATCCAGCCGCACGCCAGAGTCAAAGCGGTCTCCATTCTTCACTACGAAGGTGAGGACGTTGCGAACATTCGAATCGTCCAGGTTGCCGTCGAGTTCAATCGGTTGCTCTGCGTTCAGCCGCACTCGCACGTTCTTGGACCCGGAGGAAGCCGAAGGCGTGAAATTGATTCCCGCCACGGCCATCCGGGAAAGCTGGTCTTCGGTAAGTTGTGAACTGGGCCGCACGCTGACCACTTGGCCCTGCGTGGCGTCGTCGCTTGTACGGCCTGACCACTGCGCATACTGATTTCCGGCCACGAGCCCAAGCAGAACGAGCGTTGCCGCGCTCCACGCCGGATGCAGCACCATCCAGCCGCGCAGCCAGCCCATTCTCGGTACTTTCTTCGACGCTGGCTGCTCCAGATCGTCCAGCTTTTCGGCCAGTTCGCTGCGGCACCGCGAAAGCAGAATGCCCGCCGCATCCAGTTGCTCTCCTGCCTGGGGCAGGGAATTGAGCGCCTTCTGAAAATCCCGTTCCTCCTCAAGCTGGGCACGGCAGGAAGCGCATTCCCCAAGGTGCTGCTCAATCGCCGCTCGCTCCTGTTCGCTCACTTCGTCGCAAACGTAAAACATCAGCAACTCGGCGATTTCGTTGCAAGCCTTCTTTTGCTCGCCCGCGTTCATCGCAGCACTCCCAGCTCGCTCCGGAGCTTTTTCGTTGCCCGGAACAGCGAATTCTTTACGGTCTCTTCGCTTGTCCCCAGGGCGTCACCGATGGCACGCAGCTTCAATCCTTGATAGTGCTTCATTTCAAATACGATTCGTTCACGGGGAGAGAGCCGTTCCATGGCCGCCGCCAGCCGCGTTTGAATCTCCTGCCCCATCAGGTGGCGTTCCGGATCTAGCGTGGCACGGTGCTCCCGCTGCCGCTCGAAGAAGTCCGTGCCGGCGTCTTCATATTGTGCGGAGATAGTCTCGGGAGCCTGATCCTCAGGCCGCGCTTGCCTGCGCCGCAGATGGTCGAGACAAACATTCGTGACGATACGATACAGCCAGGTATAAAAGCTGCATTCGAAGCGAAAGCGGTGCAGGTTGCGGTACACCTTCAGGAAGGCTTCCTGATAAACGTCGCGCGCATCTTCGGTGCGCTTCATCAGGTTCAGAGCCAGACGCAGCACGTCGCGGTCGTAACGCCGCACCAACTCTTCAAACGCTGGGCGGCTACCCGCCTGCGCTTGCTCCACCAGAACCCGCTCTTCCAGGCTGGCCAGGGAGGTCACAGAAGCCAACGCCGGATCCGAATTGCTGGTTTGACCGGATTCATCTGCAAACGCCAGAGCCCAACGGGGTAAAGACATGTTCGCTTTCTCTTTGCCGAATCTGGCCTAAGTTCCCAACTCCCTTTCAGTTGGGCCATCGGTCCCTGCAGAAGATTGACGCACTCCACCGATAAGTATTTAGACGCTTTTGGCCGCGGAAAGTGAGCGGCAATGCCCCTCAGACCGCTCTACCAAGCCGCCCTTTGCTTGGATGCGGCCCGGCGGCTCCGCGTGCCTCATTCTGCTGCTGGTGTTGTTGCCTGCCCGTTCGTCCGCCAGGCCACCAGCGGCCAGGCCAGCAGCACTACCACAGCCAGCAGGATCCCATAGCCGTTCGTTCGATAAAACACGTCCGGCTGTGTAACCAACCCGCTGGCCGCTGCGATCAATCCTGTGCAGGCCACGATCAGGAACAAGCCCAGCAGATTGAAGCGCACCACGCGTCGAATGCCGAACACCACTACCGCCAACAATATCGCCATCGCCAGAAATTGCTTCAGAAAATCGGCGCGAGAGCCCCAACTGGTCACCATACCGGCAGCCATTGCGCAAAAGAGGACCAGCCGCAGCCAGCGCACCCGAAGTTCCGCGCCGAGAAACGCCCCGCCGAGCAATAGTATTCCGACCGCAAGGAGCGCGCGAAACACAACGCTCCCGATCACGCCGATTCCTGGGAAGATCGCGTCATAGCTTTCTCCGAAGCTCGCCGGCACCCCGCGATGTAGCGTCGGCCACCACGGCGACACAAAATCCAGCAATCGCCGCACTCCCATCAATAGAGCCGAGCCACCCAATCCAATCCAAAACGCATCCCGGTAATATGCCGCAGGCATGCCGAGCCATCCGGGCATCAGCTCCTCACCAAAAGCGCGGGCAGCGAAGGACCACGCCAGCCCAAAGAGCAGTGTGATTGCCCCGCACAAAAATGCCCCGACCAGCAGAATGCCCACAGCCGTGCTCCCGAGATAAATGCGCAGAGGGATCGACGTTTGATACTGCGCAAAGAGCGCAGGAATCCGATCGCCGAAACAGAAGCTCACCAGAAAGCCGCACACTCCCACGAACCCCCAAAGGAAGAGCCTTCGCCAGGGAACTCTGACCGTTGGCTGGACGCGCAGCCGCTTGAAGAAAAACACTAGCACGCTGGCCATGAGGCCGATGGCGAGACAGATCTGGCCAACGAGCACCAGGATCCGCGCCGCGCCTTGCTCTTCCTGCCGGCGCGCAAACTCTTCTGGAATCTTGATGTAGGTTCGATAGTCCGCGGGCTCGTCGCCTAGCACCGTGATGCTCATGCGCGCATACGCATGGTCGGACGAATTCCCGTTCGCATTCTGCGGATCGAGTGGTGCGTCCTGCTGCCAGATCAACGTATGGTCTGTCCGGTTCGGCCGCTTGTCGGAATTTGCCTCCACCAGTTTCCAGCCAGTCAGGTCGATGCTTTTTTTCTCTGTCAGGAATTTTTCTGCAATTGCTTGTGCCTCTTCTTTCGGCAAGTTCGCACCCTTGGTGGCTTCCGCCAGAATGTGCCAGAAGCCGTGCAACGAGCCATCCGGTTTCAGCGTGACCCCAAACTCTTCCGGCTGCGAATCGCGGAAATAGCGCACCCGCCAAAGCGCTCCCGGAATGCGCGTCGAGTAGATTTTATTGATCTCCGGAATCGGCATGCGTCGGCGGAGGAATTCGTTCGTAACCGGGTCGGTCGTGTCCACCATTTGTGCGGCTTTGCGATAGCTGTTGGGGTCAAGCCCATGCTCGCGCATCACCGCATCCGCGCGCGCGGTCACCGAAACGCGGTCGACGGACAATTCCAGATAGTCGCCAATGTGTTCGCGGTTCAAGCGCCACGCCAGAAGTCCTCCCACGATCACGCACACGCCCAGAAAACCCAACGTGCTTGGAGTCAAAGCATCGTAACGCTTGGCCGAAGGTGCGGTTTGTTCGGCCACAGGCTGACGCGCAAGGCTGATTTCTGGCGCAGGTTCAGCCTGGTTCAGAAGATCGTCGACCGTTTCAAATCGTCCCCGAGCCAGATACAGCACGCCGGAAACAGCTAGCGGCACCACGGCCGCAAGCCCCACAATCACGCCAGAAATCTTGAAGTACAAATTATCCGAACGAATCAGGAGCAGTCCCACCAGCGACGCATCCACGGTGTAATGCCAGACCAGCGTCGCTACGATTCCCCAGCGCAGCATCACGAGCCCCGCCACCATTCCCATGATTCCGATTTCGATTCCACGGATGTAACCGGGTTCTTGTGGGTAATTGCTGTGCAGGAAGCTCCAGAAAAACGCGGGCAGAACTACCGCCAGCACGCGAGACCCCGTCAGTCTCTGCATGAACGGAATCGCAAACAATCGGAAGGTGAACTCTTCGTTGGTGGAGGCCAAAACTCCGATTGCCACTCCGGCAATCCACGGGAAGGGCGTGTTCACTATGTCGGAGTACTTGATGTCCTGCGGTGCCCAGACCCCAAACCGGCTCCCAACCATATAGAACGCCACGATGAAGCCAATATGTGCCGCGGCTAGGCAGATTCCCACCACGGCGGCGCAGAAAAATTCCTTCGAGCGGATGCCGCGCGCGCTGAATGCTTTGGTCAGTCGCATCCGCAAAGGCTGGCTCGTGCGATACAGCGGCTCGCCTCCCGGGTAAACGAGGCTGATTGTGAACGCCGTGCCCACCGCCGCCAGCAGCATCCAGAACAGCTTCTGAATGACGAAGCTTCCGTAGGTGAAGTGCGTGTCGTAGTCCGCCCTCACCGAGCCCCACTCATTCAACTCCATCAGGTAGTACAACACAGTCACGACGGCGCCGATTTTCAGCGCTGTACCCCAGCCCGTCTTTCCCTGTCGCCACAGCGTGACGCCCAGCCAAAGCGCTGCCCCCAGCAAAAATCCGTATGGGACGAGCGCTATCTCTTCATAGAAGTTGTTCGTCGAGCGCAGATGCTCGTAGCTGCGAATCCACGCCTCCGGCACTTGAAGATATTCCTGGCTCCCGCCAATCTGGTCGCCCTGCACACTCACCTGCATCCGATAGGGCGCTTCTTTCGCCTTGAACCCTTTGCGTTCCCACGTGAAGGACCAATCCGTCCGGTTCGGGCGGCTCTTCGAGTTTGCTTCCGCCTGCAGAAACTCCCATTGGCTCAGATCCAGTCCAAGCTTCACACGCGCAAACGTTTCCGCCACTGCGACCGCATCATCCCTATCGAGTGACTTGGCTCCGCGCGCTTCTTCAATCTTGTGCTCGTAGCCCACAACCTGACCTGCGGGACTCACGCGCACGAGAAACTCTTCCTCCTGCTGCGGTCGGAAGAAGCGCACATCCCAATACCAGATGTTCAGTTCGCCGGACATCAACCGATTCGCCTGCCGCAATCCCACCTCGCGTTCCAGGTAGGTCTTCGCGTTTTCGTCCACATCGAAAACGATCGTCGATTGATAACCCGCCAGGCCCTGCCCGAGACCTTCGATGAACTGCTTCGCGCGTGATTGCGCTTCGCCGCGCGACACCTTGAAATCCACTGAGGCTTCCGGGAAGGCACGGAAGAAATATTTCTGGGCAAACAGCGCGCCGACGATCCCGCACAGGATCCACAGCGCCAGGATGCGCTTGTCCGAACCGGTCAATCGATCTTCTGCCAAAGGTGCCTCCCGCCGCGAAATGGGGTCGAACGCCCACTCTATCGATACGCAGGCCAGCGGCGCAAGTTTTCACCAAACACGCGGTCTGCGGCGGCAATGATATAAAGAAGAGAGATGAGCATCAGCCTTCAAACAAACGTCCAAATGGTGAAAGGTGTCGGGCCTCAGCGGGCGGAGTTGCTTGCCCAACGCAGCATCTACACGCTGGAGGACCTGCTCAACTATCTGCCATTTCGCTACGAAGACCGCATACGATTTTCCAAGATCAAGGAAGTCCAGCCCAACAGCACATACACTCTGCGCGCCCGCGTAATGAGCGGGCAAGCAGTGCGGGGCATGTACGGCCGCGATGCCATTTACCACCTGCTGGTGCAGGACGACACCGGTTCTCTCCCCTGCAAGTTTTTTCATGGAGGCTATCTGGAAGGCCGTTTGAAACCCGGGCAGGAACTAATCCTGCACGGCAAAGTGGAAATCGATAAGCAGCGGCCCGCGCGGCGAGAGATGGTCAATCCCCAGATCGAAGTGATCCACGGCGACGAAGTCGACTCCACGGAGATGGGGCGCATTGTGCCGATCTATGAAGCTGTAGGTTCGTTTGGCACGCGTCAGATTCGCCGCGCCATCTACGGCACTCTGCAGAATCTCGACCAGCACATTGTCGACGTGCTTCCTGCCGAACTCCGCAAGCGCTTGAATCTTCCCTCGCGCCGTGATGCCCTCATCCAGACGCATTTTCCTTCGCCCGAAGAATCCTTGGAGGTGCTGAACGAGTTTCGCTCTCCCGCGCAGCGCCGACTGATCTTCGAAGAGTTCTTCCTGTACCAGCTCAGCCTGGCACTGGGCCGCAAAGCCACGCGCAAGGAAAATGCGATTCCGTTTCGCGTGCGGGAAGACAAAATCCGCGAAGCGTTGAAGAAGATCCTCCCCTTCAAGCCCACCGCCGCGCAGAAGCGCGTTCTTGCAGACATTGCCGCTGATCTGGAGCGGCCCGTTCCCATGAACCGTCTTCTGCAGGGAGACGTTGGCAGCGGCAAAACCATCGTGGCTTTGCAGGCCGCGGTCATCGCCATGGAAAACGGTTGCCAGGCCGCATTGATGGCCCCCACGGAAATTCTCGCTGTTCAACATTTCCTCGCAGCGCGGCGGATACTCGCCCCTGGTGGCTATCGCGTGGAACTCCTGATCAGCGGCTTGAAGTCTGCGGAAAAAGTAGCTGCCCGCGAGCGCATTCTCTCCGGTGAAGCACAACTGGTGATCGGCACACACGCGTTGATTGAAGAGAACGTCGAATTTCAGCGCCTGGGCTTTGTGGCCATCGATGAACAGCACCGTTTCGGCGTCCTTCAGCGCAAAAAGCTGATGGATAAGGCCGTCCAGCATGGCCACGCGCCGCACGTTCTCGTCCTGACCGCCACGCCGATTCCCAGAACGCTCTCGCTGACACTCTATGGCGATCTGGACGTTTCCGTGATCGACGAACTTCCCCCGGGGCGTACGCCGATTCAAACTCGCATGACCACCGAGTCGCACCTTCCCGGCGTCTGGGAGTTTCTGCGGCGCGAGGTGCAAGCCGGGTATCAGGCCTACATCGTTTATCCCGTCATCGAAGAATCCAAGCTGGAACTGAAAGCCGCCATGGAAGAGTATGACCGCCTCTCCAAGACCGTCTTCCCGAATTTGCGCGTGGGCTTGCTTCACGGCCGGCTTTCGAGCGAAGAAAAAGAAGACGTGATGCAGAGTTTCCGCCGGAACGAAGTGCAAATTCTGGTGGCAACCACGGTGGTCGAGGTGGGCGTCGACGTTCCGAACGCCACAGTCATGGTCATCGAGCACGCCGAGCGCTTCGGCCTGTCGCAATTGCACCAGCTTCGCGGACGGATCGGCCGAGGCGCGCAAAAGTCTCACTGCATCCTTGTTGCGCCTTACCGCCTGACCGACGATGGGCGCGCACGCCTGGAAACCATGGTCCGCACGAATAACGGCTTCGAAATTGCCGAAACTGATCTGCAGTTGCGCGGCCCAGGAGAGTTTTTTGGCACACGTCAATCGGGCGAACTCGGTTTCCAGGTGGCCAGCCCCTTTCGTGATCGCGAACTGCTCGAAGTTGCTCGCAAGGAAGCTTTCACTCTTGCCGAGGATCCCGCGAAGAAAGACACGCTGCAGGGAATCCTTCACGTTCTGCCAGGCGAATGGCAGCGTCGCTATCACCTGGCGCGCATCGGATAGGGTGCAGGAACACTTATGCGCATAATTGCCGGAAAATTTCGCAGCCGCCAGCTGAAAAGCCTCAAGGGCCTCACGCTGCGCCCTACGAGTGACCGCCTTCGAGAAACCCTGTTCGACGTCCTCGGCGAGCGCGTCATAGGTTGCCGCTTCATCGACGCCTTCGCCGGAACCGGTGCCGTCGGAATCGAAGCCATCAGCCGCGGCGCAAGCGAAGTGATCTTCATTGAAAAACACGCTGGAGCCGCCGCGCTCATCAGGAAAAATCTCGAGTCACTCGAAATTCGCTCGGGTGCACGCGTTCTGCCCATTGATGTTCTCCACGGTCTGGGACTTCTTTCAAAAAAAGATTCAGCCGGCAAGGAAGTGCCTGACATCCTTTTTCTCGATCCTCCCTACGACAACGCCCCCGATTACGATCGCGTGCTTTCCTACCTCGTATCTTCTTCGTTTCTCAGCGAAGAAAGTCTGATCATCGCGGAACATCGCAGCAAGCTTGTGCTCCCCGAGGCCGTGGAAAATCTCCAACGTGTGCGCGTGTTGAAGCAGGGTGATGCTTCGCTTAGCTTCTATCGCCTCATAAAGACGAATCCATAGGGCGATTTATGACGTAAAACCCGCCGCGTGCCGCTATCATCTATCTTTTTGTGGCCTCGTCATGTTCCCCCATCCCCGTGGGTGACTCAGGCAAGCACGATATAATGGGGAACCAATGTTTCGTCGATTTCAGGTCAATCCGTTCGATTTGCTCGGCCAGAACGAGATTTACCCTTACCCTGTGCACCTCCCGGGGAAGGGTGAACCGAAGCTGACCATTGCCTGGAACAGTTTTCATCAGAATTTCTTCAGTGAACTTGCCGTTTTTTTCCGCTGGACGCGAATCCCCAAGGGCGAGCCGAAAGACAACATCTTCATAGATTGCCGCATTCAACGCCGGATGCCGTACCGCGCGCTCCTTGCCGCGGCGCTTTGGCATGTGGTCTTCTTCATCGTTCCCTGGCCAAGCCTTCCCATCTCCCCAAAGCATGTGGCGGCGCTAGATAACACCGAGCTGACGTGGTCAGGGCAGATTGAAGACCTGCCGCTGCTCAACGTCCCGAAGCAATCGCATAAGGCAGCTTCTCCCAAAAAGCCTGTAGATGAGTCTCCTGCTCAGAATACGGATGCGTTTCATCCGCGCCAGCGCATCTTCACCGATCCATCCCATCCGACGCATCCGCGGCAGACGCTGGTGAACTCCGCGGCTCCCAATGAGCCTCCAAAGTTCTTGCCGGAGCTGCCGAACATGGTTCAGCTTGCTACTCCTTCCGCTCCGGTACGACCCCGCTTGGAGATCAGCGAAAAGACTTTGGCCAAGCTGCGGCCGAAACAAGTGAAGAAAGTCGCCACCACAACCGCGGCGGCACCCGATGTTCCGAACATGGAGACGCATCCTGCGGAGATGAGCCTCGCGCAACTTCCGGATGCTCCTGCGAAGCCGCACCTCGAACTCAACGCCGGTTCCGCCCCGCGCGTCGCGGACCGCGCACAGAGCGGAGAAGCCGCTCCCGCTCCTGAACTCGCGGCTTCCAGCAGCGGAGCTAGTGGCGGGCCATCCACCACGATTATTGCGCTCTCTGCCACGCCTGCGCCGCCCGCGCCTGTCGTGGAAGTTCCCAAAGGGAATCTTGCCGCGCGCGTTTCCATTTCGCCGGAAGGCAAAGGCGCAGGAACAGGAGGCGGCTCAAGCCCTTCTTCCGATACGTTGGGCAGTGGTTCCGGTTCAGGCGGCGGAGATGCAACAGGAAAGAGTTCCATCGGCATCAGCATCAGCGGGGGCAATCCCAAACCGAACTCCGGTGTCTCCGGCCTTGGGGGGGGCAAATTGGTCCTGCCCAAGGCAGGATCGGTCTACAAGCGCCCGGATCCCAATGCGGTCGATGATCCGCCAGAGCGCACGGGCCCACCCAATTTCGCCTTGCTTCCTCCAGGTGCGAATCCCGAGGAGGTTTTTTCCTCGCATAAGGTTTATTCGATGAACGTTGACATGCCCAACCTGAACAGCGTCACGGGCAGTTGGATCATCCATTTTTCCGAATTGCATCTGCCCGGCGCGCCGCGGACCAATGGCGAAGTCAGCGCGCCGAATCCGCTTCGCAAAGTCGACCCGAAATACCCGCAGGATCTGATTCAGGAACACGTCGAAGGTGAAGTGATTCTCTACGGAGTGATTCGCGCCGATGGCACCGTCGACAGCATTCAGTTGGTTCGCGGCCTGGACAAGCAACTCGATGCCAATTCCATCGCTGCCTTCGGTCAGTGGAAGTTCCGGCCCGGTACAAAGGATGGCGAGCCTGTCGCCCTGGAAGCCATCGTCCACATCCCCTTCCGCGGGCCCGCGCGAGAGTAGCCTTTGGAGGGTAGGAACCGCCCTGCCGCACTCCAAAAACATATTATTCCTTCGCGGGAAACTCCAATTCGTACAGCTTCACCAACGTATACAGCGTGTGATTCACCGGAGTCGGTACGCCCAACTCCGCCCCTAGCCGCGCCACATAGCCATTCAGCGAATCGATCTCCGTGTGCTTGCCCCGTGCGAGATCCTGCGCTGTGGAGGAACGCGTCCCACTCATTTGCTCGGCAATCTTGAACGAGCCTGCGAGCGCCGTCTGCGGATCCTCCAGGCCAGGTGGGTGGATGCCCTTGGCGCGCGCCACGTTCAGCGTCTCGTAGACGGCCGCTTCAACCACCTTCTTCGCGTCTGTGCTTGCAATGATCTCTCTGTACGTTACTCGACCCAGGGCCGACACCGCGTTCAACGCGCAATTCCAGATCAGCTTCGTCCACAGCTCTCCTTCGATATTTTCCGTGATGCGGCAACGCACGCCGGCTTGCGCAAACAGCCGCGCGATCTTTTCCGTTCTTTCATTCGGGGGGCCGAGTACAAGATCGCCGCGCCCCAAATGTTTGACCGTCCCTGGAGTCGGCACGGAGGCCGCCACATACACGACAGCCGGCAACGCATCCATTCCTGCAGCCGCCTGAATCTCCTCGGCGTTGTTCACTCCGTTTTGCATGCTCACGACCAGCGCTTCGGGAGGCAAAATCGCCGCCAGCCGTTTTGCGACGCTGGCCGTGTCCGTGGTCTTCACACAGAAGAGCACCACGTCTGCACCAGCAGCGGCGGCGAGGTCGGTGGAGACCTCCGGATTCACAATTTCCTGAAAGTGGACGGAATCGATCCGCAGTCCAGACCGTTGCACCACTTCTACAAACGAAGGACGCCCGATCATCACAATGGGAACTCCGGCGCGGGCCAGCATGCCGCCGAAGTAGCCGCCGACCGCCCCCGCTCCTACAACTGCGACTTTAAGTTTTTTCTCTGCCAAGTTTATTCGGCCCCTTAGACCACACATCTGTCATTCCGGACGGAGTCTGCGAAGTAAGGAATTTTCTTCGTCGGGTTGTCTTTCAGAAGTGATTTCGCAACTCGCGGAATGTCGGCAGAATCACCAGTTTCCCCGAGCCGGATACGACGGGCTCGTGTTCCAGTTGCCACGTATTCGCATGCGGGATATACACGGCATTTAACCCCGCCTCCATCGCTGGGTTGATGTCGCTGCGCGGGCTGTTGCCGATCATCCAGCCCTGTGTCTTCACGATCTTGTGCTTGTTTACCAGCAGCGTGTAAGTCTTCGCGTCTTTTTCCCCGACGATTTCGATTGCCTCGAAGAATCCTTGCAGCCCGGAGCGCTCTACCTTCGCGGCCTGTTCTGCTGGTTCGCCCTTCGTGAACAGAATCAGCCGGTGCCGACCCGTCAGATATGCAAGCGTCTCCGGCACGCCATCCAGAATCTTCGGCGGCGTCCGCTCCAGTTCCACCACGCGATTGTGAATCTCGGCCAGAATCTCCCGCCGCGCCATCTGATCCGCCAGCTTCAAATACGTCTCTTCCAGAGATCGGCCGAAGCTGCGCACGCCATAACCGTACTGGCGAATATTCTTGCGCTCGGTTTCGTTTAAGATGTGGCGGATATACGCCCGGCTGTACCCACACGGTTCCACCAGGCTGATAAAATCCTCGATCAGCTTCTCGAAGAAAACATTGTTCTCCCAGAGCGTATCGTCAGCATCAATCAGTAGCGTGTTGCGTCTCATAGTCCCAAGAATTCGGTTCTTCCGCGCCTGGCCCTGATGCCCGGCAGGGCGGTGAGAAGTTGGCCAGCAACAGTGTAGCAGCCCCCCCGCATCTTCGCCGGTGCCAGGCCGTTCACGGGCGAGCCGTATCGCTGACGCAATCTTCCTTGATCGGTTCTTGTTCGAGCGGAGACGTGGCGGTTTCTATTGTGGGAACCCTCAAATCAAACAATCACAACGAAACGGCTTTGCGCTGGCCGGAGGAGAGCTTTTCCAAAATAGTTTGGGCGATCTTCTGGATTTCTCCGAAGCGCGTCAGATACTCCTGGAATTCATGATTCAGCAGTTGCGCGTCCTGAGGGCCCAGTTGGTTCCTCAGGATCATGTCCCGCAGCTTCACCGGGTGCGGCAGCAGCGCATCTTCCTTCAATTCTTCCAGCGCCTGGTTCGGATCGTAGTGATACATGGCAGCCCCCCAAATCGCGCGCCGTCAAATGTCACGCGACTCTAATCACCATTCTACGCAAAAGTGGCTGCGTACACTTCGACTTTCTGCGCGGGAGAGTTTGCGGCTTACGGAAGTCAGGCGGCGCGAACAGGCACGAATTCGTATCTTTCGATCTTCGCAGCTATGCCCGTTTTCCCGTTCTCGGTAGGCTCAATGCGGACCACTTTGCCGTGGCAGCGAATATTCACGTCGCCCGCAGAGATCATTTGCTGGGGAAGAGTCAGAATAAAGTCGATCTCGGTGCCGTCCTCGAACCGCGCATCCGTCAGGAAATAAAGCCCTCGATAACTCACATCACGTGTGTTGGCGCGGAGTTCCGGACTATTCGCATCGTGCGCAAGTACGCGCACGGGCAAAGTCATCACAAACCGCCTGGCCTCACGCCGATCGGATAAATCGCCCATTCGGGACCTCGATTTTGTCTGGACCCGGCTGAAAGTAACATCCTTCCGGTCCTGACTGCAATGTGAAATGCAATGTTTTTAGCTCTAGTACTCACCAAATGGCGTTGTGTACGGACTAGAACTCACACTTCTCTCTTTCACTCGTGTCGCGCCGATTCTTCGCAGTGCTTTGGTCTCCTCAATTTCTTCCTGGCGCAAAGTCGTGAGAGACTTTTCATGTTGCACTTTATCGAATCGCTTGCGTTTCTTGCGACTCTCACGTGCTCTTCATGCAGGTTCATCACGATTCTCGCAATTTTTTCCTTCAAGGGCCAGTCGGCAGGCTGGAAGCCATTCTCTGGACGCCCTCGCGGGCCGCTGCTCCCGCGCTTGCGGCCGTGCTGTGTCATCCTCATCCCCTGTTTGGTGGCACGCTGCACAATAAGGTGATCTATCAGGCCGCAAAATCCCTGGATTCCCTCGGGATTCCCGTTCTGAGATTTAATTTTCGAGGAGCCGGATTGAGCGCGGGAGACCATGACCGCGGCTTGGGAGAGCGTGGAGACGTGCAGGCGGCCGTCGATTTTCTGGCGGGAGAGTTCCCGGGCGTTCCCTTACTCGTCGGTGGCTTCAGTTTCGGGAGCTGGGTGGGTTTGCGCGTGGGTTGTGCGGACGCTCGCGTTCAGGAGCTGATTGGTCTGGGAATCCCGGTAAACAACTCGGACTTCACTTATCTTGAAAGTTGCGACAAGCCCAAACTGATCGTGCAGGGCACGAACGACGAGCACGGAGCATGGGAGAAGGTCGAGCAGGTGGTCTCGCTCATGAAGGGAGACACGCGTCTCACCTTTGTCCAGCATGCCGATCACTTTTTTGTTGGCTTGCTCGATCAGGTCGACAAAGCCATCACCGACTGGCTCACCGAACGCCACCCCACGTTAAAGAAGCTCTAAACGAGTCCATCATCCTGAACGGAGTTCGCTGAGTGAGGAATCTCTCATCAATGAGACTTCAGCGTCCCCTAGGCCCCTTCTCCCCGCGAAAACAGCTTGCTGAATTCATCCAGCCCCGCCGGAGGCGCTTCCACCAATCGCGTATTCGCCTCCACATGCGCTGTCCGCGACATCCCCACCAGAGCAGCCGTTATCCCCGGAGCCGAACGCGCGAACTGCAAGGCGCGCTCCGCGTCATTCTCCAGGCCCAATGCTTCGGCCACAAACAACGGAAGGTTCTGCGCCACTTGTCCTTGGAGCAGGGAAGCACTGGCAATCAGCTTGATTCCCAATTCGTCCGCAGCCTCCATGACTGTCTTCGCTTTGGAATCCAACACCTGGTTACCCAACGTCAGGGCTTCTGTCATTCCCAGATTGAACGGCAATTGCACGAACCGGAAGTGATGCTTTTCGCCGGCGATTTCTTTGGCGACCGCCGCGCACTTCGGCAATTGCATCGCGTCGCGCGCGGTCTTTTCCTGGCGAAAACCATTCCAGGTGGCCATCCCGTAATATTGAATCCGGCCGCGAGCCACCGCGGATTCCAGAAACTCGAAAGCCTCATGGAGACGCTTCAGGAATTCCGGCTCGGAGATTTCCGCGAGCTGCGTTTCCGGGTTGTGCAGGTAGTAGACGTCGATGCAATCAACCTGCAGATTCTTTAGGCTGCGCCCCAACTGGTTTTCCAGGAAGCGCGGCGTCATGCAGTGGCAGCCTGCCGCGATGTCCTTCGCCGAAAAAATGCCTTTCTGCAGGTATTCCTCGAAGAAATAGCGGTTCGGGTCCTGGGGCATCGTCCCGTCCGGCGTCAAATATCCGCCCTTGGTGCAGACCACAATCTCGTCGCGCGCAATGCCTTTCTTCGCCAGCACTCTTAACGCGATGCCAGCACTCCGTTCGCTTCGTTGCAGTCGGTAATTGATCGCCGCGTCGATCAAATTAATGCCGGATTCTACGGCGGCCACAATCGCCGCGGTATAGCTCGCGTCGGTCGCTTCGTTCGGCTGGCCCAGGTACGTTCCGATTCCAAGCGAGGAAACGACCAGTGTTTCGGCCTCCCGGAAGTGTCCGTCCGCGGCCACTCCCCGGAATTTCTCCGCGTATCGCGTCGTCCCTTCGTGTGTCGCTCCCACGCTCATTTGCTTTCCTCGCTTTGCTTTTTTTCTTCAGGGACGCCGCCTGGATTCTCCTGCTCTTGTTTCGGATTCAGCAAGCGCGAACATGCCCGCAGAATTCTCCGGTATGGCCAATCCTTCTCCCGAAAGAATATCTCGCCTTCGCGCGGGTTGCTGAAAAACCAGCGCGCCATGAGCCCAAGATGCTCTCCCAATTCTCCAGCACTCTGTCGCACATTCGCGCTGCCATTCAGCGGCACGCTTGGCGCGCCTTCGAGATAATCGCGGACGGTCTCCTCTGCGGAAACCGGCTTGCCCGTCTCGCCAAATCGCAGGAAGAAAGGTTCCGCCAATCTCCCGCCATGCACCCCGAAGAACGCTATCGTCTGCTGGTCGGCCGCGCGCTGCAGAACCACGGCATCCAGGTCCTGGATGCGCCGCGAAATCTCCGGCTTGCCCCGCAGCACATCATCGAGTTTTTCCAGCTTTTTATGGATCGCCGCCGCCTTCTCGAAATCGAGTTGATCGCTGGCCGCCTCGCGGTCTTGCGTCAAACCGTCGTGCAAAGAGAGGCTGTTTGTATCCAGAAACTGCACCAGCCGGCTCACCTCGGCGTCGTACTCTTCCTTCGTGCAACCCCCAAAGCACGGAGCCAGGCACATTTTCATTTCCGAATACAGGCATCCAGGAAACGTGGGGTCGCGGCGAATCCTTATCTGGCAGCGCCGCACCTTGAAGAAGTCCAGCATCTTTTCCGCAAAGGCTTCCGCAGAGCGCCGCGAGGCAAACGGTCCGTAATAGACGCCGGCGGCGGGCTCGCCCTGCTCGTTGACCACGATGCGCCGAGTGACAAAACACCGCGGATACGCATTCCGCAGGTTCACCTTCAACACAGGAGCAGGGCGAAGCCGCATCAGCTCCCGGTAGCGCTTAGGAAAGAGCTCCTTGGCATTGTGGTAGTAAGCCAGAGATTGCTCGAAAGCCGAACCTGTTTCGCGATACCGCACCATTTGCGCAAATGCGCGGAGGTTCAACCGCTTGCTGGCGGGGTCAGGCGGACCCAGAAGTCTTTGCAGCCTTCGCCGCAGGTCGGCGGTCCGGATCAAGTAAGGTTCCGCCGCTTCTTCTCGTGAGGAGATCTGACAGACCGCGGCCCTGGCAGGCAGCAGAGAAAAGAATTCCTCGTCTCGTTCGGGGATGAATTCCAGGCCAGAGTCGAGTTCCAGCACCACGTCAGGATACTACGGACCATTCTTCGTTGCTGGCAGTCTCAAGCCTTTTGAGCGGCCGTCGTTCCGAGGACATGCAGACCTTTCAGTTCGTCTTGCATTGCGCGCCGCTGCAGAAGCCTGCAGATCATAGACGTTGGCCACAGGCCGCGCCAGGTCATCAGGCAGGCGCCTTTCCAGGTGAGCTCGTACCACTCGCCGCCTTCGGAGAGCCGCATATATCCGATCTGCGCGTGGCGCGGGCCGTAGTTTTCAATTACGCGCACGTACCGGTCCAATTCCTGGCCCGAGGATGTCTCCAAGGGCCACAATCCAGGGGCGTACTTTTGCAAAAGACGGTGATGAAGCTGATAAAGCTCCTCCGCATTCCCGATTTTGGGGAAGCGCCAAACGCGATGCGCGGGGCTCTCCGGCGTCAGTGGCACTGTGGCGTTTGTGTTCGTTTCCAGATTAAAGCCGTTCGTGAAACTCGTCGAAAATTCCAGGTAGCTGACGGTCTTCTTAGGCGTGACCAGCACGCACACGCTTGCGAAATCATTTGCTTTGCGGTTCGCAAAATAGGCGAGATAATTGCGAGTCTCCGGCGTCAAACTGCCGCAGTCGTAACTTCCTAGATGTACAAAGCCGAGACTTTTCAACTCCGGCATTCGGTGACGAAATGCCGCGGCCACTTTGGGGGGAAGATCTTCGAGGAAAACCTCGCTGGGGCGGCAGCTTGCGGAAAACCGCAATGTGAAGCGCACCACAATCGGGCCTATTACATGGAGCGCGCCAAGGAATGCAGCCGCGTCGAGCCAAATCATTCCGGTCATGACCTGATCGCGCGGAGCAGCGCGATTCCTCCGTGGAATATGAAATGCCTACGGCAACCATTATTCGCGAGGAATCAAACCAGCAGGAATTCTTCCGTGCTCTTGGTTCTCAATAAGTGAAGGAGTTGCTCGATTGGCTAAGTTACGAGGGAAGATGCGCGTGTGGCGCGCTTGCCGATCGCTATTATCCGATTACAGATTACTGATTACAGATTACGCCTTCCTCTACCCTTTCAGCACCCACGCCGCAATCACCAGCCTCTGAATCTCGCTGGTTCCCTCGTAAATCTCCGTGATTCGCGCATCGCGATAAGCCCGTTCCACGGGATATTCGCTGCTGTAGCCGTACCCGCCGTGAATCTGAATCGCCTTGTGCGCCACGCGCGTAGCCATCTCGCTGGCGAACAGCTTTGCGGTGGCCGCTTCCTGGCTGAACCGGCCGCCACTGTCCTGTTTCCACGCAGCCTTGCGCACCAACAGGCGTGCCGCATCGATTTCCGTGGCCATATCCGCCAGCATGAATTGGATCGCCTGAAATTGCGCGATGGGATGTCCAAACGCCATCCGTTCCTGTGCGTACTTCAGCGCCGCCTCAAACGCGCCTTGTGCAATACCCGTGGCTTGCGCGGCGATTCCGATCCGGCCACCATCCAAAGTCGAAAGCGCCACTTTGTATCCTTCGCCTTCGTTGCAGATGCGATTCGTTTCCGGCACTTCGCAGTCCGTAAACACAAGCTCGCAGCAGGCCGTGGCATGGATACCCAGCTTCTTTTCTTCCTTTCCGACTTTGAATCCCGGCGTCCCTTTCTCTACTACAAGGGCCGTAATTCCTTTTTCGCCCTTCGGGGGATCCGTATTCATGTATACGATGGCCGCGTCGGCAACGCCGCCGTTGGTAATCCAGGCCTTCGTTCCGTTGATGACGTACTTATCGCCCTTCTTCACGGCCTTGGTCTGCAGCGCCGCCGCGTTGGACCCGGCTTGAGGTTCCGTCAGCGCGTAGCAGCCGATCTTTTCTCCTCGAGTGAAGGGCAGCAGGAACTTCTTCTTCTGTTCGTCTGTCCCGAAGCGATGAATCGGATCGCAATACAGCGAATTCTGCACGCTGAGGATCACTCCAGTGGAAGCACAGCAGCGCGAAATCTCCTCAATTACGATCGTGTACGCTATATGGTCGAACCCCGCGCCGCCCTCCGCCTCTGGAAACGCTACGCCCGTCAAACCCAGCTCTGCCGCCTTCTTGAACAGCTCTCGCGGAAAATGCCCGGTCTCGTCCAGTTCCTTTGCGACCGGCCGGACTTCCGTTTCGGCAAACTCCCGTACGCTCTTTTGCAGAAGCTTCTGCTCTTCACTCAGTTCCAGGTTCAAGGTTGTTCTCCCGCGCTGATATTCAAACAGGGGTTTGAATATCCGATTCTAGCCCCTGCCAGAGTTCTTGTCATACGGAAGCGACCTCTGTCGATGCTCGATGGATTCTTATTGCCGAGGCTCAGTTTTGAGGATGTAGCGCTTTCTTGAGCCTCTCGTAGGTTGTCTTCAACTCTTCCGGGTGCACCCGCGTCTCTCCCGTAACCGTCATGAAGTTCGAATCGCCAATCCAACGTGGCAGCACGTGCAGATGCAGATGTCCCGTCACTCCTGCTCCCGCTGCGCGTCCCAAATTCATTCCCAGGTTCATGCCGTCCGGTTTGTACTCTCTGAGGAAGGCTCCCTCCACTCTCTGCGCCAATTCCATCATCTCCGGCAATGCACCCGGCTCACAAAGATGTAACTCTGCCACGTGCGCATACGGCACGACCATCACATGACCGGAAGTGTACGGGAAGCGATTCAGGATGATGAACGCCCTCTTTCCCCGATAGACAATCAGCGTTTCCTCATCCTTATTGCGTTGCAGGGCGTCGCAGAAGATGCACTCCGGCTGCTTTCCAGAGCCGACTTCGGCCATGTACTGGTAACGCCACGGTGTCCAAAGATAGTCCATTGTGGATGGTCCTTGCGAGTTTCTGTTCGGCTCAGGATAACGCAATTAGGAATATTAGCGGCCAGCGATGAGTAGATATCCGATATCCGTTATCTGGTATTTCTTTCCGATCGCCGATCGCCGATCGCTGGTCGCCGGTCACCTCTTCCAAAAACAAACGCCCCGATTTGCTCGGGGCGTCATCGAACTCATCATTTCGTATCAGCACTCACGCCGGTGGCGCTTCACTCTGTGCCGCGGCAGACGCGGCCGCCTCCGGGCTGTTCACGAAGTCCTTCAGTTCCTTGCTGGGCTTGAAGAACGGAATCTTCTTCGCCGGCACTTCCACTTTTTCGCCGGTCTTCGGATTGCGTCCCACGCGCCCGCGCCGCTGCCTCGTACGGAAACTCCCGAAGCCGCGAATTTCAATCTTGTCGCCCTTCTGCAGAGCGTCAATGATGCTTTCAAAGATTGTTTCGACGATGGTCTCTGACTCTTTCCGGGGAAGCTCCGTAATCCGCAGCACTTCCTCGATCAAGTCAGCTTTTGTCAAAGTCGGTTGCTTTGTCATCTCGCCTTGCCTCTTCACTCGTCAATTAAGCCGCACTCACAAACTCCTGGAGCGAGGCGACTTAGAGGGGCATCGCCTGCCTGGATGACCCTCTTCCTATCATTAAAATGACCCGCAGGTAAACGACTTTTCCTGGCGGATACCCCTGGAGGTGAAAAAGCCCTTTTCCGGGACTACTACCGGGACGACAATTTCTGCTTCAGCGCGTCGCCTATTGTAGCGGTTGCCGAGGATTTCGTCGTCCTGTACTGTTCAATTTCCTTGCGTTCCTGTTGCCGGACGGCCGCCCTATAGCTCAATCCAATCCGTCGAGTATCGTGGCTGATCTTGATGATCTTGAAATCGTACTCCTTGCCAGGTTCCAGCGGCCCGGCGCTCTTCAGCGGCCCGGTCGTCGGACGGAAGCTGGACGGCCCTTCGTCGCGCCGCTTGCGGTCTTCGATTTCCGTGTTGTGGCACAGGCCCTCGATGTTGTCGCCCAGCTCCACGAACGCGCCGAACGTCGCGATACGAGAGACCTTACCCTTCACAATGTCGCCGACCCTGTGCGATTTGAACCAGTCGCCCCAAATGTCGTTGACCTGCTTCATGCCCAGCGACACCCGGCGGTTCTCCGGATCGATGCGCAGCACCTTGGCCGTTACCGGCTCGCCCTTCTTGAACACCTCGTGCGGATTCTTCACGCGCCCGGTCCAGCTCACGTCGCTGACGTGCACCAGACCGTCGAAACCATCTTCGATCTCGATGAACGCGCCGAACTCCGCAATGTTTCGGACTTTCCCGGTCACAACCGTGCCCACCGGATACTTCTCCGCCACCAGCAGCCACGGATCGGGTTGCGCCTGCTTGATGCCCAGCGAAACGCGGCGGTCGCTCGGCTTGATGTCCAGCACCACCACATCCACTTCTTCGCCGGCCTTCACAATTTTCGAAGGATGCGTCGGCTTCTTCGCCCAGCTCATTTCCGTCACGTGGACAAGACCTTCGATGCCCGGCTCCAGTTCCACGAAGGCGCCGTAGTCCACCACACCCACGACCTTGCCCTTGTACTTTCCGCCCGCCGGATAGCGCTCGGCCGCGTCAATCCACGGGTCCTTGGTCGTCTGCTTCAGGCCGAGAGAGACGCGCTGCTTATCCTTATCAAACTTCAGCACCACCACGTCCAGCTCTTGTTCGGGCTTCACTACATCGCTTGGATGACGCACGCGGCCCCAGCTCAGGTCTGTCAGGTGTAGCAGGCCGTCGAGCCCGCCGATGTCCACGAACGCCCCGTACTCGGTCACGTTCTTTACCGTGCCGTGAACCACTTGCCCTTCCTGCAACTGTTCCATCAATTCGGCGCGCTTGGCGTGGAGTGTCTCTTCCAAAAGCGCCCTGCGGCTGACAACCACATTGCCGCGCCGGCGGTTCAGTTTCGTGATGCGCACGTCCACATTCGTGCCGATCAGTCCATCCAGGTTCGCCGTCGGTCGCAGATCATACTGCGAGCCCGGCAGGAACGCGCGCACGCCGATATCGACCACTAGGCCGCCCTTGATGCGGTCCACCACCTTGGCGCTGATCGTTTCCTTGGCTTTGAACTGGGCATCGATCCTCTCCCAGGTGCGGCGCCGCAGCACCTTCTGGTAGGAGACGATCACAAAGCCATCTTTGTGCTCGCCGGTGCGTTGCACTTCGATCGTGGAGTTGGGATCGGGCCGCGGAATGTCCGATTCCTGGAACTCTGCCGCGGGAATCAGTCCTTCCGTCTTCCCGCCCAGGTCCACGACCACGCCGTTTTCCGTGTAGGCGACCACTTTGACTTCGATAATCTCGTTCTGCGCCGCAGCCTCTTGCGGTTCGCTGTACTGCTCGATGAGCTTGCTCATCTCTTCCGCGCCGGCAGCCTCTTCGGCCGCGGCCGCGGCTTCCGCATCCGCCGCAACCGTTTGCGCCTGCGCTTCTGCGGCCGCGTGCGCTTCTTCCGCTTTCACGGCCTTCACGGGCTCGGCAGAAGCAGGCTCGGGAGGCGCAGCGGCATCATGGCCGCCCGCCTGGGCTGCTACGGTTTCCGTTTCTTCCGGCTTGTTCGGGTTCTCTACTTCTTGTGCGGGTGCGGCAGCAGCAGACGATACGGGGTGCTCGCTTTCGAATGAAGTCATGGTTACGTCGCCTCCGGGATTCTTATCCCTGTTTTGGTCAGGTCAATCCTTGCGAAATCCCTACCGGGGTCATGCAAGGAGGGTTACAACGGGGCAGTACAGCTTTATGGACTGCGTCGCAGTAACTCGGTTTCTTTCAATTGGATGCCGTTCAGATGCGGGGAACGCTTCGTCCGGTACACCCATGTCCACTGCAAGCATACCCGCCGCACAAACCCAATGTCAATCAGACCAAAAGTACTCGCAGTACCGGTTTTCAGTAGCTCTCTCGGACTAGGCAATACCCGAGGGGGCCCAGGAATTCATTAGTCTGAGAGCCCTGCGCGCGAACTCAAGCGCGAGTACCCAGAACTCGAGGACGAAGATATCCGCCAGGCGCTAGCTTATGCCGCCACGCTGCTTGATGATCGCGTTATTCCCCTGCCTCGCGCGCGACGATGAGATTGCTGCTCGATCAAGGCCTGCCGCGCTCTACTGTCGTTTTCCTCAAAAATGAAGGGATTGAAGCGCTTCACGTCGGAGAAGTTGGAATGGCCTCCGCGAGCGATCCACAGATTTTCGAGTTCGCACGTCATAGGAGCAGAGTGGTCGTTACGCTGGACGCCGATTTCCACGCGTTGTTGCTATGAACCCTAGACGGGTCCCTCTTAGGATCATTGGACCCATTAACAAATCCATGTCGGCCGCAAGCCAGGCGAAACCCAACATCAGCAAGACAAATGCCTTTACACGCAATGAGACTGCTAAGCCCTGGCCCGGCCCGCTTGTGTGCGTTCTCGACGGAAGTCAGGCGCATCCACTCGAATGGTCCTGCACATCTCGTAAAGCCGCGACCGCATCCGCGCCCCGATCCTGTCCGCCAGTGTGTCTTCTTTCACCACGACGCGTTGGCCTCCCGGCAACTTCGCTCCCACCGCGGGCGCTTCGGGCTCATCCGAATAATTCGTAGTCAAAATCGTCATGCGCCGTTCGTTATAACGCGCGTTCAGCACCAGACCAATCATGTCCAGAACCCATGCCGAAGGTTTACTGGCTCCGAGATCATCAAGCACCAACAACTCCACAGTGCGGATTGGCTCCAGCACGCCCATCTCCGTCGATTCGCTCGCAGGGTTGTAACTGGCCTGGATCTCCTTCAACAGTTCGCGATAATCGCAGAACAGCCCTGCATGCCCGCGCCGGATCAAATCCTTCAACGCGGCCACCGCCAGATGCGTTTTGCCCACGCCCGAAGGCCCCATCAGCAATAATCCCTTCTCCGTTGCCGGATAATCGCGCACAAATCCTTGTACAAGCAATTTCGCTTGCTTCAACGAATGCTCGTGCTGCGCGGTCCAGGTCTTTCCATCCGCCAGATCAGTCGCGTAGCTTTCAAAGTCGCAGTGCTCGTAGCGCTTCGGAATGCGCGCACGCTCCATCACTTTTTCCGCGCGCTCCTCCATCCCGCATTCGCACGCCACTGCCATGTTGCCGGGCACGCCATCCTTCCGCGCCACCAACTTCCATCCAGTACCTCTGCACAGCGGGCAATCTTCGCGAGCCATTTGGTTTCCCTTGGAGGGCGGGAGCCCCGCCTTGCGTTGTCCGTTCCGCCGCAGTCCAAAAGCGGCAGCCTGGCTGCCGCACTTCACCTGTCGAGCGCGGCAACCTCGTCATCATACGTTGCCACCGGTCCAGCTACAATCCGCCACTCCTGCGGAAATCTGTGCACAAATGTAAAAAGCTCCAGTTGCCTGGAGCTCTTGGTCATCCTGAGAATCCGAAACTCTGCCCGAATCCTGCGCTGAAATGCTTCGCCAGTAGGCTCAGCATGACAACACAAAAGATTGCTTCTTACTTCACCGCTCTTGGTACCGCTCGCACAATCGCCGTCTTGGGGGTTTTGATTTCTGTCCGCGAAGCCATGCGCGATAGCTCCTGCTGCACCACGTGTGCGAACTCGCCCATTTCGCGTTCCATCTCGATCATCTTTTCCCGCATATTCAAGATGATCTCGATCCCGGCCAGGTTCACGCCCATGTCCCGTGCTAGTGTGAGGATCACTTCCAGCCTTTCCAAATCGGAATCGGTATACAACCGGGTGTTGCCCTGGGACCGCGACGGTTTCAGCAATCCTACGCGCTCGTACAAGCGCAGCGTCTGCGGATGCAGCTTGTAAATCTCCGCCACCGCGCTGATCATGTACCCGGCCTTCGCCCGTTTTTTCGACTTCATCGGCATTCCGCACTCTGGAGTTGTAAGTCTTAAGTTCTAAGTAATAAGTCAGCCCTCATCGAGCCTTCACTCAAAACTTAGAGCTAACCACTTAAGACTTTCTTCCTCACACTCCCGCTTTCGCGAACAAATCCTTCCGCGGATCGGCGGGTGCAATTTCTTCCAGTTCCTTCATTATCGTCCGCACGCGCTCGTCCGTCGGTTCCGGCACGATGATTTGGATTTCCACGTACTGATCGCCGCGCGCACCGCTCTTTCCGTGCGGCACGCCCTTTTCTTTCAAACGCAAAGTACGTCCGCTATTGGTTCCCGGAGGAATCCGCACGAGCGATCGGCCATCGATCGTCGGGACTTCAATCTTCGCCCCGAGCGAAGCTTCTGCCACGGTCACCGGCACGCGCGTATACAGATCATTGCCGCGCCGCTCGAAAAACTCATGCGGATGCACCACCACGCGCAGGTACAAATCGCCCGCGGGCGCTCCCATCGTCCCGGCATTGCCTTTGCCTGGCACACGAACGCGGCCGCCGTTGGCTACCCCCGGCGGAATGCGCACGTCGATGGTTTCTGTCTTTCGAACGCGGCCCTCGCCGCCGCACGTGCGGCAAGGCGTGTACAGCTTTCCCGTACCGCCGCAGCGGTTGCATGGGACTTTAAACCGCATCTTCCCGGCCGTCTGTTGAATTGAGCCCGTGCCATTGCACGTCGGGCAAGTCTGTGGAGAACCTACCGCTCCAGTTCCGTGGCAGGTCTCACACGTATCCAGCCGGGTGATTTGCAGCTTCTTCACCGAGCCGCGCACGGAATCCCAGAAATCGATCTCGATCTGGTATTCCAGATCGCCGCCCGGCTCCTGCTCCGGCTCCGCGGCCGCCCCGCCCCGCCCGCCAAAAAACTGGCCAAATAGATCGCGGAAGCTTGAGCCTCCGCTAGTCTGCCCGCCAAAGTCAAAGCCGCCAAAATCGAAATTGACGTTTTCTCCGCCGGCGTTCTGCCCTGGCCCATAGTCGCCTGTTGGGACATTGTCGCTGTAGAAGCCGTACTGGTCATACATCTGCCGCTTCTTCGTGTCCGAAAGAACGTCGTACGCTTCCTGCAGTTGCTTGAATTTTTCTTCCGCGGCTTTGTCGCCCGGATTCAGGTCTGGGTGGTATTTTCGCGCCAGCTTGCGAAACGCTGTTCGAATATCTTTCGCGCTCGCTTTTCGCGGCACTCCCAAAAGCTCGTAGTAATCCTGTTTTGTGCTCGTCGCCATTCCGCGTGTCCACAATTCGAGAGGGGTGCGCCGACGTCGTCGGTCACACCCCATCTCAATCTTGCTTTAAAACTTACAACTGAGAACTGAAAACTCCGTCAGTTCGGCTTCTTGTTGTCATCCACGTCCACGTATTCGGCGTCGATCACGTCGCCGGGCTTGTTCCCGCCGCCCTGCGCGCTGCCGCTGCCTCCCGCGGACCCGTGAGCCGCGCCTGCACCCGCCGCGCCCGCTTGCTGAGCGCCCGCAGCTTGCTGGCTCTTGTACAGCTCTTCGGCCATCTTGTGCAGAGACTTCTCGACGTTCTCCGCCGCGCTCCGCAGCCGTGCCACGCCGCCTTCATTGATCGCCTTCTTCGCGTCTTCGAGAGCGGACTCGGCCTGCTTCACGTCGGCTTCGGCGAGCTTGTCGCGGTTTTCGCGGATCGTCTTTTCGGCCTGATAGATGATGCCGTCCAGCCGGTTCCGCGCCTCGACCTCTTCCATCCGCTTGCGATCGTCTTCGGCGTGCGATTCTGCCTCGGCGCGCATCTTCTCCGCTTCATCCTTGGTCAAGCCGGTGGAAGCGGTGATGGTGATCTTCTGCTCCTTGTTCGTGGCCTTGTCCTTCGCGCTCACGTTCAGAATGCCGTTCGCGTCGATGTCGAAGGTCACCTCAATCTGAGGAATGCCTCGCGGCGCTGGCGGAATTCCGTCCAGCTTGAAGGTCCCCAGCGAGCGATTGTCCTTCGCGAACTTCCGTTCGCCCTGCAACACGTGGATCTCCACGCCCGGCTGATTATCCGAAGCGGTCGAGTACGTCTCGACCTTTCGAGTCGGAATCGTCGTGTTGCGCGGGATCTGCACGGTCATCACGCCGCCGAGTGTTTCCACGCCCAGCGAGAGCGGGGTCACGTCGAGCAGCAGGATGTCCTTCACCTCGCCGCCGAGTACCGCGCCTTGGATGGCCGCGCCCACCGCGACGACTTCATCCGGGTTCACGCCCTTGTGCAGTTCCTTGCCCCCGAAGAAGTTGCTGACCAGCGCCTGCACCTTCGGAATACGCGTGGAGCCGCCGACCAGCACCACTTCCTGGATCTCGTTCGGCGAAAGCTTCGCGTCTTCCAGCGCCTGCTTTACCGGCTTCATCGAGCGCTCGAGCAGGTCGTTCATCAACTGCTCCAGCCTTACGCGCGTCAGCTTCTGCTGCAAGTGGATCGGGCCGCTCGCGCCTGCGGTGATGAACGGCAGATTGATCTCCGTCTCCATCATCTGCGAAAGCTCGATCTTGGCCTTTTCCGCCGCTTCCTTCAGGCGCTGCAAAGCCATCTTGTCCTTGCCCAGGTCGATGCCGTGCTCTTTCTTGAACTCGTCAATCAGCCAGTCCACGATCCTCTGGTCGACGTCGTCGCCCCCTAGGTGCGTGTCGCCGTTGGTCGACTTCACTTCCACCACGCCGCTGCCCACCTCCAGCACGGAGATGTCAAACGTACCGCCGCCCAAGTCATAAACGGCGATGGTTTCGTCGCTCTTCTTCTCCAGGCCGTAGGCCAGTGCGGCCGCCGTCGGCTCGTTGATGATGCGCAGCACTTCCAGTCCGGCGATTTCGCCCGCCTGCTTCGTGGCTTGCCGCTGCGCGTCATTGAAGTACGCGGGCACTGTGATGACCGCCTTGGTCACCTTCTCGCCCAGGAAATCTTCCGCGGCGTTCTTCAGTTTGGTCAGGATCATCGCGGAAATTTCGGGTGGGCTGTAGACCTTGCCCGCAATCTCCACCCGCGCGTCATCATGGTTCCCCTTGACCACCTTGTAGGGAACGCGCTTCATCTCTTCGGCGACTTCGTCGTATCGCCGGCCCATAAACCGCTTGATCGAGTAGACCGTATTCTCCGGGTTGGTCACGGCCTGGCGCTTTGCCACCTGCCCGACCAACCGCTCCCCGGTCTTTGTGATCGCCACCACCGAGGGCGTGGTCCGAGTCCCCTCCTGGTTCGGGATCACCACCGGCTCGCCGCCTTGCATAACGGCGACCACCGAGTTCGTTGTACCGAGGTCTATTCCTATAATCTTGCTCATAGCTACCGTCCTTCTTTAATTAGGTTCTGCCGAAATCCATGCCGGGCCGTCCAACCAACCTGAGAAGTGTTCGGGTGGCCGACAGATTCTAGTAGCGGCGGCCCTCAAAAGTGCCAACCCGCCCGTCAAAACCAGGCCACTATACAACTTGAGTGCCATGCTGTCAAGTTATTTGATAATTGCCGTAAGTTTTACCAAATCAATGGCCTACACATGCCTCCTTCCCCTCCCCGGCCCCCTCCGGGCAACCTTCCCCTCCCACCCTTCAACTAACCCCCAAGAGGCCAGCGGATTTACCCGCCTCTCCGGACGGAGCATGTATAAGCAGGAACCCTTCCGTTTTGGCCATCGGCCTGTGCTTTCAACCTGTGGTACTCTGGCTTGGAATCGATTCAGTTGTGAATTTCCGCCTCGGAGGAATCTGTGAACCGCCGCTTCATTCTTGCCTCGTCGGCCATTATGGTTTTTGCTGCCATGGGCGCCTTTTTGCTGGTAGCTGCGCCTGCCGCTCAAAAATCGTCGGGGAAGTCCGCTGGGAAGTCGGCCAGTGCCGCTGGTTCTTCCGCGGCCGCGCAGACGATCATCACCGTCGACGGGGTGAAGGACATTGACCCGGACAAGGCCCTCGGCAGCAAGAACGCCGGCGTGGTTATGGAGACCTTCACGGATTTTCAATGTCCGGCTTGCAAGCAGCTCTATACCACCACGCTGCAGCGCGTCACGGACAACTACGTGGACAACAACAAGATCTACCTGGTCCACCGCGATTTCCCCCTGCCCATGCACGCCTATTCCCGGATCGCCGCAAGCTATGCTCGGGCTGCGTGCCACATCGGTAAGTGCGAGGTCGTGGAGCAGGCGCTGTTCTCAAATCAGGAAAAGTGGGAAATGAACGGCGACGTGAAAGGTACGGTAGCAGCCGCCCTATCCCCCGCTGACATGAAAAAAGTGCAGGCCCTCGTGGATAGCGGCTCGCTCGAACCCCTGATCGACCGGGACAAGCAGATTGGCCAGGCCGTTCCCATCAATCAGACTCCAACGACCGTGATTCACACGCGCGATGGGCAAACGTATCCCGTTGTGGGCTTCGTCAGCTACGATGTGCTGAAGACTTTGCTCGACCAGCTCGTCAAGTAATCCTCGCTCCACCGAGGAGTTTATGATGCAATCCGCTCCCTTCAATTACCGCCGGCTGATCATCTGGCTCGGCCGCCTCCTGCTCGGTGGAATCTTCATCTATGCCGGCTACTCCAAAATCTTCGCCCCCAATCTGAATCTCAGCTCTTTTTTCATGTTCAAGTTTTCCGTCATGGCCAACTTCTCGAATTTTGGGAACCAGGTCCGTTCCTATAATTTGCTTCCGGAGTCCGGCGTCTACTTTGTGTCTCATTTCCTGCCGCCGACGGAAATCCTGCTTGGTTTGCTGCTTCTGATCGGATGGCGACTGCGTGTCTGGGCCTCTATCGTGACCGTGATCCTGCTGGGTTTTATCAGTGTCGTCACTCGTGCCTATCTGCTCGGCCTCAAGATCGATTGCGGTTGCTTCGGCAAGCCGGAACCTCTCACGGGCTGGACCGTGATCCGCGATTCCGCCTTCTTTGTCCTTGCCTTTCTCATGACCTGGTTCGCCTTCCAGGAGGCCCGCAAGCCCCACCCGTGGTCCGCCTCGCCTGCCCAGGAGCAGCCTTCCTAATCGACTTTTGATTGCTTTCCACCCCGACACCCACTCCCGAGCGCGCGCACTTTTGCGCGCGAAGGACCTCAACTGCCGCGCTTCTTGCGTTTCCTTCTGATCGCCGGTCGCTGATCGCCGCCAGGCTGCAATTCCTGTTATCCGGTATCCTCCTTCTGTTATCTAATCATCGTTATTCTTTTGAAAGGCAAGGCCCAACTCTCGCTCCCATGAAATCCCTGTCTGAATATCTCGCTCTTGCCACCATCGCCCATGGCCACCTCTGTGCCGGCCAGGTCCTCGGTGTCCGCCTGGCCATGTATGGCCTCAAGGAGCTCGGTATCGACGACCCCATCGCTGATCGCAAGCGCCTGGTCACCTACGTCGAAATCGACCGCTGCGTCACCGACGCTGTGGCGCTCGTGGCCAACTGCCGGCTCGGCAAGCGCGCGCTCAAGTTTCGCGACTGGGGCAAAGTCGCCGCTACGTTCTGCGACCTGCAAACGGGCCGCGCTGTGCGCATTGCCGCGAAGGAATCCTCAAAGCAAGCGGCTCGGGAACTCTTCCCCGAACTGCCAAAGGAAGAAGGCCAACAAAAGGCCTATGCCCAGCTAAGCGATGATGTTCTGTTCTCAAAAGAATGGGTGAAAGTCGAAATCCTGCCGGAAGACCTTCCCGGCTTCAAAGGGCCGCGCATCGTATGTGCCCAGTGCGGTGAAGGCATCAACTTTAATCGAGAAGTGGTCCAAAACGGCCGCACCCTCTGCCGTGCCTGCGCCGGTGAAAAATACTACTCCCCGGTCTGATTTCACGATGGAAACTCCGCAATTCCGTATCCGCGTGCCTTCGGCAAATCTGCGCTAGAATTTTTCTTCGATGCTGAGCCTGCCCCCGATTACTCTGCGCCTTCGCGGCTGGAAATTGATTGACCGCGTCGCCCTCGCTTTCCTTCTTCTTTGCTCCATCGCTCTTGGTGCCGCCGCCGGTTTGCTCTTTGTTTACGAAAGCGACCTCCCGGAAATTCGCGCTCTTGAAACTTACCGTCCCAACGTCGTCACGGAAATCTACGCCGACGACGGCCAGCTCGTTGGCAGCTTTGCCCTGCAGCGCCGCATCTTGATGACCTGGGAGCAAACTCCCAAAGTTCTATACAACGCGGTTACCTCCATCGAAGACCAGCACTTCGAGGATCACTGGGGCATCGATTTTCCGCGCATTGCCGGCGCCGCGTACCGCAACATTCTCAAGCACCGCAAAGCCGAAGGCGCCAGCACCATCACCATGCAGCTTGCCGGCAACCTGTTCCTCGACCGCAGCGAGCGCAGTTTCCGCCGCAAAGTGCAGGAAATGCTCCTCGCTCTCCAGATCGAGCGCCGGTACACCAAACCCCAAATCTTCACCATGTACGCCAATCAGGTGTATCTGGCGCATGGCAACTACGGTTTCGCCGCCGCCGCGCAATTTTATTTTGGCAAGCCGGTGACCGACCTGAACTTGCAACAAGCCGCCCTGCTGGCCGGGATGATTCGCGGCCCTATTTATTCGCCCTTGGCCGATCCCGCCCGAGCTCTCGCGCGACGCAATCTCGTTCTGCATCGCATGATGGAAGAGGGCAAAATCACACCGGTGGAAGAAGCGGCCGCGCGCAAAACGCCGCTCGGCCTTCACCTGCAATATCCTCGCAACGACCTCGCGCCTTACTTCTTCGAAGACATTCGTAAATACCTGGAATCCACCTACGGCACTGAGGCGGTACACGAGCGCGGCCTGCGCGTTTACACCACCCTGAACATCCAGATGCAGAAGGCCGCCAACCAAGCCATTCGGGACGGCCTTCACACCTACGACCGCCGGCATGGTTGGCGCGGCAAGCTCCCCAACGTTCTTAAGGACAACCTCGGCACGCTGGACACTTACGAAGACGACGACTGGCGCCACGCCATCGAAAAGGGAGGTTACGTTACAGGCCTGGTGCTCGCCGTAGACGACAAAAGCGCCACCATCAAGATCGGCTCGTATCGCGCCATTCTTTCTCCTGCGGACATGGCCTGGACCGGCCACAAAAAGCCCAGCGAGATTCTTGCGGTCGGCGACCTCATCCAGGTCTCCATCCAGGAACTTCACGAAACCACCGCACGCGTCCAGCTCGAGCAGCAGCCCGCTCCCCAGGGCGCCATGATCGCCATTGAAAATGCCACCGGCGAAATCAAGGCCATGGTCGGTGGTTACAGTTTCGAAGATTCCAAGTTCAATCGCGCCACGCAGGCAGTGCGCCAGGTCGGCAGTTCCTTCAAGCCCTACGTGTATTCGACTGCCGTCGAGAAAGGCTCTTCGCCCTTTGACACCATCGTTGACGCGCCGTTCAGTGTCATGAGCGGTGGCCAAGTCTATTCCCCGCACAACTATGACGAAAAGTTCGAAGGTACGATCACGCTGCGGCGCGCTTTGGCAGGCTCGCGAAACGTGCCCGCGGTGAAACTCACGGAAAAAATCGGCATCAACTCCGTCGTGGAAATGGCTCGCCGCTTTGGAATCACCACGCCACTTCCCCCCTATCTTCCGCTCGCTCTAGGTGCGGCGGACATGAAGCTCATTGAGCATGCGTCGGCATTTACGGTGTTTCCCAACGAAGGGATTCGTATCGACCCGCACATGATTCGCCGCGTCACCAGCTACGACGGCGCCTTGCTCGAAGAAGCTCATCCCGAAGTGCACGACGTCCTCGCGCCTGACGTCGCCCACACCATGACGGCCATGCTCGAAGAGGTCGTCCAGTTCGGTACGGCCATCAAAGCGAAGAACATCGGCCGCCCAGCCGGCGGCAAAACCGGCACCACGCAGGATTTCACGGACGCGTGGTTTCTGGGATTCACTCCGCAGATTACGGCGGGCGTGTGGATTGGCTTTGACGACAAGCAGATTTCTTTGGGAAAGCGCGAAACCGGCGCTCAGGCCGCCCTGCCCATCTGGATGGAGTTTATTCAGCAAGGTATGGCTGGCATGCCGCCTTCGGAATTTGCCAACGTCGTCACCCTTGAAGAGCAGGCCGAAGAGCATCACGTCCACACAGACGTGCCGGACACCGCTCCCGAAGACGAAGCCCCGGCGCTCCCCAAAAAGCCGGAACAAGCACAGCCGACTCCGTCACCCACTCCCGGCGCAACCCCGCCCACCCCACCACCCTCTCCGCAATAGTGAGCACATCGTCCGAGACGGACTGTTCGACGTACCTGCCTCGGCATGCTCTACGATTTTCGAAATGGATCCCACCCGCCAGAACGCAAGGGTTGCGTTTTTCCTGTGGCCATTCTCACAACGATCTTCCGCTCTCCTGTGATCTCACCAATGCGCGTCAATCGCAAGCCATGAAAAGTATGCGGTATGTGCGTTGCATTCCTTCTTTTCACGGTGAACAGCAACTCGTAATCATCGCCGCCGTGCAGCGCCAGTCTTCGCGCATCCTTGCTCCTTGCTAGCTTGGTCAGGGGAAGGGAATCGACCTCAATCCGCGCGCCGACCCTGCTCGCCTCGCAGAGCCGCGGCAAATCCGAGGAAAGTCCATCGGAAAGATCCATCATCGCCGTCGCCAGTTTTTTTTTCGCAAGCCACTGCCCCAACGCCAGCCGCGGCTCAGGATAGAAATGCTTCCTTAACACCGCGTTCGTTGGTCTACCCATGCCACGCATCTGCCTCAACTGCTGCAGTCCCAGATCCGCTTCCCCCAGCGTTCCACTCACAAAAATCGTATCCTCAGGTTCCGCGCCCGAACGACGAATTGCGCCGCCTCGTCTTACTTCACCGATCACGGTCACGCTGATCAGCACTTCGTCTCGCCGTGTGGTGTCGCCCCCCGCAAGTTCGCAGCGAAGTGCCTTAGACGCACGCCGTAGCCCGCGCAAAAATCCGTCTAACCACCTTGCCGTCAATTCCTGGGGCAAAGCCAGGCTCAACAAAAAGCAGCGGGGCTCGCCTCCCATCGCTGCGATATCGCTGACAGCCCTCGCCAGGCATTTCCATCCGACCGCATCGGCTGGATGCTTGTCCCGCAAGAAATGAGTTCCCTCCAGAAACCAGTCACACGTCAGAATCATTTCCCGCCCAGGCCTGGCAATCCAGAGCGCTGCGTCATCTCCCAATGCAAGCCGAAGCGCTTTTTCCCGCGCGGCTCCAAACGCCCGGTCGATACGTGCCACTAAATCGTCTTCTTTATTCTTTTGCGTCATGGATTTGCGGCTATCCTAGCGTAACCTGACCCAAAGGACAGGGGACAGTTTTCCAATGGCTGGTCAAAAATTCTTTAAGTACAGGGTTGACGACAGGCACATACAGATTTTAGTATTCTGTATACAACGAACCAAGGCTCACGGTTCAGACCGAAACGGTCGTTTGGTAGTTCTTTTGTGCGGGAACAGGGAATCTAGCCAACCGCACCCCAGCAAGATTCGGGAAATCATTTAAGGCCTGAGGGGCCCACGTGATCAGCAGCAAGAATTACACATTCTATATTGCGTCGACACCCGGACAACTCCGGAAGTTGGTCATTCCCGCTTACGTTCTTCATGGTTTAGCGGCACTCGCGATCATTGGGAGCATCACTGTTGTAGCGGCTGTGGGTTCGTACAGCCGGATGCTATGGAAGGTCGGAAACTACAACGCACTCCGCCACGATCAGGAAACTCTCAAGAAACAGTACCGCGATTTGCAGTCCACGGTGAAAGACACCAACGAGCGCCTCGATTCCTTGCAGTCTCTCGCGACAGAAGTGGCCATGACCTATGGTGTGCTTCGCTACCATCCTGCGGCCTTTGATCAGGCAGACAACCCTGCCACTCCGGAAGATGCATTCGATCGTTCTCTCGAGCAGTATTCGTTCCTCAAGCGCAACGCAACAGTGATTGCCACCTCGGCCGCAGGTTTGAGACTTTTCCCTGCCATGGCTTTCGCCGATTCCAATTACACGCCGTCTATCTGGCCGGTCATGGGCCACATCACGGACAGCTTCGGCGAGCGCTTGGATCCGTTCTCAGGTGAAGGTGCCTTCCACACGGGTGTGGACGTCAGCGCGGATTACGGTGCACCGGTTCACGTAACTGCCGATGGAGTGGTTACTGTTGCGGAGAATCATGCGGGTTACGGGCGCCTGGTTACCGTGGATCATGGATTTGGAATTTCGACTTTTTATGCGCATCTTTCTTCCTTTTCCGTTGTTGCGGGCACGCACGTCCGCCGCGGCGAAGTGATTGGTTACGCTGGCATCAGCGGCCGGTCTACTGGTCCCCACGTCCACTACGAAGTGCGCGTCAACAATGCGCCCGTCAATCCGTGGCGCTACATGAAGAACGTTCCCGCCGGCGATTAATTCCCATTTCAATCAGGCTTACCCGTAATTCCGGGCGAAGTCCGCAGCGCGAGGAATCCCTCTTTAATGCTGCGCGCCCTAGTGCCTCGCCGTCGCCGGGTCTGCCCCTTGCGTCGAACTTCCCGCCGCTTCCAACAATTTCGGTGTCACATCGAAAACCACGCGCACAGACTTGCTCTTGCCGCGGTCCGTTTGCTGAATGTCCGCCGATTGCAATAGTTCCGCATACCCTTCCCGCACCGCCGGATCGAGCTGTTTGCGCGTCTTCGGATCATTCAGCCCCATCTGCGCCAGAACGACCAATCCGCTGAGCAAATCCTTCAACTGATGCTGTGTGTTCTCCTCCATGCATTCCCCTTCAATAGAGACACGCAGAAGATTTTCCTCAGGCTTTGCCCCAATCGAGATCCACTGCAGTTGCGCGAGTAGCGTGGCCAGTTGCGGTGAGCGTAAACCTCCGGGAGCCTGCGCCAGGGCCGCGGCAGCTCCCGAATCTTGCCGGAGCACCGCGAACAACGGTGTGCCCGCGAGCCGCGAAAAATGTTCACGCCATTCCGCCGAGGAGCCTTCCCGCGGTTGCTGAAAGAAATAGTAGGAGTCATTGGCCCAGGCAATCCGGTCGTTCCGCAAAAACGTAAAATAGGCTTTGCGATTTGGCCCGTTCAACGGCACAGCGAACAGCGTCCGGCCGCTCGCAGTTTTCAGCGAGCCATAGCTCGATGCATAGGCCTCAATTTTTTTTCGGTCGAATCTTCCGTCGGCGACGGCGAAGGCCGTTGAGCTTTGCGATTGCCGATTGATAGCTACTGCCAGCCGGTCCAGGTCGGTTTCGTAATTGAAGCCGGTCGCTTGAAGAAATTTCGTATAGTCGTTGTCCAGTGGGGGTTTTGGCGCCGAACGCAGCAGTTGCATCAGAAATGGCGACGTGCGCATTTGGGCCAGGTCGATGTAAACCACGGCGCTTGCATCTTCCGGCATTAGCGAGAGCATGCTCTCTCGCTCTGCAAGAAAATCGCGCGAGCCCCAGCGCTTGTACGCCAGAGAAAACGCAAGGAACAAAGCGAGAACTGCGGTCACTACAAGCAGGATTCTTTTCTTGGGCATAAAGTGCCGAACCGGTTTCGCATCGCTCGACTCTTCGATATTCTCGCATTCCCGCCTGCGGATTCAGGAAGAAATAGGGCCAGGAGAGAAGCGAGCAGGATAGGGCAGTGGAAAGTTGTGGATTCTTACGATAGCGTTCAGCCTCTGGTCGGCCTTAATATCTTTATTTTAAAGCAATTACGGTCCTGTGACGGATTAACAGGAAACTTCTTATTTTCCACAGACTTGGCTCCTCAATTGCTTGCCATTCTCCCCTCGGCCTGTTGCAATTCCTGTGCCTAATCTGCTATTCTTGTGCGGTTTGAGCAGCGCTGGCGTAGCTCAGCTGGTAGAGCATCTGATTTGTAATCAGAGGGTCGGGGGTTCAATTCCCTCCGCCAGCTCCACCATATTTTGGCAGGGGAGTGAGGCGGAGCGAAACCCGGCATGTTAACATAAAAGGGCTGGTGTCTTTGGACACGAGTCCATGTTGTGTTTTCGCGCGCACCGCTCCAAAAGACAGTACGGTTTGGTTGTTTGGGACATGCACTTTGTGTCGACAGCTTTCGCGGACGGGTGGGTGAGTGGCTAAAACCAGCAGACTGTAAATCTGCCGCTCCTTGCGGGCTACGAAGGTTCGAATCCTT